>ODAI010308426.1_pt1 | contig 25712 bp, 18 predicted proteins | sample 1539321 | NCBI WGS metagenome assembly ODAI01 (sample SAMN02144231, study PRJEB22623) | gut metagenome | biome: sheep rumen | host: Ovis aries | place: New Zealand
CTTGAACTCCTTGATGAACGTTGCCACGTTCTTGTTGGAGATGACGGTACACTCGTATTCCTTGACGCCGAGGATGCTTTCGTCGACATGGATTTTCAGGTCGCCTTTTACCTTACACTGGCATCCCAGACGCCATCCGGCCTTTATCTCCTTGCGGGTGAAGTGAGGACGCTCAGAGTCGAGGATTTCTCCCCCACCCTCCAAAACTTGTACTTTGCATTGTCCGCAACTGGCTTTTCCACCGCAGGCAGAGGGAAGGAAAACGCCGTTCTCATTCAGCGTTGACATCAGGCTGTTGCCCTGAGGTACGCTGATGGTGCGGTCGCCATTGATTTCTATGCTAACATTTCCACTTGGGCTTAAATACTTCTTAGCCACAAGCAGGATGATGACAATGGCAATGATTGTCACCAAGAATACTAATATACTGTATATTATAAACTGTGCCATGATTCCTTAGATGTTAAGTCCTGAGAAACACATCATGGCCATGGCCATGAGTCCCACGGTGATGAATGTTATTCCAAGTCCCTGCAGTGGTTTGGGCACGTCGCAATACTGCATCTTCTCACGGATAGCGCCTAGTGACACGATGGCCAGCGTCCAGCCAAGACCGGAGCCAATGGCATAGACCATGGCATCCCAGACGGAAGTGATGGCCTGCGTATTTGTCGGGTCGAGCAGAATTCGCTGCTGCATGAAGAGTGATGCACCCATGATGGCGCAGTTCACTGCGATGAGCGGAAGGAAGATGCCCAGGGCTGCATATAGCGAGGGACTGTACTTCTCAACCACCATCTCAACCAGTTGCACGATGCCAGCAATGACGGCGATGAAAAGGATGAAACTGAGGTAGCTGAGATCGACACCTTCTACGAGGCAGTTGGGGCCTAACACCTTTGTCTGCAACAGGTAGTCCACGGGAACAGTAACAAAGAGCACGAAGGTGACGGCCATGCCCAGTCCCAGCGAAGTCTTAACGTTCTTCGAAACGGCAAGATAGGAGCACATGCCGAGGAAGAAAGCGAATATCATGTTGTCGACGAAAATCGACCTGAAGAATAAACTTATTGCGTGTTCCATAACTTATTTCTCTTTATAAAAGTAAGCACGATGAATCCAAATGACGATACCAACGAGTATGAGTGCCATGGCTGGCATAGTCATCATCCCATTGTTGATGTAGCCGGCCTCATAAGCCCCATCGGGAATAATCTGGAAGCCCAGTAGCGAGCCACGACCAAAGAATTCACGGACAGCTCCAACGATGATCAGAATCATGGCGTAGCCCAGGCCATTGCCTATACCGTCGAGAAACGAAGGCCAAGGTTTGTTCTGCATAGCGAAGGCTTCAAGACGGCCCATGAGAATACAGTTGGTAATGATAAGTCCCACGTAGACCGAGAGCTGAACGCTGACGTCATAGACAAACGCCTTCAGTACCTGGCTGACAATAGTCACCAAGGCGGCAACAACTACAAGCTGAACCACAATACGAATGCGATTAGGAATAGTGTTTCGCAGGATGGAAATAATCACGTTTGCGAAAGCGGTGATGACCGTTACGGCCAAGCCCATCACGATAGCAGGCTTCAGCTGGCTGGTGACGGCCAGAGCCGAGCAGATGCCAAGAACTTGAACAAGTATCGGATGATCGAGGTTTAGAGGATTGGTCAGAGCCTCTTTGTTTTGTTTGCTAAATAGTGCCATAGATTATTCCTCCTTAGCTTTAAGGTCATGTTTTGTGCAGCAGTCCTTGGGCTCGTCGCCAGTACAGCAGGTATCTGTTTTCTCCGTTTCGCAGCAAGCAGCTTTCTCAGTACCGCAGCAGTCTGTTTCCTCCTTTCCACAACAGTCGGCTTTCTCCTTACCACAGCAGTCAGCGTGCGATGTGTTGAAGAATCGCTGCGCTACAACCTTCAGGCCTTGCTTGAGCATATCGTTCACACCATTACTGGTCAACGTGGCACCTGTCACGCAGTCCACCTGCGTCTCAGGATCCTCCACGTTCTTCACGACAGACAGGGCCACATCGCCATTGGCAAAAACTTTCTTGCCGATAAACTTCTCCTGCCAGGCCTGCGAGTCCTTGATTTCTGCACCGAGACCAGCCGTCTCGCTCTCGTGGTTGAAATAGGCACCATAGACGGTGGGATTGTCCTCGCCATTAATAGCGATATAACCGCTAATTCCACCCCAAAGACCCATACCCTTCAGGCTAATGACCATGATTTCTTCGCCATTGACAAGACAGGCATAAACTTTCTGCCCATCAATGTCAGTCTCGGCCTTCACCACTTCGGCATACTTGGCTTCAGCGGCAGCATCATCAAGCCCGCGAAGGTTCAGCGAGTTGAGAATCTGCTTTTTTACGTCGAGTGCAACGTTAGCCTCCTGTTTGTCCTTCAATGATGACGACACAAAAGCCAACAAGAAAGCAACTACGACTACAAGTATCGTACTATAAATAATGATGTACGCATTTGAGTTTGTATTCAGCTTGCTCATTTTGTACCTCCTCTCTTCATACGTTTAGCAATATTACGTTCCACTACAAAATGGTCAATGGTGGGAGCAAACATGTTCATCAGTAAAATGGCGAGCATCATGCCCTCAGGATATCCAGGATTCATCACACGAATCACTATGGCCATTATACCGATGAGCAGGCCGTAAATCCATTTGCCCGTCTCAGTGCGTGCAGATGTGACGGGATCCGTAGCCATGAATACAGCACCGAAAGCGAAACCGCCCAGCGCCAAATGCTCATACCAAGGAATAGGCGTACTTCCTGTCTGTTCGAAAAGACATGCTGTGAGTGCTCCACCCACGAAGACGCTAAGCATGGTCTTCCACGAGGCGATTCCAGTGATGAGCAGCAGCATTGCACCTAAAGCGATGGCGACGACACTCGTCTCGCCTATGCTCCCAGGAATGAATCCACAAATCATATCACAAAGGCTTGTGCCAGCCTCAACAGGATTTGTGCCTTGTCCCACTGTTGCCAACGGAGTGGCCTGAGTAAATCCATCAACCAACGTGTTTCCTAAACCAAAAATTTGCTCGTCGGCTACCCATACTTTGTCTCCACTCATCATGCTTGGATAAGCAAAGAACAAGAACGCACGGCAGATAAGCGCAGGATTGAAAATGTTCATTCCTGTTCCGCCGAATATTTCCTTGCCGATGATGACGGCAAAGGCCACAGCAATAGCCAGTATCCATAAGGGACAGTTTACAGGGATAATCATCGGGATAAGAATACCCGATACCAGAAATCCTTCTTGTATTTCTTCACCCTTCCACTGTGCCCATGCAAACTCAATGCCCAAGCCCACGATATAGCTGACCAGTATCTTCGGAAGAACTGCAAAAAAACCAAAGAAGAAAAGCTCAAAGAAGCCTGCATTCTCAATTGTACCAGCTGCCGTATAATTCTGGTAGCCAATATTGTACATTCCAAAAAGTAAAGCAGGCATCAAAGCGATTACCACCATACTCATGATGCGCTTTGAGTCAATAGCATCATGGATATGCACACCGTTCCTCGCCGTTTTATTTGGCACATAGAGGAAAGTCTCAAAGCCGTCAAAGAGCGAATGCAAAGCATGGAGTTTTCCTCCCTCTTCGAAATTGGGCTTTATCCTATTAAGATAGTTTCTTAATGCGCTCATAGTTGTTATGCGTTTTCTTTACGTAAATTGTTCAATCCCTCACGCACGATACGCTGTAGTTCCAATTTCGAGGAGTCTACAAATTCTGCCAACGCAAAATCTTCAGGACTGACTTCATAAATACCCAGCTGTTCCATCTTATCGATGTCGCCAGTAATGATAGCCTTTATGAGATACTCACCATAGATATCCATTGGCAGCACCCGGTCGTATTCGCCACTCATAATCATGTGGCGCTCGCCGCCTTTGATACGGGCATCGAGAGCATACCGTTTCTTTCCCTGAAGCCATGAGAAATAGCTCCTATTTACCGAGAATTGCTTCAGACGCGGCATAATCCATCCGGCAAATTCATCGGCATCGTCGCCTTCTGGAATCACAGTGATTTCACTGCTGCGAGCACCAAGGAAACCTTCTTTGGAAGTCAGATAGCCAGTTAACACATTGCCATTTATAACCCGTACATGATGATTTGAATCGTAAGAATTGGAAAGCAAAGTTCCCAGTTCCTCTCCGACAAGCATTTCGACGTGACATGGTGTCTTCACCTCGCTGCCACACAGTGCAACCAGTCGGCGAAGGTCAACTTTTCCAGTATTGAAAAGACGACCGATAAAAAGTACAACCGTAGGATCGCCAATAGTCCATACCACTTCACCCTTATTAACAGGGTTCAGGTGATTCACCTGTACGCCTACATTACCAGCCGGACATGGTCCATCAAACACGGTCACTTCGGCATCCTTTACGTTCAGCAGTGCGGAATCTGGTCCAACTCCCAGATAGACCTTCGCAATCTTGGATAAAGCCGTCAGACCGGTCTGGAAATCCTGTTCCTGTCCTTTCACTTCCATTTCAAAGCTACAAGCCAGCGGTTTGTCGCGTAAAGCAGAAACAAAAATTGCCTTTGGCAGCGTCGTCGGATTGGTTGAGACTGCATAAGGCAATTGATTGATATATCCAAAGATACCAGCTTCAAGGAGTGCATCTATGACTGCTTTTCCGTCCATTTTTGCAGCTTCCTTCTTGCCGTAGTCTACGTAAACCTGCTCCTTGTCGGCTTCCACCTTAACACAGAGCACTTTCCTTCGCTCGCCTCGCTCTACAGCAGTCACTTTACCGCTGACAGGCGAAGCAAACCTCACTTCGGGATACTGCTTGTTGACAAAAAGCGCATCCCCGGCTTTTACCACATCACCCTCTTTGACGACCACCTTGGGAGTTACTCCCTCAAAGTCATCGGGAACCAATGCGTACTTCCCATTCGACTTTAAGCTGAGTTTTGTCTCGGCGGCTTCACCTTGAAGATGAATGTTCAAACCCTTTCGCAGCTTAATTACATTTGCCATTTTTATTGTTATTGTTTGATAAAATCTTCCATAACGTGTGCAAAATTAATAAAAATTAGTAAGACAGCGAAGAAAAAAACTTCGAAAATGGCAAAAAGAAAACTTTTTGTCGTAATTTTGCAACAAAAAAGAAAAGCGTTGGCATTATTTGCCACCTCGAAGTAGCGAATTTTGAAGAAAATAAAATACATCATCAGCTGGACAATATGGAGTCTTTTGGCTCTGTATGCTATCTGTATTCTGCTCATACAACTTCCGTTTGTTCAAAGCTGGCTGGGGTCTATGGTAGCAGGTGTCATCAGTAAGAAGATGGGCACCGAGGTAAGCGTCGGCCATATTGACTTGGGCTTGTTCAATCGTATCATCGTCAACGATGTCATGATTAAAGATCAGCGCGACGAGCAGTTGATTGCTGCCCGACGACTATCGGCAAAAATTGATATATTGCCACTCGTCACTACTGGACAAGTTTCCATTTCCTCTGTTCAACTTCTCGGCGCTCAGATGAATCTTTACCGAGAGACGGCAGCATCGACGCCAAACTACCAATTTGCCATCGATGCCTTATCGTCAAGCGACAAAGACTCACCCTCGCAGCTCAATCTGCGAATCGGTTCGGTTATTATCAGCCGTCTTTCCGTCTGTTATGACCAGAAAGACGCTCCACTTACGCCGGGCAAACTGAATTCAAATCATTTGAAAGGTGACATTAGCGCCCATATCCTTCTACGCAAGCTCACGCCAGATTCACTAAACCTGAATGTCAAACGGATTAGCATCAAAGAACATTCTGGAATAGAGCTGCAAAAATTGTCCTTCAAATTAGAAGCCAATAGGGAGCAAGCATTATTAAGCGACTTAGCCATTCAATTGCCTCAATCCAGCTTCATGCTCGATACACTTATTGCTTCGTATGTTTTCGACCATTTTGAAGAAACGTTGCACTATCGAACTGCCATATCACCGAGCATCATCTGCATGGCCGATTTGGTGAGTGTTCTGCCCGATGCAATTCCAACCAATCATTTGTTTGAGATAAGTGCATCCGTCAGCGGAACGACCAAAGCCATTGACTGCCAGGAAATGAGCATTCAAACTACCGACCATTCGCTGCAACTCTATGCCTCTGGTGCGTTCTCCCCTACTGCATGGTCAGCCGACATAGATAATCTGTCTCTGTCTGAAGACCTTATCAAAGAAATGAGCAACCTTGAGCCAGCAATACCCAATATCTTCACGAACCTGGGATTTGTCAATCTGCGAGGAGAGGCAAGCGGCCATGCCAATGGCGACATTACTGCCAAAGGGTATGTGAACACTGCCACTGGCAGTCTGACATACCAAGGTAGCTACAATCAGTTACAGCAGCTTTGTGATGCCCACGTAGCCACCGATAGCCTCGACTTAAAGCGCCTGCTTGGTAATAATTCATTAGGGTTGCTGAGCGCCCAGCTCGACATCAGCACATCAAACTCTACGTTCTTTGTGAAAGGCTCCGTTCCACACATAGACCTGAATGGCTACCGCTATCAAAACCTGCAGATTGATGGTACGTATGGCCCTACAGGAATTGCAGGCAAACTAAAGGTTGACGACCCTCATTTGAAGACTGATGTCGAGGGAACGTTCAGTTCTTCAAATACGCCCCATCTGAAGATGACAGGCTACATTGAAAGAATTGCCCCAAAGGCCTTGCGTCTTTCCGACAACTGGAACGATGCCGTTTTTTCTGCCATTATCGATACCGACATTTCTGCCAACTCGCTGGCAGACACCGAAGGTACCATTGACCTCGACGATTTCGTGATGAGTTATGGCGATACGACCCGCTACCACCTCGACAACATGCATATCCGTTCTGGTTATGATAATGGGCGTCACTACATGCGCATGAAAAGCGACTTTGGCGAGGCTTTGCTAAGCGGTCAATTCGACCTACCCACTCTACCACGTTGCCTTGCCTCCCTTGTTCCGTTGCAATCTCAGCAGACTATCGGTAACAAAAACGATTTCACGCTCACCATGCGCGTCTCAGATAGCCGATGGATTCAGCAACTGACTGGCCTACTACTCGAACTGAACGGTCCCATGGAGCTCAATGCACAGGTGAGTGAACCCAGTAAGGAACTGGACGTCTATGCCTTCATTCCCGATTTCAAAGTTGCCGGCAACACCTTGCAAAACGCCACCCTCAACCTCAGTTCCAATGGGGACAGTGCCCAGTGTCAGCTTTCCACGACGCGTGTCACCGACAAGGGGGGGCGCCAAGACTTCCGGCTCACGGCTCAGACCATCAACCAGCAACTCTACTCCACGCTGAACCTGTCAACGCCACAAGGCAATCATGGCACCATCAACACGATTTCTCGTTTTTACAATAATGAAGAAGGGAAAAACGAGACTCACGTCCGAGTGCTTCCCTCTTTGTTCAGCATGAATAACGCCACATGGTCACTCGAGCCCTGCGACATTCTCTATAGCGACAAGCGACTCATGATTGACCAGTTCACCCTGCATCATGGTGATGAGCACCTCATTATCGATGGTCTGGCTTCTACCAATGCCAGCGACTCTCTCCTACTCGACCTAAACGGCATCGATGTGGCCTACCTACTTGAATTGGTCAACTTCCACGCCGTTCAGTTCGACGGCAAAGCCACTGGTCGAGCCTACATATGCCATGCCTTCAAAGACGCTGAGGCCTGGGCCGACATCATGGTTGACAATTTTCACTTCCAGCAGGCCCCTATGGGAACCCTTGAAGCTCATGCTATCTGGAATCAGGAAGAGGGGCAAGTGGAGCTGGACGCTGCCATTGACAATGGCGCCGACTCCCAGACTTATATCGACGGATACGTTTCACCACGTCAAAAAGAGCTTGACCTTGGCATCCGCGCCCACGGCACCAGCATCGGTTTCATTCATTCGTTTACCAATAGCTTCATCAGCCGATTTGAAGGACGGGCCTATGGCGATGTCCGGCTACATGGTCCACTAAAGGGCCTTGACCTCACGGGAAAAGCCGCTGTCACTGGTTTGGCGGCCATCACTCCCTTAGGCACTACCTACCGGTTCGATGGTGACACCGTCCGTCTGGCGCCGGGAAAGATCATCTTCGACAACTTCCATGCCTTCGACCGAGACGGGCACCATGCCATTTTGAATGGTTCCTTAGGCCATACACACCTGACACGAATCACCTTCAATCTACAAGCACAAGCCGACGATTTCCTGGCCTACGATTTCCCCAAACCCGAAACCGGTACTACCGTTGGCGGCACTGTTCGCGTCGACGGGGCATTCAGCCTACGAGGTCTACCCGGCGAGACAGTCATCGATTGCGACGTCACCCCCTCTGCTGGTTCCGTATTTTATTATAATGTGGCTAATCCCGATGCTATCAATCAGCAGCAGTTCATCGCCTGGGGCAGCAAGGCCCCCCATGACGAAACTGTACATAACCATGAGGACAAAAACGAAGAAGACAACAGCACCAAGGGCGACCTCAGGGTCAACCTCCGCATCAACACAACTCCCGATGCTACACTTCGTCTCATCATGGACCAGCATTCGTCAGACAATATTGCTTTGAACGGCAGAGGCGTACTCCGCGCATCGCTCTATAACAAAGGGGCGTTCCAGCTCTTCGGTACCTACGATGTAGAGCGTGGCAACTATGCCATGACCATCCAGAACATCATCAAGAAAAACTTCCAGTTCCAGCCGGGCAGTAGTATCGTCTTTGGAGGAGACCCCTTCCAGGCAGCACTTCATCTTAAAGCCCTCTACACCGTCAATGGCGTATCGCTTTCCGACCTGGGGCTCAACGAGTCTTTCACCAACAGCAGCATCCGCGTCAACTGTCTCATGAATATTGTTGGAACTGCTGGCGAACCGCGTGTGGAATTCGACTTGGAGATGCCCACCGTGAATAGTGAAGAGGAACAGATGATACGCTCCATCATCGCCAGCGAGCAAGAGTTGAACCAACAAGTGGTCTACCTGCTGGGCATAGGCCGCTTCTATACCCAGGGGGCCAACAATGCCTCTACGCAGAGCTACGGCCAGACGGAGCTTGCCATGCAAAGCCTACTCTCAGGAACGGTTTCGTCGCAGATTAACCAATTACTATCACAAGTCATCAAGAACGACGATTGGAATTTCGGCGCTAATATTTCTACTGGAAACGAAGGATGGCATAACGCAGAATATGAAGGACTTATCAGTGGCCGAATGCTCAACAACCGCCTGCTCATCAACGGACAATTTGGCTATCGCGATAATGCTACGCAGGCCACTCCCTCGTTCATCGGTGATTTCGACATTCAGTACCTGCTCACGCCAGGAGGCAGTTTCTCCTTAAAGGCCTATAACCAGACCAACGACCGCTATTTCACGCACTCCTCGCTGAACACACAGGGCATTGGCATCATCATGAAAAAGGATTTCAACGGGTTGCGCGACCTCTTCACCCACCGCAAGCGTAAGGAGCATTAGAAAAGGGAACCTTCACAGGTTCCCTTTTTGTTTTCACTTGCAATTTGATTTAACTGCGCAAGTGAAGAATGTTGAAAATTGCTCATCTCACGACGTCCAATTTTCTCAATTAACCTTAATAATCTAATACCATGAAAAACACGTTGCAAAAATACTACTTTTTTTGCAAATTCAAATCAAAATAATGTTCAAAATTCCCTATTTTAATCTTTATTAATAATTTTACCCTTGAATACCATCTGCTTCTCGTTTTATTTTACTAACTTTGCAGCGAAATATGGAACAGCATCAACCAAAGATAGCCATCATTGATTCTAACACTCTGGCAGTTATGGGCATGAAGCAGCTCATAATGAGTGTGAGTCCTGTTGTCTGTGTTGACACATTTGGTTGTATGGCAGAGTTAGAGGCTAACCATCCAGAACAATACGTCCATTTCTTTGTAGCCATGAACATCGTTCTTGAGAATCGGTCATTTTTCATTCAGCATTGCCACCGCACGATTGTTCTGACTCTCTCGGTCTGTCCCGACAAACAGCTTTCTGATTTCCATTGCCTTTGTGTTAGCGTGCCAGGAAACGACCTCGTTCGTTCTATGCTAATGATGATGCAGCACGGCCACAGAAGAAACGATAACATTGCGGGCACACGCCCTACTCCCCAGACGGATTCACGTAGTCTTTCCGACCGCGAAGCCGAAGTGATGGTGCTCATCGTAAAGGGATATATCAACAAGGAAATTGCCGACCTACTTCACATCGGTCTCTCCACCGTTATCACCCACCGTAAGAACATCATGGAGAAGCTGGGGGTGAAGAGCGTCAGTGCTCTCACCATCTACGCCGTCATGCACGGCTATGTCGACATCAACAAGATTTAATTTCCAACAAAGTGCATTTTGCAGCCCAGAGCTGCAGTTTGAGGCTTAAAAAATATTAAGGCATGGAAAATAACTCGTTTGTCCTAAGCCCTAACTCCTAACTTTTTATTACCTTTGCAGCCAAAAAGGAAAAAACAGAACAAACATGACTAAGATTTTCAAGCTGATGGCAGCTGCTGCAGTCGTTGTGATGCTGGGCAGTTGCGGTAGTGTGAAGGACATTCCGTACTTCCAGAATGCAGAGAGTACGAACCTGGCAAATTCAGCCTATCTGTATGATGCGCGTATCATGCCGAAGGACCAGCTGACCATCACGGTGAGCACAATCAACGACGAGGCCGCCGCACCGTTCAACATGACAGTTCCCACGCCCTACACCGTAAACTCGCGGTCTACCTACTCGCAGCCAATGCTGCAGTCGTATCTGGTGGACAACAACGGCAACATCAACTTCCCCATCGTAGGCCAGCTTCATGTAGGCGGTTTGACGAAGGCCGAGGCAGAGAATATGATACAGGGCAAGATTCAGCCTTACATCAACGAGGCCGAGAAGCCCATCGTCACGGTACGCATGACGGGCTATCAGATTTCGGTCATCGGTGAAGTGACGCGTCCCGGTACATTCACAGTGAGCCGCGAGAAGATTACGGTGCTTGAGGCTCTGGCACAGGCTGGCGACCTGACCATCTATGGACAGCGCAAGAACGTGCAGCTCATCCGTGAGGACTCGAAGGGTCAGAAGAGCATCCACATCCTCGACCTCACCGACGCGAACCTCATCAACTCGCCCTACTACTACATGCAGCAGAACGATGTCATCAACGTGACTCCTAACAAGGTGAAGGCTCAGAACTCCAGCGTGGGTAGCATGACGACGCTCTGGTTCTCGGCAACGTCAATTCTCATCTCGCTGACTTCGCTGCTCTACAACATTCTGAAGTAACGACATTTTCATCCCATTAATGACTATCCGCCAAATAGCCTGATGCTGTTTGGCGGACTTTTTTTGTTCCTTCGCATTCTACGCCACTCCACCCCATATTCATGAGGAGAAACAGGGATAAGACCTGCATTTCAGATTGTGCACAAGGCGACATGGCGGAGGGCAACAAGGCCGAGTTTGCGAGGCAATTCAACGCACTTTAAAGGTACATGTAACAAGAAAGGCGCCTCCGCAATGGAAGCGTCTGTGCTGATTCTGGCGGTTAACGCCATTTACTTAATGACTACCTTCTTGCCTTTGGTGATGTAGAGGCCCTTAGAGGGAGTTGCCACCCATATTCCAGTGGGAGTGAAGTAGCGCTGCTGGCCATCGGCTTGCGGCAGGTCGGCCACGCCTGTGGTGACGCCCTCGTCGAAGCCAATGAAGGAGCGTGTGGCAGCAGGCAAGGGAAGATAGGCTTTTCCTGCGGGAACGACAACGCCCTGCGTACAGAGATAGAAGCCCACGCCCTGACTCATGTTAGCCAACGCATAGATGTCGTCGGAGTCAACAGCATAGCCCTCGGCCTCGGTGACAGCCACGAGCATGTTCTGAGCAGGAACCTCGGCCATAGTGACGATGGGCAGACGATAGGTGGCCGCCTCGCCCTTCAGCAGCAGACCTGTGGCGGCAGGCGCCTCGCTAACAGGCTCCAGATGCACACTGTTGCCACTATATTCCGTCACCACGTAGGCGGCTTCCAGTCCTGCGCTGCTCAGGTCGAGTGCGTAGTTGCAACCGAACGAAGTGTAGCCGGCGTTACCAATCTGCACACCCACAAAGTCAGCATTATAAGTGGTTTCAGAAGCGATGTGGCCCTCGCTGGCGGCAGTAACGGTGAGCGTGCCGGGCTGTTCGAAGGCATAGCCATAGCGGTCGGTGCGGTAGATGCGGATATTGTCGAACATGCTCTCGCCATAGCCACGTCCGTCGAGGACGAACAGCCCATAAGCCTCGCAGCTGGTGCCCGTGGGGATGGTGAAGACACCGCTGCCGATGGTTGTTCCAGCCTGCGTGAGCGTGTAGGTGGCGGTGCGTGCCTCTACATCGACGGCAATGACGAAGTGAGTCCACTCGGCAGCCACGGTGAGGGCGGTGGTCTCGTTGATGGTGAAGTTCTGGCTGTTGGCCGCCTTCATGCGGAAGAGATACTTCGTGCCAGCGGCGTTGCAGCGGTCGTTGCTGTAGTCGAAGCCGATGTTCTTGGTGGTGGGAATAACGGCGCCCTTGGTCATCACCACGAAGTCGGTGACACTGCGGTCAGCGACGTTGCCGGCGCGCAGCCGTGCATCGAACTCGATGTTGTACGTTGTGAGTGAGGAGAGATCCTTGCCGAAGAGGGTGTAGGCCGAACGATTGGCGGCAATGTTTGTGCCAGCCATCGAGTGGTGGATGTATTGCCCGAAGGTAGCGTCGCCGCTGACGAGCTCGAGCGTTCCTGCTCCATTGGTCCAGGCCGATGCGTCGGTGGCCGTCTCGTAGTCTTCTGCGTAGGGTGTGTCAACGATATCGGCCTTGCTCGTGTTGCCCTCCAGGTCGGTGAAGGTGGCGGTGAGCAGAGGCATGACGGTGTTGCCGTCGGAGGCGACGAAGGAATTGGGCTTGATGTCCACCACGGGCAACAGGATGCCCTCGCTGGTAGTCTGAAGACTGTTTTCTGTGATGGTAGCCTCGGGGCAGAGATCGGCGACGCCCGTACCTACGACGAGCCACAGATGGCCCTCGTCATATTTCAGCGTGGCATTGTCTGCACCCTCCAGAACGATGTCTTCCACGTTGCCAGTCAGTGTGCCCACGGTGCCCAGGTCGTAAGTGCCGTCGGGCAGTGCACTCTGAGCCACAATCTCAACGACTGGAGCCAGATACTGCGGTCCATAGGTAGTCCACGCCTCGCCTGTCTTGGCTTCTATCACCAGCTCATCGGCATTGATGTTGTCGGCCTTCAGGTTGGGATAGACATCGAGCACCAGTCGGGCACCATAGTTCAGCGTGAGCTTGGAAGTGGTGATGCTGCCCATGTTCTGCTCACCTCCAGGGACGATGCGCGAGGCATAGAGGGCGGTGATGCCTTTGCTGAAGGTTCCACCGTCAGAGACAAGTGTGGTGAAGCGGTTCAGCCAAAGGGGACTGCTCTGCAATGTTCCGTCGAACTTGAGCGTGCCTGCCCATACGCTGGTTTCTCCCGTATACTTTTCGATGACCTTCGGCAGCACCAGCGTTCCGTCGCCCTGCTTCACCAGGCGCATTGCCCCAGTGAAGGCTCCACCCGTGAGCGTGTGGGTGTAGACGGTGGTGCTGATGTCGGGCAGGTTCTTGGCGCCGATGCTTCCGTCGGTCTTCACCTTCGTTGCTGTGGTGCCGTCCACGTCGGTTCCCTGCACCCACGTAGGCGTATTCACAGTAAGGATGTAGGGAGCCGCTCCGTCAGTGACGCTGACGGTCATGTCGTTCGTCTCAGCCATGAGCAGATGGGCACTGGTGGTAGCGATGGTTCCACCGTTGGCCCCCTCGGTGCGTCCCTGCATGGTCTGCGCAGGAGGAGCCACGTTGAAGCCTTCCATCTCGCCAAGGAAGAAGCTCAGGTGGGGCGGCTGGTTGTAGGCCATCATCTGCCACACCATAGCCTGACGGTACTGGTGGTCGAACCAGAGACAGGGCATGGAGTAGGTGGTGCTGATGCCAGTAGTGTAGACGCGAAGGTTGCGTCCGCAGCGCACCACGAATTCCTCGCGCCAGTCACCGATGATGTCGCCCTGGAAGCAGGGGGTATTCTTCGAGTCGTTGTTCATGTTGCATCCGTTCGAGGTAAAGAGGCGGCCCACGCCGGGCTTCTCAATCTTCGCCTCCTTGGCCGTGCCGGGGCTGTCGAGGATTTCGGAGCAGAGGTCGCCGTCGAAGTAGATGCGGAAGTTCAGGTCGCCGTAGTTGATGTAGGCGTCGCTCCCCAGGTCGGAGCGCAGCTGGTCGGTCACCGACGACATCATCACGCTCGACGAGGAGCGTCCCAGCGAGCCGGGCCAGTTGTCGGAGAAGTTGGCCATCAGCGCACGCCCGTCGTCATCGCCCGCCGTATGCTTGTAGTACACCTCGCTGGTGGTGGCATTGCGATAGTTGAAGCCGTAGTAGGGGCCTTCCTCAAGGCAGCCGAAGAACTCCAGTCCCTTGCGGTAGGGGTCGAAGTCGCCCACGTGCTGGGCATCGCCATGACCATAGCCAGTGGTGGAAAGGCCCTTTCCGTTGTCGTCGATAACCATCGAGCCGTAGACAATCTCATCGCGCCCGTCCTCATCGACGTCGGCAATGATGAAGTTGTGATAGCCATTACCGAACCAGGGGCTGTTCTTGTCTTTGCACTGCCAGCGCCACTGCTCGCTCCAGGTGTGGCTGGCTTTGTCGAGCTTCATGGCCACCATCTTGTGGCGGGTGTAGATGCCTCGCGCCAGGAAGAGGCTGGCATGGCGTCCGTCAAGCACGGGTACACCAAGGAAGTGCTTCGTCGAGCGGTGGCCGTAGCTGTCGCCCCATGCCGAGTTCTCGCTGCTCTCGCCACTCTCCAGGCGGCGCAGCGGATAGGTGGAAACCTGGTACTTGGCACCCGTCTGGCCGTTCATGTAGATAAGGTATTCGGCGCCAGTGTGTGTCCAGGCATATTGCAGGTCGGTGTGACTGGTCATCTTGTCGCGGGTGTTCACGGTCATGTCGCCGACGGTCCACAGACTGGTCTTGCCGTCGGGGCCGTAGACAATCATGTTGTCGGCTCCGCGCAGGTCCACCTCGGCCTTGCCGTCCTTATCCCAGTCGTAGGCAATGATGTCGATTTCCGTGGAGTTCATGCTGGCCATGTTGGGGCCGCAGTCGATGCGCCAGAGGAGCGAAGCCTCGCCCGTCTGCCAGTTGACATCATAGGCGTCGAGCACTACGAACTCGTTGGAGTTCACTGAGTACATTTCGCCCCAGGTGCCGCTGGCCGATGCGTCGTTGGTGTTCAGGCGCTTGACGATGATTTCCAGCTCGCCGTCGCCGTCGAGGTCAGCCATCTCGGCATCGTTGGGTTCGTAGTGTTCGCTCACGTCCAGTCCTGCACGGTCGTAGACGGCTGCCAGCCCGATGTCGAGATAGCCCGTGGCCGTGCGACGGTCATCGAGCTTGTAGACATACTGCGTCCAGGGCTTCACGGGGGCGCATTTTGCCTGCTCCACGCCCTTCACCACGGCAGCCACCTGGTATTGCGTGGTGTTGTAGGCCTGGCTTCCGTCGTTATAGCAGGTGTTGGTCAGGTTTGAGGCTACGCGCGTACCATCTTTATATAAGTTATACGTCACGTCATAATACTCGTCGGCCAGCCTTCGCCAGCTGACAAAATTGGTTCTGCTGCCACTGGTGCTACCCGTAGGCACGGCCACCAGCCCTCGGTTCAGCGCATCGGTCACGCGCTGTGCCTGCACGCCGCCGCAACATCCAGCAGTCAGTGCGAGAAGTAGAAATAGTTTTTTCATCTGTCCTTTTTGTTAGATTAGTCCAATATGGCTGCAAAGATACAATTATTTTTTCAAACGGCCAAAAAACAAGATGATTATCCCAAAGTGTACCACCGGATTTGTTTCTAAATTATTGTTAATTTTGTTCCAAAAAAGAACACTCGACCCCTTCAAATTTTCGAAAATTCTGCGCGAGAAAATTTTTGGCCGAAAATGAGCGAATTTTGAGGGGTTTCGCTAAATGATTGAAATATAGGCATTTATGATTATTTTAGCGAAAAAAAGGCGGCGGAAGGCTGAAAAAAGTCAACGCCAAATTTTCAAAAGGCGTTGACTTTTGAAAATTTGGCGTGCTTACAGAAGCAGAGGTCGAGGCAAAAAAATGGCAAAAAAACGCTAAAATTTTGCACTGAACGGATATGGATGTGCAAGAATTAACTTATTTTAATTCTCGTCGGCGAGTCGAAACAGCTCCACGAAGACTAAAAAAAGGTTATTTTCGAGCCAGAATCACGTCTCAAGGTGAACTTTTTTAGTGGTGATTTTGAACACTACTTTTGGAACATTCCACAAGTGAGTACCGTCATAAATAACGACAATCGCTGACTTCTACCACAAAAAAATCATGGCCGATGTACGCCGGGGTACATCGACCATGATCATCAATTGACTTTGAGCGATGATGCGGCTTTTAGCCGATTTCAATCTGGCGGCTCACCTTCACCTTCTGCTCCTCATGCTTGGGAAGCTCTACGGTCAGCACGCCGTGCTCAACGCGAGCCTTGATCTGATCCTTCTCAACGTCGTCGGGCAGTATGAGCGTCTGCTCGAAGCGAGAGTATGAGAATTCGCGGCGCAGGTAGCGGGCGCTCTTGTCTTCCTCCTTTTTCTCGTCCTTCTTCTCCATCTTGATCATCAGGTTGCCCTCATCGTTGATGTGCACGTTGAAGTCTTCCTTCCTCATTCCCGGTGCAGCCAGCTCCACGAAATAGGCCTTGTCGGTTTCCTTAACGTTGATGGCCGGAGCGGTTGCGCTTGCCTTCGGCATGAATTCTGTATCAAACAGATCGTTGAACACTGCGGGAATCCAGTTGTTTGTTCTCATCATTGGCATCATAGTTTTGTCCTCCTAATTTTGTTTTATTTGTTATACATTTTTGGTTTTCTTTTCAAGCCCCTCTTTTCAGCGGCGCTCACTTAGTAAGATGCAACAACGATGCCAGTCCGCAAAACAATGCCAAGATGTCAGATTATGCAGACAGATTGTCATCTATGCCGCTACTGAAAGTTTTTTTTAGATAAAAGGTTGGCCGATTCGATTATTTTTGCTATCTTTGCGGTTGAACAATAAAAACAACGAAAAAGATGGCAAACAAGAGAACGTTAAAACACGCCATTAACGGCATTTGCGAAGAGTTGTTTGTAGAGTGCGTGGCCGCATCGCTCTACGGAACGGAAAAACACGAGGAAAACTCCGACGCGCTGCTTTCCACCATCCTGAAGTTGCAGGCCGACTTCATCAGCAGGGTGTCGCATCCCGAGCCAGGCATGCCCGCAAAAGAGTACTACAAAGACCTGCGCAACAAGTTTGCGGCCCAGGCAAGTGAAGTGGCAGACCAAATAAGTAATCTGTAAGGCGAAACACCTCACACGCAATGTGGAAAAAACTCAGTAATTGGCTGCTGTATAAGCGCATGGGCTGGACCTCGCAGACGACAGAAGCCATTCCCGACAAGTGTATCATCTGCCTGGCACCGCACACCAGCAACTGGGACTTTCTCATCGGTCAGCTCTACAACCGTGCACACGGTCTGCGGAGCAATTTCCTGATGAAGAAAGAATGGTTCTTCTGGCCCTTGGGACCCCTGTTTAAGAAGATGGGGGGCATTCCCGTCTATCGCCAGAAGCACACGAGCATGACCGACACGCTGGCCGAGACCATCCGCAGGACCGACCACTTCCGCCTGTGCATCACCCCAGAAGGGACACGCTCACGTGTGGAAGAGTGGAAGAAAGGCTTCTACTTTATAGCCCAGAAAGCCGGTATTCCCATTCTGCTCTTCGGCCTCGACTACGAGCAGAAACTCATCAGATGCACCAAGACGATTGTGCCCACTGGTGACCTGGAGACGGACATGCGCAACATTAAACTATACTACAAAGACTTCAAAGGGCGCAAACCAGAGAATTTCACAACGGGCATTTCTTCTGAGGAGAAATAGCCAGAGCGCTCCATCACAACAAGAACAATAGAACAAGAAGGTAAGAAGAATGAATTGTATCAGGAATATTTGCATGACATTGGCTATTGCCCCCCTTTCGCTGCTCCCTGTGGCAGCACAGACCAACTGGGGCAAGACCGAACATAAGGGTGAGCCGTGGGTGAAAAACGTATCGCTTCCCTACTCCATTGACCGTGGCCTTCAGGGGCACCACCTGTCGCTATGGGCCAGTCACGGGCGCTATTACGACCAAAGCAAAGGCCAGTGGCGCTGGCAAAGACCCGCCTTGTTCTGCACCACTGAGGACCTTTTTACACAGACCATCGTAGTGCCTTATCTCATCCCGATGCTTGAAAACGCCGGTGCCGTGGTGTTCACTCCGCGAGAACGCGACTGGCAGCGCCATGAGGTCGTCGTCGACAACGACCCGACGAACTCGCTGGTGGCCTTCCGCTACGAGGAGAGCTACTTCCGCAACGCATGGCAGCAAGCTCCGCAGAAGGGGTTTGCCATGCACGATGGCAACTACCGCGACGGCGAGAATCCTTTTGAGGCAGGAACGGCACGAATGGCCGAGACCACGAAGAGCAAGAACAAGGCCAGCGAGGTGAGCTATCAGCCCAACCTGCCCGAAGAGGGGCGCTACGCCGTCTACGTGAGTTACCAGACGGTGCCTGGGAGCATCGACGATGCTCACTACACCGTGTGGCACAAAGGAATGCCGACAGAGTTCCACGTCAACCAGCAGATGGGCGGCTCCACGTGGGTCTATCTGGGAACATTCGACTTCGATGCCGGCATGTCACTTGGCAACCGTGTGGTGGTGTCGAACCTAAGCAACCGCAAGGGCGTAGTCACAACCGATGCCGTACGCTTTGGCGGAGGTATGGGCAACATCGCCCGCGGTGGGCGCTCCAGCGGATTCCCGCGTTGTCTTGAAGGAGCACGCTACTATGCCCAGTGGGCCGGCATGCCCTATGACGTCTATAGCTTCCGGCAGGGCCAGAACGACTATGCCGACGACATCAACGTGCGTTCCTACATGACCAATCTGCTCTGTGGCGGGTCGGTCTATGCCCCTGATTCCGCAGGACGCAACGTTCCCATCGAGCTGTCGCTGGCCGTTCACAGCGATGCTGGCTATACCGAAACAGGGCTGGGTGTCTACGGAACCCTTTCCATCTGCACCACCGGCTACGGACAGCCCACGCTGGCCACAGGACTGAGCCGTGACGCTTCGAAAGAGCTGGCCACTGCCCTGCTGAACAACACGACGAACGACCTGCAAGAGCGTTTTGGCGAATGGAAGCTGCGCAAGCTCTACGACCGCAACTACTCTGAGACGCGCCTGCCCATCGTCCCCAGTTCCATCATCGAGACCTTGTCGCACCAGAACTTCGGCGACATGCGCTATGGACAAGACCCCAACTTCCGCTTCTGGATGGCCCGCTCCATCTACAAGACGCTGCTGCGCTTCGTGACCTCCCATCACGGCGACAAGTGCGTCGTCTCGCCGCTCACCCCCGACCACTTCCATTGCGAATTCACCGACAAGAAAGGCGAGGTGCGGCTGAGCTGGCAGGGACTCATCGACAGACAGGAGAAGAGTTCTGAGCCTACCGGATACATATTATATATAGCACAGGACGACAACGATTTTGACAATGGCACGCCGCTCCGCGGCACGTCGTGTAACGTCAAGCTGAAGCCTGGCGTGCTCTACAGCTTCCGCGTGAGGGCCATCAACGAGGGCGGACAGAGTTTCCCCACTGAGGTGCTCTCGGCCTACTATAACCCGACAGCCCAGCATACGGCACTGATTGTGAACGGCTTCCACCGCCTTTCGTCTCCCGCCATCAGTCGTCGCGGGCAGGGGTTCGACCTGGATGAAGACCCAGGCGTCACCTACGGACGTACGGCAGGACTGCTGGGGCGCCAGCTGGTGTTCGACACCTCAAAGATGGGAATCGAAGACTCTACAGGACTGGGATTCTCCAGTAGTGAGCTGGCCGGTCATTTCATTGCAGGCAACGACTTCAACTATGTACGCACTCATGCAAAGAGCATCGCCGCTACTGGGCGTTTTAGCCTCGTCAGTGCTTCGGCCCAGGCTGTGGAGAGCCGCCAGCTCCCGCTATCTCGTTATGCCGTGGTTGACTTGCTATTAGGACTGGAACGTAACGACGGCCACAGCCTGGTGCCTTACAAATCATTCAGCATGCCCATGCAGGAGCTGTTGCGCAGCTATGCCCAGGGGCATGGCAATCTGCTCGTCAGCGGAGCTTACATAGGTACGGACATGACCACCCCAACGGAACGGCAGTTCCTGGCCGACGTGCTGAAGGTGACCTACAGCGGTACCTACCGCGAACCCAGCGGACTCGTCAGCGGAATGGGCACATCGTTCAGCTTCTATCACCAATTGAACGAGCAGCACTATGCCGCCACGAGTGCCGACGTGCTCATGCCTGCCGTGCAGGGTGCCTTCCCTACAATGGCTTATGCCAATGGAACAAGTGCCGCTGTGGCCTACGGAGGCGCTGACTACCGTGCATTCACCATGGGCTTCCCCCTGGAATGCATCACCGACCGACAGCTGCAGGCTGCCATCATGCAAGGAATTCTAAACTACCTAATACCCAATTGATAACATGGCAAAGATTCAAGCAAACCCATCAGGGACAAGAAGCATAGAGGTGAGCGAGGCTCATCTGGAAACACTCGGCAGATACCAGCTCCTGCGCAACCTGGTTGATTCCCACGGATTTGTCGACGAGGATGTGCTCGACAAACTGAAGATGAACATTCGCTCGCTGCTGGAGTCGGAGGCTGGTCACGACAAAGAACTGCTCGACCTATGCCTCGACGTGGTGTACAATCCCAACATGAAAGCCTTCGGACTGCAACAGCTCTATCAGCTCTACCTGGAGTGGCAGCAGAAGCACACCGAGACCGCAGAAGCGCAATAAACCGCGGATGCGCAACTAATAAGTGACGATGGATTATAAACTGACAGATTTCCTGCCAACAACAAAGAAGGAGCTGGAACTGAGGGGATGGGACTACGTCGACGTCATCCTGTTCTCCGGCGATGCCTATGTGGACCATCCGTCCTTCGGCGTGGCGGTCATCGGTCGCACGCTCGAAGCTGCTGGCTATCGGGTGGCAATCGTTCCGCAGCCCGACTGGCACGGTGATTTCCGCGACTTCCGCAAGCTGGGGCGTCCGCGACTGTTCTTCGGCATCTCCCCCGGCTGCATGGACTCAATGGTAAACAAATACACCGCAGCCCGCCGGCTGCGCTCGGAGGATGCCTACAGTCCTGACGGACGGCACGACATGCGCCCCGAATACCCAACCATTGTCTACAGCAAGATTCTGCGGCAGCTCTATCCCGATGTACCCATCGTCCTTGGCGGAATTGAAGCATCGCTACGCCGACTGACACACTACGACTACTGGCAAGACCGCCTGCGCCCTTGCATTCTCTGCGACGCACCCGCCGACCTCATCACCTATGGCATGGGCGAGAAAACCACTCTGCAACTGGCACAGCGACTTGCCGATGGTGAGCCCATCAGCAGCATTACCGACCTGCCTCAGACGGTCTACATACGACCAGCCAGCCAGATTCCTGATGATATAGGCCCCGACGACATTGTGCTACACAGCCATGAGGAGTGTCTGCGCGACAAACGCCTGCAAGCCGAGAACTTCCGCCACATTGAGGAGCAGTCGAACATGATCCATGCCCATCGGCTCATACAACACGTGGAGCTGAGTGGAGGGAGTGTGATCGTCAACCCTCCACATCCACCCATGACCACCGCAGAGCTTGATGCCTCGTTCGACCTGCCTTACACGCGCTTGCCCCACCCCAAATACAAAGGCAAGCGCATTCCCGCCTACGAGATGATTAAGCATTCCGTCAACATCCATCGCGGATGCTTCGGCGGATGCGCCTTCTGCACCATCTCGGCCCATCAAGGCAAGTTTGTTGTCTGCCGTTCAAAGGAGAGCATCCTGCGCGAGGTGAAGCAAGTGATTCAGATGGACGACTTCAAAGGCTATCTCAGCGACCTGGGTGGGCCATCGGCCAACATGTACGGAATGCACGGTCGCAATTTGAAGGCATGCGAGCGCTGTCGCCGCCCCAGCTGCATCCATCCGGAGATATGTCCCAATCTCGACACCAATCATCAGCGTTTGCTCGATGTCTACCATGCTGTAGACGCTCTGCCAGGCATCAAGAAAAGTTTCATTGGCAGTGGCGTGCGCTACGATCTCATTCTCCACAAGAGCAAGGACGAGGCCACCAACCGAAGTGCCCGCGACTATGCCCGCGAGCTGATTACCCGCCACGTTAGTGGCCGTCTGAAGGTGGCCCCCGAGCATACAAGCGACCAGGTGCTCTACCTCATGCGCAAGCCGCCCTTCCACCTCTTCCAGCAGTTCAAGCGGCTCTTCGATACCATTTGCCGCGAGGAAGGAATCCGCCAGCAAATCATTCCCTATTTCATTTCCTCGCATCCCGGATGTCGCAATCAGGACATGGCTGGCTTGGCCGACATTACCCGCAAGATGGGCTACCGCCTGGAGCAGGTGCAGGATTTCACTCCCACCCCCATGACCGTAGCCACCGAAATGTATTATACAGGCCTTGACCCATACACCATGAAGCCCGTCTACGTGGCTCGCACTCCCCAGCAGAAGCAGGCACAGAACCAATACTTCTTCTGGTACAAGAGACCCCATTGAGAGACCTACTTCCTTTCCTATTATAGCCGTTTAGGAACGCCAACGCACCGTTAGCGTTCCTAAACGAGCCGTTTTCGCTTCATAAACGAACGCCTCACGAAAAAAAGTCAACGCCAAATTTTGCTATGGTATACCCAATATTTTCGAGCTATACGATTGACCTTACGCTTATCCGTCTCACTGCGCAACCGCGCTGTTCAAAAAAAACGCTGTACCGCAAAGCGGTAAGTCCATAAAAACCTTGCGGCAACCGTACAGCTCGAATTTTTGTAAACGACCTTTGAGGATGTACAAGTCAAGGCAAAGAGTCGGCCATGAGGAAATCTGAAGTACTACAACGAGGATTTTCTTTCATAAAACGCTGTAGGCGGGCTATCGTGTCGTTGTAGAAGATGTCGCGTCCCATCACCTGATTCACCACGTACTGAATCTTGGCCATGTGCCAACGGCGGCGCTCGACCTGCTCGTCATCATTCTGAGGAGAAGGATAGATGCTGAGCAGGTAGAACCCCAGACAATCAGGAACTATGTATTCGCGTGTCATCATGCTACGCTGATGCTCACTGTAACCATAGCGAAGATAAGCAGGATAGTCGGCACCCAGATATTTGTCGAGCGAGATGCCGAGCATGCTGTCTGTGACGATGATGCTCTGGTCAAGTGAGCCTATCTGCGCATAGACTTTAGGAGTCTCCATGTGGGGCAACATCTTGCTAAGGCGCCTGAAGGCACGGGTGAGCTGACGGTTCACATCGTCGATGTCGGCGTATTGACGCTCTACATCGCTGATGAGTGCCTGGAGCGTGGAGTCCTGGAAGAACTTCAGCCATCGGGTATTGATATTGGGGTCGTTCACGGGGCCCAGCTGCAACACGTCCTCTATCAGCGTGCGCGTCTGAGTGGGATAGTCGGTCTTCATCTGGTGCAGCGCAGCAAAGTCTGCCATCGTCAGATAGAGTGATTCCACCCGGTCGAAGCGCTCAATAGTAACATCGTCGTTTTTCTCTGTCTCTCCGCCAGCGTGCGCACCCAACTGGCAACCCGCAAGAGTTGTCATCAGTACAAATAGCAATATGGTGTATATTTTGCGCACCGCAGAAAGATTTACGTTTGTTAAATTACGGTACAAAATTACTAAAAATCCTTGAATTAACCAAATTTTAACCTAAAATTTTCTTCTGCATGGCGTTCTTTTCTTACTTTTGCTTAATTTTGTAAGGCAAAAAACTAAGTATATGAAACAAATCATCTTATTGTTTGCTCTCGGCTTGACCTTCAGCGCCAGTGCGCAGCAGTCGTTTACGGTAAATGTGGAGAATCCGTCGAAGAATGCCAGGCAGGACGAGCCTGTAGTGATCAGTCTGGCAAAATACGGGCCAGTGAGTTCTGCCCTCGTGACGGCCAACGGCCAGGAGGTGCCCTGCCAGCTGGATGACCTCGACCTCGATGAGCAGATGGACGAGCTCTGCTTCCTGGCCGACCTGAAAGGAAAGGAGAAGAAAGCCTACAGCGTGACGCTCTATGCCGATGGCGAACCCCGTCACTATTCTGCCCGTGTATATACCGAAATGGTGATACGCAACGACAAGGTAAAGGAGAAAAATAAGCACGACAATTTCGTGAGCAGCCTGACTGCCCGTGGTGACTGCGCCAACAGCTACAACCTGCTGCACCATCACGGCGTAGACTTCGAGAGCGAGCTGAACGGCATACGCATCTATTTTGACAAGCGACAGACGCTTGACCTTTATGGCAAGTTCCAGAAACGGCTCGAACTGAAGGAGACGCAGTTCTACACTTCTGCCGAGCAAAAGAAACAGGGCTACGGCGACGATGTGCTCTGGGTGGGCAACACCTTTGGACTGGGGGCTTTCCGGGGATGGGATGGCCAGCAGCCCACGATGGTTGACCCTGTGAAAAACCGCACGCAGCGTGTCATCAGCTACGGTCCGCTACGCACCATCGTAGAGGTGATTGACCAGGGGTGGAAAGCCGATGCCAGCAAGGCGGCGGTGAACATGACACTGCGCTACATACAGTATGCAGGGCACCGCGACACCGACGTAGAAGTCTACTTCAACAAGGATGTCAGCGACTATCGCTTCTCGACGGGCATCATCAATGTAAAAGGCTCTCAGGAGTTCAGCGACAGAAAGGGACTGCGTGCCTGCTGGGGCACCGACTATCCGTCGACCGATACCATCAACTGGAAACCGGAAACGGTGGGCCTGGCCATTCTCATCGCACAGAAGAACATGGTGAGTGAGGAGCCTGCCAACAAGGACAACTACGCCTATGTCATCAAGACGAATGGCAAGCAGATGGCCTACAAAGTGAACTACTGCTCGGCCAACGAGACCTTTGGCTTCCATGACGCCAAAGCGTGGTTCAACTACCTAAAGGAATGGCGCCGCGAGGTAGAACTCCCCATCAGAGTGACATACTGAGTCAGGGCAGGTCGCTGAAGCGCTTCCTCCCCTTCACATAATACTGCCAGAGCAGCGAGAAACGGCGCTGTTCTGGTATTTCTTTTTCCACACGGCTCTGCTGAACCTGCTTGCGGGCCTCGATGAAATCGCTTCGCCAGCGCTTAAAGGCACGACGTGCACGATAGACGGCCTTGAAGTCACCCAGATTGTGCTTCAGGATCAGCATCTCCCACGCGGCAAGATAGTCGAGCCACCAACGCCAGCGCATCACTCGTGGCAGCTCGTCATCAGGCAGACACTTATAGAGCATCGTCAGGTTGTTGCGGAAGTTGAGGAACGTCTTCATGGGGTTCGACTTGGGCAGCGTGCCGCCTCCTACATGATAGACAACGCTCTCTGGCAGACAGTAAATCTTATAGCCCAGCAAGCGAATACGCCAGCAC
>ODAI013469286.1_pt1 | contig 25710 bp, 14 predicted proteins | sample 1539321 | NCBI WGS metagenome assembly ODAI01 (sample SAMN02144231, study PRJEB22623) | gut metagenome | biome: sheep rumen | host: Ovis aries | place: New Zealand
TTCATTATGATTTATGTTAAGTGTTAAACGAAAATTCGTGCAAAGATACTACAAATTTCGCACATATGCAAGCGTTCGGGCATTTTTTTTGAAAAAAAAGCATTTTCTCACTTTTTGTGCCCATATCTCCATCTCCCTCTTTTCCTCTTCCTCCTTAACTTCTGCCTCCTTTTAGGGGCGCATGAAGTTAGCACGATGGTCGATGAATGTATCGTTTATCTATCGTATATCTATCGTGTATCTAACGTATATCTATCGTATATGTATCGTACTTACCAGCGGATTAAAAGAAGAAAGAACGACGTAGAGAAAAAAGAAACGGAACACGTTTTTGTGCTCCGCCTCTTTGTTCGATTTCATTAGTTAGCGTTCTAATTAGTTTACGATCTCATTAGTTTACGTTCTAATTAGTTCACGTTGCCTTCCGGGACGTCAAGCTTGACGGTTTTTTTGTCTCCGGTTTTGACATCCACGCTGACAGCGGCACGCTGATCTCCGTTGGCATCAAAGACTGCAAAAACGAATGTGGCTTTGCCCTCGAATTTCTGCCCTGCAATATTACTCGGATCCATGTCGTCCGGTGATAAAAATCACTCATTGAGGGATGATTTTGTGAAAATGAGCACTCATTGAGGGAGATTTTTGTGGAAATGAGCACTCATTGAGGGAAAATTGCACGAAACGACATGTCAAAAAAAAGAATAATACATTTTTTTGCGGTTTTATTTGTGTATGTCAAAAAAAAGAAGTAAATTTGCAGTCAAATTTGATTGCATATGCTTTTATCGGAAATAAAACAAGTGATCGGCTCGATAGCCGAAGTGGAAGGTGATGGTTCGCAGGACATCCGTTTTTTGTTGACGGACAGCCGCCAATTGGGCGCAGAACCGCAAGCGACGCTCTTTTTTGCTATCAAAACAGACAAGAACGACGGTGCTAATTATATCCCGGATTTGCAAAGCCGAGGTGTGAAAGCTTTTGTGCGTGGCAATGCGTTGGATGCGTTGCAAGCGCTGGCGGCGCATGTCCGTTCGCAGTTTGCGGGCACGGTGATCGGCATCACCGGTTCGAACGGCAAGACGGTGGTCAAAGAGTGGCTTTACCAGTTGCTCAAAGAGGACTACACCGTTGTTCGTTCGCCCAAATCGTATAACTCGCAGATCGGTGTACCCCTCTCCGTTTGGCAGTTAGAACCCCACCTAACCTCCCCACAAGGGGAGGAACACGCTCTTACAAAGAGCGATACAAAGGAAAAGCCTGTTCTGGCAATCTTTGAAGCCGGTATCTCACAGCCCGGAGAGATGGAGCGTTTGGAGAAAATCATCCGCCCGACAATCGGCGTAATCACGTATATCGGACATGAGCATGACGAGAATTTTGCTTCCCTGGAGCAGAAACGTGCGGAGAAAATGAAACTGTTCGTTCATTCCGAACAAGTGCTTGAAGCCCCGACACACCAGAATGTGCGCACTTGTGCCGCGGTGATGCGCGCTTTGGGCTATGACGAAGAGACGATCACCTCGCGTATCTTGCATCAGACGCATGAGACGGTGCTCAAAGTGAACCTCTCCGCCTTGGTGGAGAACGTGCGCTATTTCCGTTCGCTCCTCAAGCCGCAGACCAAACTGACCTGTATGGTCAAAGCTTTTGCTTACGGCGCCGGCAGCGTGGAGGTCTCCAAAGCCTTGCAGGCTTCCGGATTGGTTGATTATCTGGCAGTTGCAGTAGCGGACGAAGGTGTCGAACTGAGACGTGCAGGAATCACTCTGCCGATTATTATTATGGACCCCGAAGTGGCGGCAATGGATCTGATTTTGGAGAATAACCTGGAGCCGAATGTGTATTCCCATCAGTCGCTCAAAACCGTTATTGCAGCGGCCTCGGCGAAAGGTTTGGAAGACGTGCCGGTGCACGTGAAGATCGATTCGGGAATGCACCGTCTGGGCTTCTACAAAGAGGATATGCCATGGCTCATAGACCGTCTGACGCATCAGAAAGCCGTGCGCGTGGCTTCGGTCTTTTCGCACCTGGCAGGCTCCGATGAGGCGCAGTTTGATGATTTCACGCTTGATCAGATCCGTTATTTTGACGCCTGTGCGGAGGAACTGAAAGCCGGCCTTCAATACCCGATCATCAAACACATCTGCAACTCCGCGGGTATAGAGCGGTTCTCGCAATATCAGTTCGATATGTGCCGTTTGGGTATCGGTCTCTACGGGTTCTCGTTCGCCGGCGCACAACTGCGCAATGTGTGTACTTTGGAAACAACTATCCTGTCCGTCAAGACCGTCAAAGCCGGAGAGACGATCGGTTACGGACGGCATACCAAACTGACGGAAGACCGTGTCATCGCCGTCATTCCTATCGGCTATGCGGACGGTTTTGACCGCCGTTTCTCGAACTACGGCGGCGAGGTGTATGTGCGCGGCAAACGCTGTCCGGTGGTGGGCAATGTGTGCATGGATCAGGCGATGGTGGATGTAACCGGAGCCGATGCACGCCCCGGAGACATAGTAGAGGTCTTCGGCGAACACATGCCGCTGCAAGAACTGGCAGACAAACTCGGAACGATCACATATGAAATATTAACATCCGTTTCCCGTCGTGTCCAACGTATCTATTTCTACGAATAAGCTGAGCATTGGCTATGATGCAGCGGTCGTGCAACGCGACCTCACTTTCTCGCTCTACCGGGGTGAGATGGTCTGCATGCTCGGGCCCAACGGCTGCGGCAAATCGACCCTGTTGCGCACCTTGGCAGGTCTCCAACCTGCTTTGAACGGGGCGTATCACCTTGCTTCTCTGAGCTCTCAAACCTCAACGCTCAACTCCAAGAGCATAGCGCTCGTTTTGACGGAAAGGCTCTCGTTGGAGAACACTACGGTACATGACGTTGTGGCGATGGGACGATACCCGTACACCTCTTTTCTCGGCGGTCTGACCGAAGCGGACGAACAGGTTATAACCGACTCGCTCCGGCAAGTGGGATTCGGGGATCAGTCTGTGGAGCGGACTTTCTTCAACGCGCATTCGGACGGCGAGAAACAGCGCATTCTCATAGCCAAAGCGCTGGCGCAGCAGACACCGATTATCTTATTGGACGAGCCCACGGCGCACTTGGACTTGCCGCATCGCATTCTCGTGCTTCGTCTGCTGCGGAACTTGGCGCATGAGCAAGGCAAGACGATCTTGATCTCCACGCACGAGTTAGATCTGGCGCTTGCGCTCTCCGACCGCATTCTCCTCATGTCACCTCATGCCCGCGGCGTGCAGTTAGATACCGCCGAAAACCTCAAAAAAGCAGATGCATTCACATCTGCCTTCGGCATGAATATCTTTGATCCGCTGGGTTAGTGGAGCCTTTCAGCCCGCAAGACCACGGGTTTGCCGTCAACGCGGCAACCGATGATATACTCAGTGCCGCCGTCTTTCAGACGCATTTTCTTTTTCAGTTGCTCTGCGGTCAGTGGATAATTGCGAACAAGCACGTTCGCTTGCTGAATCACCCTCTCTTTCTGAGAGGGAAGAGGTGAGGTTTTCCACACGCGCCCGGGGAAATGCGCCACGTACTGATCCGATGCGTACAGGTGCGTGTTGGGGTCCAGTTTGTGGAGTTTGAACCGTTTGGCAACGAGTTTGTATGCCCCGGCTTTGAGAATAGCGGCATTGGGCTCGTATAAATAGTTGATAGTGGATAGCTGATAGCTGACAGCGGTGTTCTTTTCTTCCTCGCGTGTGAATGTGAATGCCTGCTCCGGGCACGAGAGATCGATGGCGGTGATCGTTCCGTTTCCTCCGCTCAGAAGCAGCACTTCTTTGACTTCATTCTTGATAGCAACAACGTAAATGTCCCAGTTGACGGCGGACAACTCTTTTATTGCCTGACTGATATCCAGCATCGGGGAGAGTTTGAATAGCAATCGTTGGCTATGCTTTAACAATTCAGGCAACAGTTCGATTACATTCGGAGTGCAGTTTTCGAGATGGAAGACCTTACCTCCATGGCTGTCTCTTCGGGCAGGGTCAATGAAGATTAAATCGTACTGACCGGCTGTCTGTAAAAACTCTTCAGCAGAGCAATTATGAATGCTGATGGCTGACTTCTGAAGGCTAAAGTTATGCTCCGCAATGCGGCATAGTTCCGCATTCTGCTCTATATAGTCGGTGTGCTCAAATTGCTTAGAAAGGAAATACGTATCTACTCCGTAGCCGGCAGTCAGATCCAAGAGTCGAACCCCATTCCCTCCTTCAAAGGAAGGGCGGATGATCTCCGCTTTGTACCGCGCCGTGAGTTCTGACGAACACTGTTCGCAACTCAGCCTTACCGGGTACCACCAGTCCTCTATCGCCGCAAAAGAGGGCAACTTGTCTGCTGTCCTTTCGCGACCCTCTACTTGCTGTAAGAACCATCGCCATTCGGCATCGGTGAGGTGCTTGTATTTATTGCGCTGAAGTGCTAAGTCTTGAACCGACATAATAATAACTGAGTATCTCTTCGTAGCTTTTCCCTTCGCTCGCCATCACCGCCGCTCCGATCTGGCAAAGTCCCGCTCCGTGGCCCCATCCGTGTCCCCGAAGCACAAAGCAATGAGGCTCTTTTTCCACCTCGAACCAACTGCTATAGAGGCAGGTTCTCGAAAGCCAAAGGCGTATTTTAAGCTCTTTGCCGATGATCTGTGTGTGCTTGGTGCCCACGATCTGTAATTGGTCAATGCGCCCCGACGCACCGCGATGAAGAGGGATCAGATCAACGATCTCTCCGAAATCAATGCCGGATTTAGTACGGATGATTTCGCTCAACTCGTCGGCGGTATAAGTGACCTTCCAGTCCCGGAAATCCTTGGTCTCCTGGTCATAATCATTCAAAACCAACCGCAGCACTTTGGGCGAAGGGCTCTTACACCAATCGCATTGCACCGACTGAATATATGGCACGTCAATATCCTCCCAGCAGGTCCGCCAGATCTCACTTCGTCCTCCGCAACACTTGTAATAGCGGCAGTCGCAGATTTCGCCTTCGTACGTGAGGACCATTCCCCGTGTCGCCCGAACCGCTTCCACCGCCCGGTCGTTCATGCGCCGCAAGCCCTCATACCGCTGGCAGTGGTCGTCCGCGCAGACGTGAAAACCCTCGTGGTTTGGCTTCATCATCGCCCGCATTGCCCAGCTGCGGCTGATCACAGCGTGCGCTTTGAGCAACTCCATCGGGCTGTTGGCATTCATCTCCGACGAAATGACCGAACACAAGTAGTCCTCCAACTCAATGGTATTGATAGCGGTTTGTGTGCCGTCCTGATTATTGCGGATCTCCAGTTCCCCCGCAAACTCCTGGTCCTCGTATCGGTCCCAATGAAAGCCGATACCGATCCGGACGTTCTTCAAAAGGAACGTCTTCTCCCGCCTCTCAAATTCAATTTCCGGCGCCGTTAATATCCCGACACGAATGTGCAATTCTTAATTCTTAATTTTGAATTCTCGCCATCAGTTCAAAGGTGCGCAAACGGTCTTTGTACCAGTTATTTCGGTTCATGGCTACCACGTCGCAGTTGGCATCGGAGTTGTCTTCCCAACGTCGGCAGTTATAGACCACGTCATAGATGCGTCCGATAGGGTAGTCACGCGCGATACGGATACCCACGGCATAATCCTCGCCGTACTTGGTGGTCGGGTAATTGATCGTGCGAAGAAGCGGTACATAGAATCCTCTCGGTGCACCTAAACCGTTGATTCTTAGCGAGTTATTGCGACCGTTTTCATCCGTCCACTCGCGATGGTCGATCACACCCGGAGGCAAAATCTCTCCTGCCATATTGGTCAACCGGTACGTGCCGATCACCATGCCGTACTGCGGCGTTGCCACATTGTGCATTGATTCAAACGCGTCAATGAAACGTTGCACGGTGGTCTCGTCATAGTACGTATCGTCGCTGTCCAACTGAATTGCGTACTTGCCGCAACGCGGGTCATGAACAGCTACGTTCCAGTTGCCACCGATGGCGTGCCAGGTCTTGTCCTGTGCGATATGAATTAATTTTTCATTTGTAATTTTTAATTCTTCAATAATCTCCGCCGTTCCGTCGGTCGAGTTGTCATCCACTACGATCACGTTGAACGAATAGCCCTCTCGTACTTTTTGGCTCAGAGCACTAAGAATAGCATCCTTTATCGTGCGCGCGCGGTTTTTACAAGGAATAATCACACTCGCAGTAACAGGGTACGAGTTGTCCGCTTTGGGCAGTTCCTTGTACTTGCCCGGCTCCAGATATGCCCCGATGCGCTTCAAGTGCTCCGTCACGCACGCTTCCATTTCCACCTGCACTTGTCTGTTCCGCGGATCGACATAATCAAACAGTTTCTCACCGCTCTTGCGGGTATCGGTCTCAACTTCGTAATACAAATACTCCGGAATGTGAACAATGGTGCATTGTGCATCGTGAATTGTGAATTGTGAATTGTGCATTGTGCATTGGCCTGCGCGGAGACGAAGATCATACAGACCTGCAAACTCGTATTCCGTATCCATCTGCGCCACCAGCGCTTTCAACTTCTCCGTGTCCCAAAGCATCACCGCTCCAAAATCAAAATCATCCCGCAATGCGCCTGTTTGATAATCAATCACCGGTGCTTCGGAGATAATCCACGCTTCTTCCTTTGTCCCTTGTACTTTATTGAAGTGGTCCGCATAAACCATCGTGGCACCTGTCATTTCCATCACTTGTACCATCCGCTCCTGACCCAAGTAGATCCATTCGATCTCGGGTTTGAGACAGATCATCGTGTATTTCTTCTCACTCTTTTCTGCGATCTCTTTGATCGCTTTTGTCGGGCACACTCTGCCCGGAAGATAAAATATATCTATCATAATTCTCAATTATTCCGTCGTTGGTACAATAACGTCCTTGTGGTACTCTTTCAGACCTTCTATCGGATCTTGCAGAATCGTACCCATAGGAAGCCCTTCTGCTTTCATCGCTTCCTCCAAAATCGGCTTGTAATAATACGCAATGGATCCCACAAAACCCACCGGTGCTTCTGTTTTATACTGCACTAAATTGCGGCGGATGAACTGCACGAAATGGTCATAAACCAATTGATGAATGCGCTGATCTTCTATATGATCCGCACAGAACTTGGACAGCTTCGCCAAGAACCGGTTAGGGAAAGGCTGACGATACACTTTCTCAATAATATCCGCCATGGAAGTCTCGTATTCGGCGAAGAACTGTTCCTTGAGGTCGTCGCCTAACTGGTTTTTGAGCAGATCTCCCACAAGCCGCTTGCCTAAAACAGCCGCTGAACCCTCATCGCCTAAAATATACCCCAACGAAGGCACACACCAATCAATGTTCTCTCCGTCGTAATAGCAACTGCCGCTGCCGGTTCCCAAGATACACGCCACACCGGCTTTGTGTCCCAACAAACCCCGCGCGGCGCCTAACATGTCCGACGCAACAAACACTTGTGCTTTCTTGAACACCGCCTCCAAGGCTTTCTGTACAAACACTTTTTTCTCCGGCGTACATCCTGCTCCGTAGAAGAAAATATGGGTCAGTGTTCCTGCCCAAAGCAGCGGAGCTATTTTCGGCAGAAGTTGGTTACTGATGCTGTTCTGCATCGCGATAGTGGTCTGGAAAAGCGGGTTAATACCATCGGTGAAAACGTCCGAAGACTGACCACTGGCGGTGACTAAACACCAGTGCACTTTTGTACTTCCGCTGTCGGCAATTAGGATCATAATTCAGTTTTTTTTAATTTTCCGCTGCAAAATTACAAAAAAATTTGGACATGTGCAAAAAAAATTGTACCTTTGTGCCGTAATTGTACAATTTAATCTTTTTATCCATGAATAATTTCACTTCGCAAGACCTTGAGCAGCTTCAAGCTCATGGAATCTCAGTAGAGAAAGCAGAGGCACAATTAGAGTGCTTCAAGAACGGTTTTCCGCAGTTAGACATCGTTGCTCCGGCATCTACCAAGAAGGGTATTTTGGCGCCCAAACGTGCGGAGCAGGAGGAGTACATCGCCGCCTGGCAGCAGTATTTGAAAGAGGGTCACAAGATTCTCAAGTTCGTACCTGCATCCGGCGCCGCAAGCCGCATGTTCAAGAACCTCTTCCAATACCTCGAAGATGGTATTGAGACGCCGTTCATTCAGGAGTTTCTGGCGCACAAGGATGAGTTTGCTTTTGGCCCGCAGTTGGCAGGCAAAGAGGGACAGGAGGCTGTGCGTTACCTGCTCCAGGACATGCACTATGGCGACCTGCCGAAAGGACTTCTCCTTTTCCATAAATATCGCGATGGCGCGCGTACGCCCGCGTTGGAACATCTGGTAGAAGGAGCGCAGTATTGCGCCGAGCCCGCAGAGGATGGCAAGAAACCCGAGGTGTTCCTCCATTTCACCGTCAGCCATGACCACCTGCCGCTCTTCCGTCAGCACATTGCGGATAACCTCAAGAAATTTGAGGAGAAGTACAACGTCAAGTATGACGTCACTTTCTCGGAGCAAATGCCGAGCACCGATACGCTCGCTGCTAACCCCGATGGCACACCGTTCCGTACGAAAGACGGCAAACTCCTTTTCCGTCCGGGCGGTCACGGTGCTCTCATCGAGAATTTGAACCAGCAGGATGCAGACATCGTTTTCATCAAGAACATCGACAATGTAGTGCCGGATCGTCTCAAAAAGGATACTATCCGCTACAAACAGATCCTTGCCGGCGTGCTCGTAACGGAGCAGAAACGTGTCTTCGAGGCGCTCAAGAACCCGAACCTCAGCGACGAGGAGCGCGCGAAGTTGAATCGTCCGATTCGTGTCTGCGGTGTGGTAAAGAATACAGGTGAGCCCGGTGGCGGACCGTTCTTGGTTCGTGAGGCGGATGGTTCTATCTCCTGCCAGATCCTCGAATCGACCCAGATCAGCGATCCGGAACTCATGAAGCAATCTACGCACTTCAACCCCGTTGATCTCGTTTGCGCTATTCGTGACTACGAGGGCAAGCCGTTTGACCTGCCGAAGTATGTGGATCCGCAAACAGGTTTCATCTCCAATAAATCGAAAGATGGCAAAGAGTTGTTGGCTCTCGAACTTCCGGGTCTCTGGAACGGCGCAATGAGCCGTTGGAACACGATCTTTGTCGAAGTACCTGTTTCCACCTTCAACCCCGTTAAGACGGTCAACGATCTTCTCCGCGAGCAACACCAATAAGTAGAAGGTGATCGATATTTCGATACTCCGAGATCTCATAAAAAGAAAAGCGCCAGATTTCTGACGCTTTTCTTTTTGTCCTTCCCTTTTTACTTCACTTTCGCACCTGATGCATTGTAGATGCCGCCGTCAGGACGAACGATATAGAGTTGGCCTTCAACCAATACTTTAGCTGCCTTCTCGGTAGGAACGGCGATATTCTCAATACCTTGCGGACCAACGTAGTTCGGATCCTCATCCCACATGCCCACGTGGTCGCGGTATGTGCTGGAATAGGTCGAGAAATTGAAGGAGTTGCAGAATTGCTCGAACAGTTTGCCGACATACGTCTTACCGTCACTGCCCACGATTCGGAACGAACCGGTGTAGTAGCCGTAACGATACGGACCTTCTGCTGCTTTATCATCATCGTAGCCCTCGAACTGCAGACGCAATTCTGCATCGGTAGCCATGATTGCATCCGGCTGACGACCATTGACGTTGATATAGCAGGACTCGGCATCAATACTCTGACGGGCTACATTATATACACCCGAGATAGCACGCTCTTTGTCGGTATAGATCAGGAAGGTTGGCATCGGATAACCCGTTCCATCCTCTTCGCCCGTAGCGAAGGTGATATACCAGCCGAATTTGCCCTCCGGGAACTGATCCACATATTTGTCGAGATAAGCAGCCTCCATGCCCCATACTTCCATAACAACTGCGTCTTCCGGAATATCTGCTGCTTTGGATACGAAATCTGCACCTGCTACTGCATCTGAAGCCTCGAAATAGTTGCCATTTGTACCTTGATTGAATGCTTGTACAGTCCATGACCAAGTGCCATTCTTAGGCATTGTAGTGGTCTTGGAAGTGCCTTTCACATTGAGTGTCGAATAGAACTCTCCGTCGCAATAGAGTGTGATCACATAGCGGTCAGCAACAGTAGTCGCTGTCCAACTGAAGGTTACATTGTCCCCGGAGAATACCTCAGCTTTGAGGTCGGTCGGCACATATGGGTTCACGCCTACGGTGAAGCTGAGTTGCGTCTCGGGACCAAGTTGGTTGTTGTTTCTATCTACTACCTGTACAACTGCAGTGTAGGTTTTACCTTCTACAACATCTACCGTCAGCGGACTTTCCGGACGCTTATTGGTATCGAAGTTATCGTAAGCTACTGTCTCGCCTGACCATACGCGAACGTACAAACGCTCGCCCTGACCAAGCTCAGGAGCATCCCATGTGAGAGTAGCGCTCTTCTTATCCTCAGCTACAGTTGCCTTCAGGTTAGTAACGTATTTTGCTACGAGTTCAAACGGAATAGTTGCTAACAACTCGCCTTTCGAGTAACCCGCTTCGTTCTGAACCAGCTCATAAACCTGAACTTGGTACTTACCGGGGGCTAAGCCTAATAACGAACCTACGTTGATTACGCTGCTCGACCATGCCTCGCCGCGCTGTTGACCTTCTTCATCTACGTTCAAGATCCACTTTGTGGAGCAGTAGTAGTGATTCTCATAATCGTCGCTGGAGGAGAATCCGCTGAACTCACCGGTCTGTTGATCCTCGTAAGCAAAACGCTCGCACTCTTCAGTAGTTACTGTAACACCTGCTACCATGCTCTGGCTTTCTGCATTGAAGAGACCAATAGCGAAAGCGGAAGTGTTGTACGAATACCATGTGAACTGAGCCTGACAATAGGACAGGGCATAGATGTTAGCATCCGGCAGTTCCTCTTGTGACGGATCAACCTCGCCTGAATGACCGATACCGGCCAGTACAAAGTTATCCAATGATACACTGCCGAAATTGCTGGTACCTCCGGCAAAGCGGAAAGCGATGTACTCTGTTCCTGCAGGCAGAACATTCAATGGGAATACCACGTGTTTGCTGGCAGTGGTCTGCTCAAGTGTCTTTAAGGAAACGAAAGAAGAAGCGTCTGTGGGGATCGTCATATAACCGATTTCCAACGAACCGTAGTCCTCTCTGACCACTTGGCCGTAGTAGTCGAATGCTAACTCGCAGGTGTCAAGTTCCGCATTGAAGAGAGGAAGCGCAAATACCTGAGCGGAAGTGGAGCCACCTCCGCGTACCATGAGGTGTTGTTGACCCGTAGGTACTTGATTACCGCTACCGTCATCTTCTTTCTCTGCTACGATAGTTACGGCAGGAGCTGCGGAGGCAATAACCCAGCATTCAGGAGCTACATCACCGACTACTTCACTACCGGCTGCATCGCGAGTGAAAGTCTCAATCCAAGGCACGTTCAGGCGTGCGCAAGCCGTCTTGAAAGTAGCTTTTACGGTCTCGCTCACTTCCGTTGCGGAGCAATAGGAACGTACGTAGAGATAGTATTTCTGCTCGTCATAGAGATCTGACAGCGTGACAGATTTTTGGTCTGTCAGTTTAGCAGCTGTCCAGTCGGGCTGATCGCCTTCGAATTCGAGGCAGTACTGATACTGCGATGCTTCGCCTTGCCAGGATATAGTGGCACTTGACTCAGTAACTTTTTCTACCGTAACCGCAGTCGGCGCCTTGCAAGTTTCGCTGACGGGATCATCGCCGCCACCTGCTATCACGAAGGTGACTTTCGGCTGTAGGGCGTCACGGGAAGAGCCACTATAGGCGTACTTAATCAGGTAATCCGTGTTCGCTGCGGAATAGAAAGAAGAGGCAGAGGAGGTACCTTCTCTGGTGACTTCCACCTGAATAAGCAGGTTACCGCCCTCGTAAGTGTACGGCGTGGTGAAATTAATAGTCAGTTCTCCATCCACTACAGACAGAGTTCCTTCGTACACTTTGGTAAGCGCACTTCCATCAGAGGGAGTGGCATAAGCACCTTTGGCATTCTGGAAGAAAGTGAAATCCGTCTTGGCGAGAGAGACCTTGAACTCAGCCTTTCCCCAAGATTGAGTCTGATTGGCGGAGTAGAAAGTCATTGCCTTGATTTCACTGCCTACAGTGATGCCTTTGAGTTGGTCAGCCAAGTAGATAGCTTGCCCTCCCATCGACGGAGAGCTGGTCTTGGTGTCGGCGTTAAGGCCATACACAGGGAAATGGGCTTGTTTGGCAGTTCCGCTATAGTTAACGTTGACCGCCTGATCGGCATAGATGTTCACGCAGAACAACGCTGCCGCGATGATAGATAAAATCTTTTTCATGTGTTAATAATTGAGTTGTTTTTATTTAGTATAAACTTTTTTTCCTGTAGCATCAAATATTGTGCCATTATATTCTAAAATGAGCATTCCGTTCTCAATTCGTTTGATGGCTTTGCCGGTCGTGTGAATATTCTCCATTCCGGTTGGAGACGGATCCGCAATGCTGATATTGTCGAAATGGGAACTGGACCACTGGCTGGTGGATGTATATCGGATTGCTAAGTACTTGGCATCTTCCGGTAACTCATTGAGTGCCACCTCAGTTGCCGGCTCTGCATAGGCATATACGGTGTTGTCGAGAGTCTTGATTACTTGGAAAGTACCGTATAGATGGGTCAGGTAACCGACTTCTACTTCCACCGAACTGGAACTTACCTTATAATAGAACGCGAGCGCGCGTGCGTTGAGAGGAGCATCAAATGCCGGCAGAATAACTACCTGTTCGCCTTCTCCGTTGAATACCAAACAATTGGCAGTACTGTCGCTATCCTCTTTGATACCGTAAGCTCCCTTGGTACTCATTACCATCGGGTACTCGCTCTCTGTGCGGCGGGTCCAGCATGACGGCAGCGAACCTTCCTCTACTTCCTCAAAATCTTCTGCAAAAGGAATAGCATTGCTCAGCGGAGCACAAGCGGTCGTGAATGTCTTCACGGAAGAGAAAGCCCCTTCGCAAGCCGACTGTACTTGTACTTCATAGCTCGTTGTGCCGCTCAACTCGTTCAGCAAGGTCTCTTTGCCCTCGATGGCTGAGAGAGTAGTCCATGCTTCCGTATTCTTCTCGCGGTATTGGAGGTTGTACGTAGCCTCTGTACCGTCCCATGTTACCAAAGCCTCGGTATCGGTGATTTGCGAAACGCGGAGATTGGACGGAACGGGGCATTGCGGTGTGAAGATGGCCGAAGCGGTCCAACCGCTCTGTTTGTCCGTAGAGCAGGATGACTGTACTTGTACCTCATACTCAGTTCCGGATACCAGACCGCTCAGGGTATAGGTCGGTTCTGCAAGCTCTTTCACTTCTTTCCAATCTTCGTCTCCCACTGCGCGGTAACGCAAGTTCCATTCTGCCTCATCGCTGCCTGCTGCCCATGTCACTACGGCGCCGGTGGACGATGCGTCCGCTTTCAGTTGCTTCGGCATTTCGCATGGCTTAACAGTCACCGAGAGCTCATCCAAATAGATATATCTGTTTGAGGAGGTAGAATTGGAAGCTACAAAATAGAGTGTAACGGTTTCGCCTGCGTATTCGGAGAGATCTATCGTCTTTTGTACCAGTGTACTTTGTGTGGAAGAGAGGTCTGTATCAATATCGGTCTTGGTCGAACCGCCATTGGTCGAGATCTGAAGTTTGACAGAAATAGCGGATGAGTTCTTCCAATAGAATTTCAGCAGCGCTTTTTCAGACAACTCAATAGCCGGCGTTTTGAGGGTAGCGGTAGCTCCACTTCTACTGGAGAATTGTAAACAATAGCCGCTTTTGCCCTCGTCACCATAGGTGTACATCTGCCACTTGGCATTGGACACATTGCTTACTTCCCAGCAAGCGGGGAGAGTAGCCTTGTCAAACGTCTCTACATAAGGCAATGCCTCTGCTACGCAGTTGGTCGTGAAAGATACTTTAGTAGCTTCGCTCTGCGTCTCGGCATTGAAATACGAGCGCACATAGAAATCATATGTCGTGCTCGGCTGCAAGGTATCTACTGTTACGGTCAGCGTCTCTACCTCTTTCACGTCTTCCCAATTTGGAGTGGAATCCGCCGGCAGACACAAGTATTGGTATTTGCTGATGCCTGCTACTGCGCTCCATGTGAGGCTCACGCTATTATGCGTCAACTCGGAAATATCTACTTTCGCCGGCGCATTGCATACCGGGGTGAAAGTAGCTTTTACTGCTGTGCTCTGCTCGCTCTCCGAGCAATAGGTGCGTACATAGAAATCGTACGTTGTGCCAGCAGCTAAGCCTTTTACAGTATAGGTATATCCGTTTGCTTCCAGTAATTTCCAACCGGCGGCTTCTTCGCCTGTTGCCACCACGCATACTTGGAACTGTGCTTCCTCTTCGCCTTGCCAACTAAACACACCTCCGTCCGGGGTTGCTTCTGCTGTTAACTTGGACGGACGTGCGCAAGTAGAACCGCTCGGCTCATCAAACACAAAAGTTGTCTTGGGGAGGAAGGCTGCAAGCTGACCACCATAAGTAGAATAATAAATAGCTGTATTCGTACTACCATTGATACCTAAAAATGACGCATCATCATAGTTGCCCTTTGCTTTGGTCTGAATATCAAGGAACAAGTTTCCTTCTTCGTAGGTGAAAGGAGTAGTCAGTTCAAGCGTCACTGTTGCCAGACTTGCATCAATAGTACCTTCGTACACTACCGTACTTTCTACATTGAGGTAAGATGCACTTGCAAACTCACTCTGCTCGACTACTGCCAGACTGACTGTATATACAGTTGTCATTGCCTTCTTAGCTTGCGTTCCAGTATAGAAAGTAATTGAGGTGATAGTTCCACCTTGTAAGGATTCAAGGTGCGAAGCAGGGAAAATAACTTGGCTACGTGCACCGGATACATCACCATAATAAGGATAGACGGGTAATTTTTCGTGTGTAGCACTTCCGTCCGCGACGGTCAATTCTCCGGCTTGGAGGCTCATCGCTACCAGCATTACTGAAAATAGAGTAAAAATTTTCTTCATATATGTATATATTATGATTTGTAAACAGTAGTTTTCAAAACAAAATGCAATGTTTTATGTCAAAAAGCATGCAAAGTTACGAAAAAAACTACACATGACCAAATTTTTTGAAAGAAAAATAAAACAAAAGTGCACATTTTGTTGGAAAATGCGCACTTTCGAATTATTTAACTGACAATTACGTCATTTTTTGAATTGCTAATTGTCAATTCTCAATTACTCTCGCACCTTGTGCGTTGTACAGAATGCCGTCGCGGATGATGTACAGCACACCGTTCTTCATTACCTTGATCGCTTTCTCACCGCCGTTGATGCTCTCAAAACCGGTAGCCTCACTCGGCGTGAACGTAACGGACTCGGTCCATGCGCTCTGGTGCGTCTCGTCGCAGTATGCACGTACTTGTACCTCGTATTCGGTGCCGTTGGTAAGGCCTGTTAACTCGTAAGTAAGAGCTGTCAGGTTCTCTACCGAAGTCCACTCAGCAGCCTCGGTTGCTTTGTATTGGAGTTGCCATGCTTCCTCATCCTCGCCTGCTTTCCATGTAATGGTAGCGTGACCGTTACCTGCACTTGCTGCCAACTCGGTCGGAGTAGCGCATTGTTTCTTGGCTACAGTCACATCGTCGATGTAGACGTAAGCGGTTGAGCTAACAGATGAGAAATAGAAGCTGATGACAATATCTTCGCCGTTGAACTCAGAGAGATCCACTTTCTGCTTGTTGTTGATATCAGCACTATTGATCACATCTACGTGTTTAGCCTCTCCAACAGTCGGAGTGATGATCACTTCGCCGGATACATAGCTGGATCCGCCATATACATTGCGTACGTAGAATACCAACTCTGCATCCTCCTCGGTGATGGCGATAGCCGGCATGGTCAGGGTTGCCACTTTGTTCTTCACGCTAGCGCGGAGAGCATTACCGCTATGAGCGAATTCACTTTCGTCGTTGGTTGCCCAAGAACCGGTAGTCTCCCAGCAAGCAGGTACACCGTCCTCGAAGCTCTCAGCGTAAGGCATTGCTTTCACAGCACAAGGAGTCGTGAAGGAAATCTCTTCGCTATACTCGCTCTCGTTCTCTGAGCCGCAAATAGCTTTCACGCGAGCGTAGTAAGTCGTTTGCTCGGTCAAACCTTCCAATGCAAGGGTCTTGGCTGCAACAGCAATCTCTTCCCAGTTAGCCTTGTCGGTCCTGTACTGAACTTTGAAGTTATCAGCCTCAGACGTCCAGCTCAGAGTAGCAGTAGCAGCTGTTACCTCGCTTGCCGCCAAATCGGTCGGAACAGCGCAAGCAGGAATTTCCTCAATAGTGATATTATCGATTGCTGCTGCGTAGGTGTTACTATTAGTCTTGTAACCAAATGCCAAACGAGCACCTGCAGGAACATCTGTCAACGCAAATGGACCTTCTGCTTTCCAAGCCTTCTGCGATTGATCATATGCTTTCAGAGAGGTGAACTTATCATCTTTGTAGTAACCTAATTCAATCTTTCCGCTATAACTTGAATGCTCTTCGCTATGCGAGAAGGAAATCTGCAAGGTATTCAGAGCAACCTCAAACTCAGGCAGCAGAATATAGCCATAATTAGCATTTGCTCCCTCAAAGAAGAGACCGGTTGTACCCAAATCGAACCACGTGCTACCTGTGCTTACATAAATATTGGTATTGTTCGGATCAACAACTTCCCAACATGCAGGAACTGCATTCAGCGTCTGGTCCTCGAAGTTCTCGCTCCAAGGCAGAGCTGCAATGGCAGCACACGCTGTGCGGAACGAAACGCTGGCAGCGGCACTCTGTACGGTCTCATTGTAGTACGAACGTACATAGAAATCATAGACGGTATTGGCTGCCAACTCTGTCCACTCGGCGGTGGTGTTGGTAGTGGTCTGTGCCTTGCTCCAATCAGCGGCTACGCCCTTAGCCATTACTACATACTGATACGAACTGATATTCGCTGCTGCTGTCCAGGAGAAGGAAGCCGTATTGGTCGTTGCTGCTGTCAGAGCCGCCTCGGTCGGAGCATTGCAAACAGGAGCGAAAGCAGTCCATACGGAGTCGCTGACTTCCGGATCGCAGAACGCACGTACGTAGAACGTATAACTGTTACCCGGTACCAGACCGTGAACGGTTGCCTCGGTATCCTCTATTGCCGTCCATTCCAGTGCCTTAGGATCGTTGCCTACTGCGTATTGGAACTTGGTCTCACCGTTACCTGCGGTCCATGCGAAAGTAGCACCGTCCGGCAGGATAGTGGTTGCACCCAGTTCCGGAGCGAAGCATGTCGGAGCAGCGCTAAAGGTGATGTCGTCGATAGTAGCACGACCGTCGTAAGTACCACCTGCCAAACGGAAGGCGATATATTTCTCAGAAGCCGTAGCCTTGCTGAACAATACCTCTGTCGGTTGAGTACCATACTTGGAAATCTTGTCAAGTACAACAAGCGCGCGGAACGAAGCAGAGTCATTCAAGTCGCTCATTACGCCGACCTCAAGGCTCGGATAAGAACTACTTGTATAATTGCTGTTATGATAGTAGAAGCTCATCTTAAGGGTCTTGATGTCCTCGGTGAACTCAGGCAGAGCTGCAATCTGCTCTTTGCCTGCCGAACCTCCATTTTGGAACCAGAGGTGATAAGAACCTGCGTGCGGATACCATGTATTAACATACGGATACTCATTCGGGGTATAAACCGTCCAGCAACGCGGAGCTGCCAAACCTGTCTCATCTTCGAAGTTGCCCTTTGTCCAAGTAAGAGCAGAAACTGCAGCACACTCGGTGCGGAAGGTAACGAAAGCGTTAGCACTTCTCAATTCGCCGGCATATACCGAACGAACGTAGAGCGTGTAAGCGGTGTTGCCGGTAAGGCCGTTCAGTACAACTTGGTTTTCTGCAACAGCCGTCCAAGCCTCACCATCCAACGAGTATTCGAAGGTCGTGTTAGCGCCCTCTTTCTCCCAGCTGTAGGTTGCGGACGTAGCGCTGATAGCTACTTGTGTGAAGTTCTTCGGAGCAACGGTAACGGTCTTGAAGCTTACTTTTGCAGCGTCGCCAAGAATCTCGCCGTAAACAGCAGCTACATAGAAGTCGTATTCAACAGCCGCATCCAAGTTTGCAAGAGCAGCACTCAGTTCGTTCGTTGCGGTTGCAGAAGCCCACGTAGGCTCAGCATCTTTAGCTACTACGATATATTTGTATCCGTTAGGAGCATCAGCTACAGCCTCCCACGATGCAGAAACGCCGTTATCGGTGATGCTTGCTACAGCAGCATTAGCCGGAGTGCTATATGCCGGCGTGTAAGTCTCAGCAGCAGCTACCCAAGAGTCAGCGTTGCCGCAAGACGGTTTCACCTGAACGGTGTAAATAGCGCCGGTGGTCAGACCTGTCAAAGTCTTTGTAGTCTCTGCGATGTTCGAAACGGTAGTCCAATCGCCTTCGCCGGCTTTGTAACGTACGTCGCAGTTGCTTGCGCTGGAAGTAGCCCAGTTAACAACGATGCTGTTGTAGGTCTGAGCGCCGAAGGAAACAGATGTTACGTTCGGGCAGTCTTCCGGAGTGAATTTCACAGAAGCGGTCCAATCGCTCGTGCGTGTTGCCGAGCATGCAGCCTGAACTTGAACTTCGTACTCAGATCCGTTCGTCAGACCGGAGATGATCTCTTTGGTTTTCTCGGTGATGTTCTTAACCTCAATCCACTCATTGTACGGCTCTTCTGCTTTTACGATACGGTAACGCAGATTCCATTTGTCGGCATTCTCGTCCGTCCATGTAAGAGTAGCACTTGCGTTGCCTTGTACCGCAGCCAAACCGGTCGGAGTAGCACAAGGAATGACGTCAACAACTACATCGTCGATGTAAACACTCTTGTATGTACCTGCACCGTGAGCACGGAAGATGAACTTAGCCGTCTTGCCCACATAATCGCTCAGGTCAACAGTCTGCAATGCAAAGCCTGATGTTGCAGGGAAATCAAAAATCTTTGTCTCTGCACCCTCTACAACGATATAAACCTCACCAACTACCTGACCGTAATAAGAGTCATTCTTGAGTTGGAAAGTAAGTTGCGTCTCCTTGGAGCCTAAGTTAACAAGCGGAGTAACGAGGTCAGCATGGTCCTCAGTAGATGCAGTAGCATAGTAATACATCGAATACGTTGCACTTACTTTGTAACTTGAACTTGGAGTCCAACCATAATCACCTCCGGTCTTGGAAGTCTTCCAGCACTCAGGCAGAGCAGAGCTGAAGGACTCAGAGAGCAGATCCTGTGCTGCGCAGTCAGTAGTGAAGTTGATAGCTTTTGACCACTCGCTCAACTCGCTGCAGTTAGCTGCTACGCGAACATAATACGTAGTTTTAGCCGTCAAACCACTGAGGGTATACGGATTTTCGGCTACATCAATAGCTTCATTCCAGTTTTCGCCATCAGCAGAAGTCTGCAATTTCCATGCAGTCTCTTCGCCGCCTTTCGTCCAACTGAGTTTAGCACTGTTGATGCCAATTTCGCTTGCTTCTAATGCCGAAATAGCCGGACAAGCCGGAGCTTCGTACTCAGTTGCAGAGAAATTGTCGATGTAAAGTTGCCATTTATTATTTGCAGTATATTTGATGCTAATATATTTAGCACCTGCCGGGAAGATCTCAGAGAACTTATCCGGTGAAGACGCGCTGGTGTTCTTGGTCTTATATTCAGTACCCCATGTGAAGGCATCTGTCTCATTGGTGGTAGTAGAATAACCAACTTGGAATGACTCCTCGTAACTGCTGGAATAGCACCAATAATCAAACTCAACCTTTACTTGTTTCTCAGATGCAATAAGTTCCGGAGTAATCAAGTACATAGGAGGAGTTGTGGTGTAATAGAATTGGAATGTACCACTGCTTACACCGGTCGAACTATTGCAATCCACCATTTTCCAGCATGCGAGATTATCCTCGTCGCTGAAGTCCTCATTGAGCGGCAATGCTTTTGCGCTACAATCAACGAGAGTGGTGAAGTACTCGGTAATAGCCTCACTCTGATCCTCTGCGCCACAATAGGAACGAACCCATACTTGGTAAGGTGTAGCAGAATTCAAACTGGAAAGCGTAGCGCTCAACTCACTCGTCGTCACAGCATCTTCCCAATTGGCTGTTCCGCCATAAACGGCATAAGTGTATTGGTATTGAGTCTCACCCTTACCCGAAGCAGACCAACTGATAGTTGCGCCGTCAATAGTCTCGTTGGAAATAGCCAAGTTCGTTGGCTCGTAGCAAGATTTCAAAGTCGTGAAGCTTGACGTTACATCGCCGCTCTGATCTTCCGCTCCGCAATAAGCACGCAGATAGAACTTGTAAGCCGTATTGGCAGCCAAGCTCTCAATAGTTACGCTTGTATTTGTAGTGGTCGGAACACCTTCCCAATTCACTTTCTCGGTAGCCGGCAGGCAAACATATTGCCAGGAAGTCTCCTCACCACCGGCTGTCCAACTGAATGCAGCCGTATGAGCCGTTACATCACCCGGCGTCAATACCGGCTTCGCACAACTTGCAGAGCCTGCCTCTTCATAGGTGAAAAGAGTTTTAGGACGAACATTTCTTTGCGTACCCGTTGTAATACTCTCGAAAGTTCCATAAGAGAGCACTTTTGTTAAACTAAAATTGTAGTCATAACCACCTTTCGCTGCGAACGTAGCCTTTGCATAAGAACCTGTTTGCTCAGGATGTTGCAATTCAAAAAGCAGATTTTTCTCTCCGCTGAAGTAAAACGGCGTAGCAAATACAACCTCCATAGTGGAACCTGTAGCATCAAGAGTGTTTCCATCATACACAACAGTCCATTCTCCATCTTTATATGAAGTGGTTGTGAAGGAATCGTCATCTGTTTCTGCTAAGCGGATGACTGCATGAGTTCCCCATACTTTCGAAGCTGAACTTGTTAAATAAAAGGTCATTTTGGTAATGTTCTTACCCTTCATCGCCTCTAAATCGGATTTGGGGTAAATCACTTGTACTCGCTGGAAATAGTCGGCAGAGTTTCCTTCCAAGGGAATATACGCTCCGGCCTTGTTTGTTCCGTCATACAACGGACCAAGTGTCTCCGCTTTCACTCCCATCGGCAGGCACGCCAGTGCTACCGCCAAGAGCAATAATGAATAAATCTTTTTCATTTCTGTAAGATTTTTGTAGTTAATAATAAGTTAATTGTATTTTGTTTTTTGATTTTTTTTAAATTCGTTTAATTCTTATCTCGTTTCACTCGAACGATTTTTTCGTTTAATTCGTGAACCAATAATCCTCCGTTCCCTTTGTGAACCTAAAAAAAGCCCACAAAATTACTATTTTTTTCTCTAATACGCAAGTTTTTCTTTAGAAAAATAAGAAAAAACATAATTTTTTAAACATTTTCTCTCAAATTTCACCATTCTCCCGAAATATAAATACTTATTTCTGCCTTATAATTATCTCTATTATCTCTCTTGGCTCTGAAGGCCTTTCCTCGGTAATAAACTCCGTCTGTTAGCGTCGGATTTTTATCCGACACATAATTTTTTGGGGAACATTTTTGGTCTCTTTTGCCCCAAAAATATCAAACATAGCAGTATTATATACATAGTATATAATACCAACGTGTTAAGGTGCAAAAATTAGTGCGTGATTAGTGCGTGATAAGTGCGTCATAAGTGCGCGGTAAGTGCGAGGTAATAAGGGTAACTTACTGCTTTCTTGCTATCCTTCCGCTCCCCTTCCGCTCCCCGCTTACTCCTCGTTTACTCCCCGCCGTGAATAATTGTCAATTATCAATTACCCCCACCGTTACTGCCACCGATAAGCCCAGTAGAATAGGGTAGAACAGCCATGGTACAATACTCATCGCGCTAATCCCTGCCAAACCGCTCGCCATCAGCAGCTGTGCCCCATATGGCAATATCCCCTGCACGCAGCAACTCGTCGTGTCCAACAGACTCGCGCTCCGACGCGGATCAATATCAAACTGCTCTGCCACACGACGCGTAATATCCCCCACGGACAGAATAGCAATCGTGTTGTTCGCTGTACATATATTGGCAAATGCCACCAAGCCGCAGATACTCCATTCGGCTCCTCGCCGGCTCTTTACACGACGCGTGATCCGCTCGATCACATAGTCCAAACCGCCGTTGTAACTGATCTGCGCAAAGATACCGCCGGCTAACATCGAGATCAGTATCAGCTCGCTCATTCCCATAACGCCGTTCAACGTACTGTTGATCCAACCCATGAACTCAAAACTGCCGTCTATCATTCCCGTCACACAAGTCAGCAAACACCCTAACACCAACACTACCAATACATTAACCCCGCAAGCAGCACTCACTAATACCGCTAAATAAGGGATCACTTTCCACCACATGAACCTTCCTTCCGTTGCAATCTCCGTCGCGCCGCTTCCTAAAAACACATAGAGCACCGCCACAATTATAGCCGCCGGCAAAACCATTCGGATATTGAACTTGAACTTGTCGCTCAACTGACAGCCCTGTGTCTGTGTCGAAACGATCGTCGTGTCGCTTATAAAACTCAGATTGTCACCGAAGAACGCACCTCCGACCACCGATGCCGCCACTAACGGCAAAGCCATCTCTGTCTTGTCCGCCAAACCCGCTGCAATCGGCATCAACGCCACAATCGTTCCCACGGACGTTCCCATACACAGCGAGGTCGCACATGCCGCCAGGAATAAACCTGCTAACGCAAACTTAGCCGGCAGAAAACGCAGCGTCAGATCCACCATCGCACCCGCGGCTCCCATCTCCTTCGCAGATGCCGCAAAAGCCCCGGCTAACATAAAAATCCAAACCATCAGCAGTAAGTTCGGACTTCCGGCACCCTTGGAAAATATCTTCACGCGTTCATTTAATGGTATCCCGCGCGTGAGCGCAACGGACACTATCGCCGTAATGACAAAAATTACCAACAGAGGGGCATTGCTCACACCCCCGTAATAAACCGAAAAAGCAATCAGCAGTAAAATCATTACCACTATCGGCAATAAAGAAATAAATCCTTTTTTCATTCCCTGAAAAGATCAAAATTCGCTGCAAAGGTACAAAAAAATCCGCATAAAAACAACAATTTTGCATTTTTTTACGTTTTTTTCGCAAAAATATGCAAAAAAATTTGCACATGTCAAAAAAAAGTAGTACCTTTGCACCCGCTTTTGAAAAATAGCAAATATAAAGTGTCAAATTTCAAAGGGGTCCCCGAAAATTTTAATTTTTGGGGAGAGCGGAGGCACAAGTTGCCCGTTTATTTAGCGGAGCGGTATAAACCCTTGCAATCTTGTTGCCGAACGCGATGCTCAATGGTGTAATGGTAGCACTACAGATTCTGGTTCTGTCTGTCTGGGTTCGAGTCCTGGTTGAGCAACAAAAAAGGAACATCCTTCATGGGTGTTCCTCTTTTGTTATCTTAATCTATGGGCTCGGACCCACCATTCTTTCTATTGTTGTTTCAGTTCGGCAACCAAAGCGTCGCTGATGTTGTTCCCTAACTGTCGGCAGACATCCTGACTCCAGCGTTGCGCCATGGCGATGCGTTGTGCGGAATCGTCAATGCCTTTGAGCTTCGCATAGATGTACCCGGCATTGAAATTATCTCCTGCTCCCACTGTGCTGACGGTCTCTATCGGCGAAACGGAGTACGTCTCGCAACCTTCGGGTGAATAGACCCGTATCATCCGTGCGCCATCGGTCAGGATCAAGTTTAGGCAGAATAGCCGTACACGTTCATAGATAGCGTCCGCATCGGTCAGGCTGTACAGATACCAGAAATCCTCCATCGATCCCCGAACAATAGTTGCTAACTGCATGTTCTCTTCTATATTCGCCATCACATCGGGAATGTCGGCGATGTGCGTCTTGCGGAAATTGATGTCGTAGTACAGCCACGCGCCCGCTTTTTGTGCCTCGCAAAGCATCGAACGTACGGCAGGACGAATAGCCGGATTGATGGCAAAGAACGAACCGAAGAGCACGATGTCATCCGCTTGGATCCGTGGCAACTCGCCGTCCAAAGCCGCAGATGCATGGTCCTTGTAAAAGATATACTGTGCATCGTTGTGCTCGTCTAAAAATGCAAGCGTGATATGCGACTTGGTTCCCGCATGCCGGCGGACAAACGCATCCGACACGCCGTTCTCGCGCAGATACTGACAAGTCAGATCGCCAATATGGTCTCCTCCGACTTCCGTCACCATGACGCAGGGCACACCGGCTCGTCCTAACGATACGATACTGTTGAACGTCGATCCGCCCGGAACGGCTTTCTGCGGCTGGTCATTCTTAAACAATATATCCAACACCGTCTCGCCGATGCCTATTACTCGTCTGTAATCAGACGAATGCTCTGTTTCACATGCGTGTGCCATAATAAATATTCATTTAGTGTCCTCTCACAAACTCATAATTATTCTGCCAATTCGGTGCAAAATTACAAAAAAAATCCCACATACGCAAGTTTTTGTGGGATTTTTTGTTTTCAAAGGATGATTTTTACTATTCTATCATCTTGATCAGTTTGGCAGGATTGCCACCGACGATGGCATTGGCAGGTAAATCTTTGGTCACTACTGCTGCGGCTGCTACGACCGCATTCTCGCCAACTGTCACGCCCGGCAGGATAGTTGCTCCTGCTCCGATCCACGCGTTCTTACAGATACGAACCGGCTTGCAGATTAAGATTTGCCGCTCGTGGAGGTCGTGGTTATTGCTGATAAGCTGCACGTTCGCCGAAATCATCGCGCCGTCCTCAATGGTGATTCCGCCGCGCGACATCATCAGACAATCCGGCATGATCATGACTCCTTTGCCGATATGTACCATGTCGAAGCACACACCTTTCAACGGCGGTTGCACGATGGCTCCTTCGCCGAAGTTTTCGCCAAAGAGCGCTTTGGTCGCCTCGATATTCTCCGGCGTAAAAGGAATCGTTTGATTGAAGGCAAAGAGCTTGCGTCCCTGCTCAATATACATAGCCTGTGCTTCGGGTGTCGTCACCCGCGGGTCAACTCGAAATCCTTCCATAATCATCAGAGATTAAGTCCTTTAATCCATTTTTCTACTTTTGCTTTGTTCGTGCGCACCTCGTGGCCGTAGATGCTGAAACCGGGCTTCACGTCGGCATTCGGGTACGCTTTGCGGACGTCGCTCATCACATTGCCGAGACCGCTTCCTTCGTGCGTCGTGAACGGATAAATGGTCTTGCCGTTCAGGTCGTACGTGTCGAAAAACGTGAACATCACTTGCGGGTAAGTGCCCCACCAGATCGGTCCGCCGATGAAGATGATGTCGTACTGGTCTAGGTTCTCCAGTTTGCCTTCAAACGCCGGACGTTCGTCATTGCGGGCTTCTTCTTGCGCCAGTTCGGTCAACGGCATATAAGCCATTCCGTCGTACTTGTGCGTCACGATCTCAAACTGGTCCGCTCCAGTCAGTTCGCTGATGTAGTCCGCCACGATTTTGGTGTTACCCACTTGGATGTTTCCCACCGAGTAGTTCTCTCCGGCATGGGAGAAGAATACTACCAAACATTTGTGATTTGTCATTTTCTCATTTGTGTTTTGTGCGTTGCAGCCTGTGAATGCAAGTACCGCAAGCAAGGTGAATAAAATCTTTTTCATAACCATCATTTTGAATTGCGGTGCAAAA
>ODAI014391330.1_pt1 | contig 25705 bp, 24 predicted proteins | sample 1539321 | NCBI WGS metagenome assembly ODAI01 (sample SAMN02144231, study PRJEB22623) | gut metagenome | biome: sheep rumen | host: Ovis aries | place: New Zealand
CAACAATACCAAGCAGGTGCTCACACGCATTCGACTGAGAGAATTTCAGAAGAAGAACTGATGGAGGTGAGGAGGTGAGTAATGAAGAGGTGAGTAATAAGGATAATCATGTTAGAAGGAAAAAAAATAGTTCTTGGCATAACAGGCTCGATAGCAGCCTATAAAGCATGCTTGATAATTCGTGGATTGATCAAGCAAGGTGCTGAGGTGCAGGTGGTCATCACACCTGCTGGTAAGGAGTTTATCACTCCCATCACACTCTCTGCCCTCACCCATAAGCCAGTTGTCAGCGAGTTCTTCTCTGGTCGTGACGGCACATGGAATTCACATGTCGACCTCGGACTATGGGCAGACGCCATGCTTATAGCTCCATGTACGGCAAGTACCATGGGTAAGATGGCTAATGGCATAGCCGACAACATGCTCATCACCACCTACCTGTCGATGAAGGCTCCTGTATTTATTGCTCCCGCGATGGATCTTGACATGTATCAGCACCCATCAACACAACACAACATGGAGGTGCTGAAACAATATGGCAACACTATCATCGAGCCAGCAAGTGGCTTTCTCGCCAGCGGTCTGGAAGGCAAGGGGCGAATGGAGGAGCCCGAGAACATAATAAGTGTGCTCGACCAGTACTTCGACAACCAAGAAACCACCCCACTCAGCGGAAAGAAAATACTTATCACCGCAGGACCTACATACGAGAGGATAGATCCTGTTCGCTTTATAGGAAACTACTCGAGCGGTAAGATGGGCATAGCATTGGCTGAGGAATGTGCACACAGGGGTGCCGAAGTAGTATTAATAGCAGGTCCGATGAGTATCAAGACTTCACATCGCAACATCCAGAGAACAGACGTTGAGAGCTGTCAGGAGATGTATGATGCGGCAACAAGCCACTTCCCCAATGTCGACGCAGCCATATTGTGTGCTGCCGTAGCAGACTTTAAGCCATCGGCTATTGCCGAGGAAAAGATCAAGCGTGAGCACGACGACCTCACCATAACACTAAAGCCCACACAAGACATTGCAGCCCAGCTGGGAAAGATGAAACGTGAGAATCAGCACCTCGTCGCCTTCGCACTCGAGACCACCGATGAGGAGGTAAATGCCGAGCGTAAACTGGAGAAGAAGAATGCCGACTTCATCGTTCTCAACTCCACACGCATACCAGGAACCACCTTTCAGTCGGACAACAACCAGATAACCATCATCTCCTCACAAGGCAAGACGTCATTTCCAAAGAAAACAAAGAAGGAAGTTGCTAAAGATATTATCAATGAATTGGAAAAACTGTTCTAACATCCTCATCAGACGCTTACTACTACTGATAACTTGTATGCTTGCATGTGCCAACATGACGCATGCTCAGGAATTGTCGGCTAAGATCACCATCAATCACTCACAGATACAGGGCACCGACGCTTCTGTTTTCGAAAATCTACAGCAGGCACTTGAACAGTTGATGAACGAACGGCAATGGACCAATCTACAATTCAAACGCCACGAACGTATCGTATGCAACTTCAACATCACAGTAACAAAATATGACAACTCATCTAACATGTTCACATGTACGGCGCTCATCCAAGCCAACCGACCTGTGTACAACTCTGCCTATACTACCACATTATATAATAATACTGACAAGAACTTCGACTTTGAATTTGCACAGTTTGATCAGTTGGAATTCAATGAGGAATATCTCGACAATCAACTGACAGCTCTCATGGCATATTATGCCTATCTAATCATAGGACTCAACCTCGACAGCTTCTCTCCGATGGGTGGCGAAGACGTGCTGCAGCGCTGCATGAATCTTGCAAACAACGCACAAAGCCTACAGTATACAGGCTGGAAATCGTTTGAGGACAGCCGTAACCGCTTTGCAATCATCAACGACTATCTCGACCCTGGCATGAAGCCATTCCGCCAACTGCAATACGACTACTATCGTACAGGACTTGACGAGATGGCTAATAATGTGGAACGAGGCCGAACCAATATCTCTACAGCTCTTGAGGAAAACCTGAAGAAATGTCACGAAGACAAGCCACTGAGTCTGCTGCCACAGATATGGACCGATTTCAAGAAAGACGAATTGGCAAATATCTATCAAGGTAAAGGCACACAGAAAGAGAAGGAAAGTGTATACGACATCCTCTTCGGCATCAACGCCTCGCAGAGCAACACATGGGATAAGATAAAAAAATAAGAACAAACGGTCATGCTGGAACATCTCTACATAAAAAATTTCACCATCATCGACGAACTTGATATCCCCTTCTTTTCCGGCTTCTCTGTCATCACAGGCGAGACTGGTGCGGGAAAGAGTATCATTCTCGGAGCCATAGGATTGCTGCTCGGACAGCGGGCTGATACAAAGCTGATAAGGACTGGCGAGAAGAAATGCACTATTGAAGCCCACTTCCACATAGTGGAAAACGAAATGAAGTCATTCTTCGAAGAGAATGATATCGACTACGATGAGACATGTATCTTGCGCCGAGAACTGACCGACAATGGTAAGTCACGTGCCTTCATCAACGACACACCAGTGTCGCTCACACTCATCAAGTCACTTGGCGAACACCTTATCGACATACACTCCCAACACCAGAACCTGCTCCTACAAAAGGATGACTTCCAGATGGGGGTGGTTGACATTGTTGCCAAGAACAAGTCGCTTCGCGACGAATACCTTACCGTATACCTGCGCTACAAAGAGGCTGTACGCCATCTCGCAGAGATAAAGGAGGACATCGCACAGAACAAACGTGATGAGGACTTCCTACGATTCCAGTATCAGGAACTGTACGACGCACGACTCGTCGAAGGCATGCAGGACGAACTGGAACGTGAACGTGACATGCTCACACATGCGGAGGATATACGAGGTGCGCTCACCCAGATTGCACAGATTCTTGATGGCGAAGAGCGTGACATCCTGTCAGGGCTGCGTACTGCCAGCAATCTTGCTGAAAACATTCAGGACGTCTACCCCACCATTGCTCCAATAGCCGAGCGCATGGAAAGCGCACGTATCGAATTGCTCGACATCGCCGAAGAAGTGACTCACAATGCTGAAAATATCGACATTGATCCGTCACGCCTTGATGTTATCAACAGTCAATTGGATACTATCTATCATCTACAGCAGAAACACCACGTATCAACCGTAGACGAACTGATCGAACTGCGGGACGATTTGGCTATGCGCATTGACAGCATCGATAACAGCGAACAGCAACTGACCGAACAGACCAAACTGGTGGAAACCCTGCGCACTACATGTCTTGGCTGCGCCATACGCATCTCCAATACTCGCAAGGAGGCTGCAAAGACCATAGAGAAAGACCTTCAGCAACGACTCGTCCCACTGGGAATCCCTAATGTTAAGTTCCAAGTTCGCATCACTACAGCTGACAAAGGTGACAAACAAGCAATCGAACCTACACCTACAGGCATCGACACTATCGAGTTTCTCTTCTCAGCCAACAAGAACGTACCTCTCCAACCCATCGCTCAGGTAGCATCAGGTGGTGAGATAGCACGCGTGATGCTCGCCATAAAATCGATGGTCGGAGGTATTGTCAAACTGCCAACGATCATCTTCGACGAGGTAGACACTGGCACCAGTGGAAAGATAGCCCAACAGATGGCATATATAATGAAGGAAATGGGAGCTCAGGAACGACAGGTCATCACCATCACCCACCTGCCCCAGATTGCCGCCCTTGGCAGCCACCACTACAGGGTATACAAGGAAGACGACTCTGACTCTACGACAAGCCGCATGCAATTGCTCACCGACGAACAACGAGTGATGGAGATTGCTCAGATGCTTTCTGGAAACAACATCACCGAGGCAGCCATAAACAACGCAAAAGAACTATTACAGATATGAGACGAATACTATCAAAGATAACATTACTATTCATGCTGACACTATGTCCTGCCAGCATCTTTGCTCAGTCATCGGCAGTCAAGAAGGCTGCCAATGCTGTCGTATCCATCACAACCTTCGATGCCGACGGCAAGATACTTGCCACCACCAACGGAGTATTCATTTCCGCTGATGGAACAATAGCTGCTCCATGGTCGCCATTTGCCAGCGCCGATCATGCTGTAGCCATTGACGCTAAGGGTGTCAAGCACGATATCGATGCCATACTGGGAGTTAACGAGATATACGATCTCACATCTGTACGCATTGCCGGCAAGTCACCAGCATTCGTCACCTTGCCCACATCTGCGTCAACTGCTTCTGAGGTATGGATAGTTACCAATAAGAAAAGCGATTCTCCAAAGCGTGCCAGTGTCACCAATCGTGAGACGTTTATGGACAAATACACCTATTATCTGCTCAGTGCCGAACAGTCGGACATGCTCAAGGGTCTACCCGTCATCGACGACAAAGGTGTTCTGCTCGGACTTTACAACCTGTCGAGCACCACGTGTAGCGTCACCGACATACGTCTCACCCGTGAGTTTGTCGTGACAGCCTTTACCCAGAACGCCCCTGCCATACGTCAGTGTGGCATCCGTGTGTCACTTCCTGCCGAACAGGAGCAGGCACAGGTGGCGTTGATGCTTGCACGCGAACGTGGCGGCAAGAACTATGCCGCTGCCATAGACGAGTTTATCAGCCGATTTCCCACAAGTCCAGTAGGTTACTACGACAAGGCTTTGCTCGCCGCAAACAACGGAAACAAGACTGACGCTGCCAATATCATGCAACAGTCTATCAAGAACGCCACACCACGAGACATGGCATACTATGACTATGCTCGCATCCTTATGGCTGAGCAGGACTACGATGGTGCCTTACAACAGATTGAGGAGGCTAACCGACTCTCACCCCAACCACTCTACGAACAGATGATAGCACAAATCGACTATGCCAAGGGCAACTATCAGTCAGCCTACGATAAATTTATGACGCTCACCAAGTCATCTATGCGCAACGGCGAACTGTTCTATCAGGCTATGCTTGCAAAGGCACAAATGGGAGCCACCAACGAAGAGCTCCTCACTCTTCTCGACAGTGCTGTAGCCGTTTGCGACACGCCATACACCGTCATTGCGGCACCTTATCTATTAGCTCGCGCCAACGTGCTCACCAACATGAAAGAATACCGCAAGGCCATTGCCGACTATTATCAGTATGAGCCATTGATGTATGGTCGACTCTCAGCCGAATTCTACTTCCAGCGTGAGCAATGCGAGGCTGCCGGCAAAGTATACCAACTGGCATTGTACGACATTGCACGTGCCGTGGCTCTCGACCCAAAGAACTCAATGTATTGGGCTGAATGGGCATCACTCAGTCTGAGAGTCAACAGACTGGAAGAGGCTATCAAAGCAGCCGAACACTGCATACAACTCGATCCCGACGCTTCCGAGCCATATCTCATACTGGGCATTGCACAGGTGGAAAGCGGCAAGAAACAAGAGGGATTGGCTAATATCAACAAGGCGAAAAGCATGGGCAACCAACAGGCCGACAGTTTTTTAAGTAAATTCAAGTAAACCGACAACCATGAAGAGAATACTATCCATCACCATTGCCAGCATCTTCTCGCTGACACTATTGGCACAAGACGACACTATGATACAGAAAAACAACATACGCATCGACGGTGACCGGATGACTCCTGAGGCTCTGTGGGCAATGGGGCGCATCGGGAGCTATGCCGCTTCTCCTGACGGTAAACAGATTGTATACACCGTAGCCTACTACAGCGTGAAGCAGAACAAGGGTCATCACATGTTGTTCATCATGGATGCCAATGGGCTCAACAAGAGTCAACTCACAACATCGGCAAAGAACGAGACCGACCCTGCATGGATAGACGGTGGCAAACGCATCGCCTTTCTCACGGATGGTCAGCTATGGAGCATGAACCCCGACGGCACTGACCGTCGTCAACTCACACATGACACCACCGAAATCGAGGGATTTAAGTTTTCGCCAGACGGTAGTAAGGTAATACTTATCAAGTCAATACCCTATCACGGTAGCATCAAGAAAAACCCGTCAGATCTGCCAAAGGCGACAGGACGTCTCGCCACCGACCTCAACTATCGTCATTGGGACCACTATGTAGAGTCTATTGCTCACCCTTTTGTTGCCCAAGTGACAGCCGATGGCATCGACGAGGGTATCGATATACTGAAGGATGAGCCCTACGAATGTCCTATGGCACCATTTGGTGGTATCGAACAACTCGACTGGAGCACAGACTCCAAGACCATAGCCTATACATGTCGTAAGAAAGAAGGTGTAGACTATGCCATATCTACCGATTCTGACATATTCCTGTATGACTTGTCGTCAGGTAAAACAACCAACCTCTGTAAGCCCGCAGGTTATAAGGCACCAGAAGTCGACCCCACCAAGACGATGGCAACCCAATCGGTCAATCAGCAGGGCGATGACATCATGGTTGGCTACGACACCAATCCACAGTTCTCACCAGACGGCAAATACCTTGGATGGCTCTCCATGAAGCGTGACGGATACGAGAGCGATCGTAACCGACTGTGTGTCTACGACCTCGTTACTGGCAAGAAAGTCTTCCTCACCGAGTCGTTCGACTCCAATGTCGATGAGTTCTGCTGGTCAGACTCCAAGGATGCACTTGTCTATTTCATCGGAGTATGGCATGGCAAGGAGAATATCTATAGCGTCAACTGGAAGGGAGAGGTCAAGCAGCTCACAGCTTGCAAGGCAGACTTCGGCAGTCTGCAAATGCTCAACAATGGCAAACAGATCCTCGCTGAACGTCATAGCTATACTGAGAGTGCCGACCTGTATGTCGTTACACCAGGAAAGACTAAAGAAAAGACCATTATTTCACAAATCACTCACGAGAACAAGCACATCACCGACCAGCTTGCCATACCTACATCCGAAGAACACTGGACCAAGACTACCGATGGCAAGGACCTGATGTACTGGGTCATTCTGCCACCTCATTTCGATGCTCAGAAGAAGTACCCCACCCTGCTTTTCTGCGAAGGTGGACCACAGAGTCCTGTCAGTCAGTTCTGGAGCTATCGCTGGAACTTCATGATCATGGCATCACAAGGCTATGTCGTCATAGCTCCCAACCGTCGCGGACTACCTGGTTTCGGAAGCAAGTGGTGCGAACAAATCTCAGGCGACTGGACAGGACAGTGCATGCACGACTATCTCTCAGCCATCGATGATGCCGTAGCCACCCTGCCATACGTAGACAAGGATCGTCTGGGCGCAGTAGGTGCCAGCTTCGGCGGCTTCTCCGTATACTATCTTGCAGGACATCACGACAAACGATTCAAGTGTTTCATTGCTCATGACGGAGCCTTCAACCTTGAATCTATGTATACCGACACCGAAGAGGTATGGTTCTCAAACTGGGAATATGACGATGCCTATTGGAATAGTGATCAGAGCGAGCGTGCCCGCAAGACATACGCCAACTCTCCTCATCGCTTCGTTGACAAGTGGGACACCCCCATTCTCTGCATCCATGGTGAGAAAGACTATCGCATCAATGCCAATCAGGGCATGGGAGCCTTCAATGCAGCCCGTCTGCGTGGAATACCAGCCGAACTCCTCATCTTCCCCGATGAGAACCACTGGGTACTAAAACCACAAAACGGCATCCTCTGGCAGCGCACCTTCTTCTCATGGTTAGACCGTTGGCTGAAGAAATAACATCTCGACCGAATATATCGACTTCATTGGTACATATTCACCAGATTTTATCTATGAGACTGGCGACAAGACAAAACTCTATCTCGGCTCTAACAATAAGCTGCACCACACAGAAGGGTATCTATATACACAATGGGCAGAAAGTGGTGAAAAGGTAAAGGGAAGATTTGAAGATTTGAAAAAGGTGAAAGGGCTTACCCTTTCACCTTTTCTTTTGACTCCAGCACTTGTGTGACGCCCTGCTCACGATGGCAGATGCGTACTTCTACTCCGTATTTCTCGTGGATGTGCTCGGCGAGATGCTGTGCAGAATACACCGAACGATGCTGACCGCCAGTACAGCCGAAAGAGAACATCAGAGAGGTGAAACCACGCTGGATGTAACGCTCTACGTGATGGTCGGCAAGACGATATACACTCTCGAGGAATGTGAGTATCTCTCCATCATCCTCAAGAAAACGAATTACCGGTTCATCAAGTCCTGTTATCTTCTTATATGGCTCATATCGCCCAGGGTTATGGGTGCTACGACAGTCGAACACATAACCTCCACCATTGCCTGTCTCGTCTTCGGGTATACCCTTACGATAAGAGAAACTGAAGACACGTACTACAAGCGGTCCCTTACCATCGAACTTAGAAAATGTGGCAGGTCCGTCCTGAGGATGGGCTGAATATGGATTGTTGTCGGTGGTACGATATCCATCGGCACGTACGGCAGGAGCCTCAACAACACGAAACTGTGGCAGGTCAATGAGCTTGCGCAACACTTCGACAAGATAGGTATACGGCAGTTCCTGAGCATCGAGCAGTTCGCGCAGGTTCTGAATAGCAGGCGGAATGCTCTGGATGAAGTGCTGTTTACGCTCAAAATAGCCCCGGAAACCATATGCACCAAGCACCTGCAGAATACGGAAGAGAACAAAGAGCCCTAACTGATGAGCAAAATGACGAACCGTAGGAACCTCAGTAACACTACTCAGTGCGTCATAATATTCCTTGATAAGCTGACGGCGCAACTTATGTGGATAGAGGGCTGACGCTTGCCAAAGGAATGAGGCAAGATCATAGTAGATAGGTCCACGCCTACCACCTTGGAAATCTATGAAGTGAGGATTACCTTCTGAGTCGAGCATGACATTACGCGCCTGGAAGTCACGATAGAGGAAGCTCTCGCCTGTCTCGACGGTCAGGTCTTTAGCAAAAAGTCGGAAGTTTGCCTCGAGTTTCAGCTCATGAAAGTCGACTCCAGTAGCTTTAAGAAAGCAATACTTGAAATAGTTCAGGTCGAACATCACACTCTCAATATCAAAGGCGGGCTGCGGATAGCATTGGCTCCAGTCAAGTCCGCGCGCACCACGTATCTGCATCTCTGGCAGCATACGTATCGTCTTGGTTAACAGGGCTATCTCACGTTGGTTGTATCTTCCTCCTGCCTCACGTCCTCCACGAACAGCATCAAAGAGTGATGTGTCACCCAGGTCAGTCTGGAGGTAACGTAGTTCGTCATTGCTCACAGCCAGCACTTTTGGAACCGGCAACTGGCGCAGACAAAAATGGCGCGACAAGGAGATGAAGGCATGATTCTCATCACGGCTGGTACCAACGACACCTATGACAGAATGACCATCAGAGTCTTGCATACGATAATAGACACGATTGCTGCCAGCCCCTGGTAGTTGGCTCATTGAGGCTGGTTCCTCATGGCGATAGTCGATATATAGTTGTCTTAGCTTATGCATGTCTCTCGTCCCAGAGTTTAAGGAAATGATCTATAACAAACAATAACAGAATGATGCCGAGTGTCATCCAAAAGGACTTCGTCAGATAGAGAATTGCACCTATGACGAAGAAAAACAACAGGAAACGCTTCCAATTGAAATGTATTTTCATCCGTAAATATAAATTATTGTGCAAAGATAGAAAGAAAATATTAGAAAAACAAAAAAATCGAATGTTATCACAACATTCGATTTTCAAAACAAACTACTTAAAAACTAATCTACTAAAACAAATCAAAATTATTTCTATTGCAAAGATAAATGCTTTTGTTTGCATATAAAAGACTTTTAATCAAGAAAATAAACACTTCTTGATTTATGTCAAGAAAAAAGAGTAGCCCTAAGAGCTACTCCTTGATTTTTGCAAACCCAAGTTTGCATTTTTATACCATTTATGTATATTCTTACATCATGCCTCCCATGCCTGGGGCACCGCCCATTGGCATTGCTGGTTCCTTTTCCGGTTTGTCTACGATAAGACATTCCGTGGTGAGGAACATACCAGCAATAGATGCGGCATTCTCAAGTGCTACACGAGCCACCTTTGCAGGATCGACGATACCAGCCTTGCGCAGGTCCTCGTAGGTATCGGTGCGGGCATTGTAACCAAAGTCACCCTCGCCCTCGCGAACCTTCTGTACAACTACAGCACCCTCGCCACCAGCATTGACTACAATCTGACGCAGAGGCTCCTCAATGGCACGTTCTACAATGTTGATACCAGTCTGCTCGTCAGCATTCTCACCCTTCAGACCCTCGAGAGCCTTCAGTGCACGAATGTATGTAGTACCACCACCAGCGACAACACCTTCCTCGATAGCTGCACGGGTAGCGCAGAGAGCATCGTCAACACGATCCTTCTTCTCCTTCATCTCTACCTCGCTGTTAGCACCTACATAGAGAACTGCAACGCCACCTGCGAGCTTTGCAAGACGCTCCTGAAGTTTCTCCTTATCGTATGAGCTTGTTGTGTTCTCAATTTCTTTCTTGATCTGAGCGACACGATCAGCGATAGCTTCCTTCTGCCCTGCTCCGTTGACGATAGTGGTGTTGTCCTTGCTGACTGTCACCTTGTCACATGTTCCGAGCATGTCGAGTGTAGCCTTGTCGAGTGACAAGCCCTTCTCCTCACTGATAACAGTACCACCAGTCAATACGGCAATATCCTCAAGCATTGCCTTACGACGATCGCCGAAGCCAGGAGCCTTAACTGCACATATCTTCAGTCCACCACGCAGACGATTGACAACAAGTGTGGTCAGCGCCTCTGAGTCTACATCCTCAGCAATAACGAGCATTGGGCGTCCGCTCTCAGCTGCAGGCTGCAGGATAGGCAGGAAGTCCTTGATACTTGAGATTTTCTTGTCATATATAAGTATGTATGGATTCTCCATCACACACTCCAACTTCTCTGCATCTGTCACGAAGTAGGCTGACAGATAGCCACGATCGAACTGCATACCCTCGACAACACCTATGCTGGTGTCACGGCTCTTGCTCTCCTCGATAGTGATGACTCCGTCCTTGCTTACCTTGCGCATAGCGTCAGCGAGCAGCTTACCGATCTCGGCATCGTTATTAGCTGACACTGTAGCCACCTGCTCTATCTTGTCATAGTTGTCGCCTACCTGCTCAGAAGACTCCTTGATGAAATCAACGACAGCGCCGACAGCCTTGTCAATACCACGCTTCAGGTCCATAGGATTTGCACCCGCAGTGACATTCTTCAGTCCCTCTGTCACGATAGCCTGTGTCAGTATGGTTGCTGTTGTTGTACCATCACCAGCATCGTCACCTGTCTTTGAGGCTACGCTCTTTACGAGCTGCGCGCCAGTGTTCTCAAACTTATCCTCCAGTTCAACTTCCTTAGCCACAGTGACACCATCCTTGGTAATCTGAGGTGCGCCAAACTTCTTCTCAATCACAACGTTGCGTCCCTTAGGACCAAGTGTTACTTTGACTGCGTTTGCAAGTTGATCCACACCCTTCTTCAGAAGGTCGCGAGCATCCATATTGAATTTAATATCTTTTGCCATAATTATAATTTACAATTTTATTTATACAATCTGATTATTGAGCTACTTATTACTCATCAACTTATTACTCAAGTACTCAACTAATAAATATCTTATCCCAATACTGCCAACACATCACTTTGGCGCATAATAAGATACTTTTCGCCTTCATACTCGAGTTCAGTGCCGCTATATTTTCCATAGAGCACCTCGTCGCCAGCCTTGAGCACCATCTCTTCGTCCTTAGTGCCATTGCCTACTGCTACAATCTTGCCATGAAGTGGCTTCTCCTTTGCAGTATCAGGAATAATGATACCGCCAACTTTCTCTTCTGCCGGTGCGGGTAATACCAACACGCGGTCTGATAATGGTTTGATATTCATACTTGAAAATATTTATAATGTTAAACTTCTGCACATAGAATAGCGAAAAGCGTGCCAAACTGACAGGTATGAAAAAATGTCAGTCTTTTCATCAAAAAAAAAGAAATAACAAGATTTTCTTTGATTTATTCGTACTTATTCATACCTTTGCAATAGATTACCTTAGTATGCACTGAAAACAACTAATTAGCACTATAATTATGAAAGAGTTTTTCAAGTATGTTCTTGCCACAATAGTTGGCTTATTCTTATTTGGTATTGTCATGTTCTTCTTTGCAATAATGACAATAGTAAGCGCAATATCCTCAGGAGATCAGGTTGCCACAATAGGGGACAATTCGGTAATGGTGATAAACCTGTCTGGTGCTATGGAGGAGAGAGTGGAGGACAACATATTTACGCAGCTGAGTGGGCAAGACCAACTGACAACAGGTCTCGACGCTACATTGGAAGCCATAAAGAAAGCACAGTTTAGCGATAAGGTAAAAGGTATTTATATCGAAGCCGGAACATTCGGACCTGACTCTTATGCCTCGATGCAGGCAATCAGGAGAGCCCTGGAGGAGTTTAAGAAGTCTGGTAAATGGATTGTGGCATACGGCGACGCATATACACAGGGAACTTACTACATCTCATCAGTTGCTGACAAGCTATACCTGAATCCTCAGGGTATAATTGACTGGCACGGACTTGCCGCACAACCGATATTTATAAAAGATGTACTCGCTAAGGTGGGCGTAAAGATGCAAGTGGCTAAGGTGGGCTCGTACAAGAGTGCTACAGAGATGTTTACAGGAGACAAGATGAGCGACGCTGACAGAGAACAAACCGAAGCATACATCAATGGTATATGGCAGAACGTAACTCAAGCTGTTGCAACAAGCCGAAAGATAAGCGTGGCAACACTCAACCAGTATGCTGACAGCCTGATAACATTTGCCGCACCACAAGATTATGTCAAGATGAAGATGGTAGACCAGCTGCTGTATACCGACCAGGTAAAGAAAGAGATCAAGAAACGACTCAACCTGAAAGACGACGAAAAGATACAGCAGGTAACCGTAAACGACATGACGAAGGCTAAGGGCGCAAAGACTGATGGCGACGAGATAGCTGTTTACTATGCCTACGGAAACATTGTAGACGGAGTAGTTGGCGACCTGACATCTCGCGAACACGTGATAGACGCACAGACCGTATGCAAGGATTTGGAGGAACTTACCAACGACGACGATGTGAAGGCTGTGGTACTGAGAATCAATTCGGGTGGCGGTAGTGCATACGCATCAGAGCAGATCTGGCACCAGCTCATGGAACTGAAGAAGAAAAAACCTGTTGTGGTATCAATGGGTGGAATGGCAGCTTCAGGTGGATACTACATCAGCGCGCCAGCAAACTGGATTGTAGCCGAACCAACCACACTCACTGGTAGTATAGGTATCTTCGGAATGTTCCCTGACATGAGCGGACTGTTAACTGAGAAAATCGGGGTTAAGTTTGACGAAGTAAAGACCAACAAGAATAGTGCATTTGGAACCAAAGCACGCCCATTTACCCCAGAGGAGATGAGCATTCTTGAGAAATATGTTGACAGAGGATACAAACTGTTCAGACAAAGAGTGGCAGAAGGCAGAAAGATGACTACCGATCAGGTAGAGCAAATAGCCCAAGGTCACGTATGGATAGGTCAGGATGCAATGAAAATAAAACTGGTTGACGAGCTTGGTGGCATCGAGAAGGCTATCAACAAAGCTGCTGCTCTGGCTAAGATCAAGGACTTCCATACCCAGTCCTACCCTGCCCAGACCGACTGGATTACCCAGCTGATGGATCGTATGGAAGGCAGCAACTATCTTGACGAACAGATGCGCGTCACATTGGGTGAATACTATGACGTCTTCTCGACCATGAAGACCATGAACCAACAGTCGGCTATTCAGGCGCGTATTCCTTATTATATATATGTAAGGTAAAAGGCAAAGAGTGTTTGCGATAGCACGTATTAACGTTTAAGAAGGAAATGATAGGCGACTTTATAAAGATAAGGAAATGGCTATTGCCAGCCAGTTGGATATACAGGCTAATCGTGAACTTCAGGAACCAGATGTTTGAGCTCGGGTTCCTGAAGAGTCGCAGCTTTGACACACCCGTCATATCTGTAGGAAACATCACCGTAGGTGGCGCTGGCAAGACTCCTCATGTAGAGTTCCTCATCAGAATGCTGCAAGACAAGGTAAAGGTGGCGGTGCTCAGTCGAGGGTATAAGCGTAAGAGTAAAGGGTATGTTCTGGCTAATGACGATACTACCATGGACGAAATAGGCGACGAGCCATACCAGATGAAACAGAAATTCCCAGGCATATACGTAGCTGTCGACAAGGACAGGTGTGAGGGAATAGACAGGCTCATCAACGACCAAGAGACTAAGGATACCGACGTGATACTGCTTGACGACGCATTCCAACATAGATACGTCAAACCTGGTATCAACATCCTGTTAGTAGACTATCATAGACTTATCATCTACGACGAAATGCTACCAGCAGGCAGACTCAGGGAGCCAAAAGAAGGTAAATCAAGGGCGGATATAGTAATCATAACAAAATGTCCTGAAAATCTGAAGGCTATAGACTATCGTGTCTTGAAAAAGGCCATGAACCTTTTCCCATATCAAAAGTTATTCTACACAAGGATAGAATACATGCCCCTGAGACAGATGATTGGCAGCAACACGATGTCGCCAGAGCAACTAAAAGACATGAATGTGTTGCTACTCACAGGCATTGCCTCACCACAACAGATAATCGTAGACATGGAGCCTCGATGCAAAAGCATCACCACCCTGTCGTTCGCTGATCACCACCGTTTCACACGCAAAGACGAAAAGAAAATCAATCGGGAATTCGAGTCCATGCCCTCGCCAAAGGTGATTATCACCACAGAAAAAGATGCTACAAGGCTCGACGGACTGAGCCGACTGAGCAATGAGGTAAGTAGTAACATCTATGTGCTGCCAATAGAGATCCGATTCATGCTTGACGAAGAGGAAAAATTTAAGCATAAGATCATAAGCTACATACGTAAGAATTCTAAAAACAGCATCTTGGTTAAACGAAAGGACGACCATAAAGCAGCAAACAATGATAAATCCACGAAAAGTCCTCGTACTATTAGTTTCAAAAGCTACTGACACTTTGTGGATAATCAACAACAATAATTGACATCACTATATAAAAAAACACAGAGATGGATATATCTAAACTTGGAGAGTTTGGACTAATCGAACGACTCACCAAAGACCTACCCCACCACAACAATTCTACCCTATACGGTGTAGGCGACGACTGCGCAGTGCTCGACTATCATGACAAGCAGGTACTCGTCACCACAGACATGCTCATGGAAGGAGTCCACTTCGACCTGACATACATTGACCTGCAGCACCTTGGATATAAGTCGGCAATGGTCAATATCAGCGACATCTTTGCCATGAATGGTACACCAAGACAGATGACGGTCAGCATTGCATTGAGCAAAAGATTTAATGTTGAAGACTTAGAGGCTTTCTACGAAGGACTACGTCGGGCATGCGACAAATGGAATGTTGACATCGTAGGCGGAGACACCACGTCGTCTCTGACTGGACTTGCCATCAGCATAACCTGCATTGGAGAAGCCGATAAGAACGAAATCATATATCGTAATGGTGCAAAGGAGACAGACCTGATCTGCGTGAGCGGCAATCTTGGTGCGGCATATATGGGTCTGCAAATCCTAGAACGAGAAAAAGCGGTCTACTACCAACAGGTAAAGGAGATAAACCAAAAGATGGCAGCTGCCAAAGCAAAGGACGACCAGCCTTTACTGAAACAGCTATCCAAGGAGCTGGACGACATGAAGTACTTCCAACCAGATTTCGCAGGCAAAGAGTACCTGTTGGAAAGACAACTGCAACCTGAGGCAAGGGGCGACATCATTAAAGCACTAAGAGATGCCAACATCCATCCGACAGCAATGATGGACATATCCGACGGACTCAGCAGCGAACTAATGCATATTTGTAAACAAAGCCATACTGGTTGCAGGATATACGAAAAAAACATACCCATTGACTATCAGACTGCCGTGACATGCGAGGAGTTTAACATGAACCTCACCACAGCAGCCCTTAACGGCGGCGAAGACTACGAGCTACTCTTCACCGTACCCATCGGCGACTATGAGAAAGTGGAAGGAATGGAAGACATACGTATTGTGGGACATATCACCAAACCAGAACTCGGATGCGTTCTAATAACGCGCGACGACAAAGAGTTTGAACTAAAGGCGCAAGGATGGAATCCGCTGACTAATTCCTAAAAAAAGTTAAGGATAAAAAGAATTATGCATCAAGCAGTACGTATTAAGAATTAATTTCATACCTTTGCATCCGCAAAACAAAAGACATGATGGTGCCATAGCTCAGTTGGTAGAGCAACGGACTGAAAATCCGTGTGTCCCCGGTTCGATTCCTGGTGGTACCACTCCTCCTTTCATTAGCCCGATGATGGCGTTCTGCCTGAGTCGGGCCCTCTTTTTTATAAGTGTGAAAGCATATAACCTGCATCCATATCACAAAGTTACAATTTCATTTTTTCATAAAGCGTTCAGCACTATTCTTCGAAGAGAAACGATATATAGAATGAAAGGTATCGTTATCACCACATGAACAACAATATGTTCTATATACATGTACAACATAGCATTCCTTATACGTCGCACGACCAATGTTGGCATTGATGTTTGGTATTGCTACTATATTTTGCGGGACACCTTCAACGTATGAAAAATCATACATAAAGTTTGTCGGTTTATTATTCTCAATTGTCGCTACAAAATTATCCAGTTCGTATGGTTGAAGATTTGCCACTGGTATGTCTTGAGGATTATTATATTGTCTTACAGTTTTATTTTTCATGATATTCATCCATAAAATCTCACTCACAGGATTCTTCATAACATATCCTACAGAGATACTATCATTGCTATAGAAAGACCATTCTATCATTTCCTCTCCTATTGGTATTGTTACAGTTTCTGGATATAGAGTATTAAAATTATATTTCTCTGTTTTCATGCTTCTATTATGTGAACACAATTGGAAATGATGCTTATGTGGGGAATCCGAACTCACTATTACGGGTTCAGAATTATGTGTGGAGTCAGGAATAGGAATAGGAATAGGAATAGGGATAGGAATCGCATCTGGAATAGAGTCTTTTATAATATTGACAGAACCTGTTATTTGCAAAGGTTCATAATTCCTATCAGATTCGTAAGAAATTTCACCTTGGACATTTACAAGACGATTTTTTTCGTGCTGTGGTTTAGAATCATTTTCCAACAATGAAGACAAATCCTCATCTCCTAAATATTCGTAAGTATTTGCAATATTTTTGTTAAAACTAAAGAAAACTGGAAAAAATGGTGTTTCATTGAATTCAATATGATGACATTTGTTATTTGACAAAACATTTACATATACAAAGCATTTAGCACTAATCGTAAAATCACTATCCGGAATTTCACAAAAAAAATCACCAACACACCAACCCAACGGCACATCTATTTCAACCTTTCCAATGTTTTTACAATATACACTATAGACTTCCGATTCTTTAAATGCGTTAGGATCAGACGACCATGCACCAGTGTAAATTTTATTGTCTTGAGTACCAATGCTCAATTTTAAAGGAACCAACTTTCTAAAGTCTGCGTGTACTATAGAGTCTGTATATAAAGGATGTAATACATCGGGTTCACGATAAAATGACATTTCAAGTTCAAAAGGAGCCGTGAGTCCTTGCAATTTAGAAGCATCTATAGTATATCTATAACCACCAATTTCTTCCAAATAGTTTTTTGGTCCTTTACCATTATTCTCATAGGCATTTACTTGTTTAACATATTTACGACTTAGAAATTGTGCAAAAGTAGTATGACAAAACATTGCCAATAGGTAAAGTAGTATAAAGCGAAAGTTTTGTTTACTTTTCATGATAATAAACTATATGTCAAATATGTTTTTACCTTCAGCTGGAAAACATTCTGCAGTTATATATATATCAGCATTAGGTCCTTTGTCTATTTGTTCTCCAAAAAATTTCTCTATTAACTTATCTGTGAACTTATACAGGTTTGGGCGTCGTACCCAGTCTTTAAAGCCCTCATCATAGAATGAGTTTACATAGAAATTCCTTCCCAAATATAGAGTATACTCTAGCACACCATTTCGCATTTCTTTGGTAAGCGATATATTGTTGGGATCATAATCGGTTTCTGCAATATTGAAGTTATCAAGATGATATTTGAACACCAACACATTTCCTATTCGTTTTCCGAGATAAAATCCATGTGTAAATCCATTACAATTATCAACAATAAACATCAATGCAAGTTCATGGTTTCCAACTTTGTCTGCAACAAACCATTCCATCTTACAGTCTAAATTTTCACAATAACTATAGAAATTAGGTAGGAACATTTCTTTAGTCAGTGGAGATAATTTTGATTTCACATATGCAGTTTTAAAGGCATAACCTCCATTTACCTTGTACCACTCCCCATTATAATCGTATGCGGGTACCATTTGAGTAATCATATTACTACCTGTACGTTTTAATTTCTTTGTGGCAAGGGCGTTCTTGCTTGGTTGTTTTCGTACATTTGACCATTCTGTCTTAGGGCTTATAAGATATTTAGGAACATCAAATGAAAGTTTATCAAGTTTACTTTGCGCATCAATTTTTATCGCAAAAGAAATCAAAGCAAATACAATAAAGTTAATTTTTAAATTCATATTCTTACTATTTAAATTGTCGCAAAATCTAGCTATATAACATATCTTTACCAATATCCTATACCATAGCAATTTTCACAAAGTTCCATTCCGGTATAATGGCAGCATGCATATACTCCCATGCCATTACATTGAGAACATTTTCTTCCAGTGTTACCTCTACCATTGCATGCTGTACATTTTTCAGCCTTTGTCAAGAATTGTTTTGATACCCATCCATAATCGTTTTCCCAACAGACCTCATAAGCTTGTGTAACATGATAGAATCCATTTTGCTGTTTTCCGTCCCATATCAATATTTCCCCTCTAAAGATTTGCGCTTTACCAAAACCACAATGAACGCCACCATGTAGTTTCTCAATTGCATATTTTATTCCTGGTCCTCTTCTGACATTTACATTATCACCAGTACATTTAAGGTATATTCCTTGCGAAAACGTAATAGAAGGAATAGATAATAACAAACATAATAAAAGTTTTTTCATAACCTAAAAGTATTAGTTAGTAGTTTCGTTCTACAAAATTACGAATATTATTTCATAAAAAACAAATAGCCTGGGAATTTTTCAACAAAAAGCTATACTTTTGCAGTTGCATGAATTTAAACTTATTAAAATACATATTATATATGATTGACCAAATTATTGACTACAACAAGACTTTCGTAGAACAAAAGGGCTACGAGAAATATCTTACAAGCAAATTTCCAGACAAGAAGCTGGCTGTATTGTCGTGCATGGACACTCGACTTACCGAATTACTTCCTGCAGCACTCGGACTAAAGAACGGAGATGCTAAAATCATAAAGAATGCGGGAGGCTTGGTCATTTCTGCTTTCGACTCAGCTATGCGCAGTCTTATTGTTGCCATCTATGAGTTAGGTGTGAAAGAAATCATGGTGGTAGCTCATTCACATTGCGGCGCCTGTCATATGAGCTACGACCACTTCCACCATGAGATGATTGTTCGTGGTATAACAGACGAAACGCTCGACACCATCCAGAAATGCGGCATAGACCTACATCACTGGTTGGAGGGGTTCAAGGACACGCCAACATCCGTGAGAAAGACTGTTGAGACTATCAAGACCCATCCTCTTGTACCTAAGGACATCATTGTGCGTGGATTTATCATTGACTCTGAAACGGGTGAGCTTGAAGAGATAAATTAGTCTTCAATTGGTTGCCTGTGCCTTATGAAGTGAATACAAACGTCAAAATATACTATTGGATTGGAATAGCTTTCAGTATCTATAAATATGTAAGAGAAGGATGCAACCAATAATAAAGAGAAAAAAAGTTAGCACTTATAGATAGCGATATTCTTAAAAAGTAGTATCTTTGCACTCTGAATGCAACAATAAAGACAAAACATGCCAGAAATATCTAAACGCGGACATGAAATGCCAGAATCGCCAATCAGGAAATTGGCACCACTGGCTGCAGCAGCGAAAAAGAAGGGTATCAAGGTATACCATCTGAATATCGGACAGCCCGACCTTCCAACTCCACAATGCGGACTCGACGCCCTGAAAAACATTGACAGGACAATACTGGAATATTCTCCCAGCCAAGGCTACCTTAGCTATAGGGAGAAACTGGTGGACTATTATGCCAAGTATAATATCAATGTCACTCCCGATGACATTATTATCACCAGTGGTGGTTCTGAGGCGGTACTGTTTGCCTTCATGAGTTGTCTTAATCCTGGCGACGAGATTATCGTTCCCGAGCCAGCATATGCCAACTATATGGCATTCGCCATCTCCGCAGGAGCCAAGATACGCACCATTGCGACCACCATCGACGAGGGCTTCTCGCTGCCAAAGGTAGAAAAGTTCGAGGAACTCATCAACGAGCGCACCCGAGCTATCATGATCTGTAATCCCAACAACCCTACTGGCTATCTCTATACCCGCAGGGAGATGAACCAGATACGTGACCTCGTGAAGAAGTACGACCTCTATCTGTTCTCCGACGAGGTGTACCGTGAATACATCTATACAGGTTCGCCTTATATCTCTGCATGCCATCTTGAGGGCATAGAACAAAACGTGGTACTTATCGACTCTGTTTCAAAGCGCTACAGCGAATGTGGTATACGTATCGGTGCGCTGATCACGAAGAACGAGGCAATACGTCAGGCAGTAATGAAGTTCTGTCAGGCTCGCCTCTCCCCTCCCCTTATCGGACAGATTGTGGCAGAGGCGTCACTTGACGCACCTGAGGAATACTATCGTGACGTATACGATGAGTATGTAGAGCGCAGAAAGTGTCTCATCGACGGACTCAATCGCATACCAGGCGTATACTCGCCTATCCCCATGGGAGCTTTCTATACCGTAGCCAAGCTACCTGTAGACGACAGCGAGAAGTTCTGCCGCTGGTGTCTGGAGAGCTTCAACTACGAGGGCGAGACTGTCATGATGGCACCCGCAGCCGGATTCTACACCACCCCTGGCGCAGGCATCAATCAGGTGCGCATAGCATACGTACTGAAGAAGGACGACCTCGAACGGGCTCTCGTCGTTCTGCAGAAAGCCCTTGAGGAATATCCTGGCAGAGTAGAAGGCTGACGTCTTTGAAGCGAGAGGTGAAGAGTGAGAGTATACGTAACTCACGAAGACATAACAGGGGGCTTATGGTTATTCCATAAGCCCCCTATATATTGAGAGTCAACAAAAACTTAGTTCTTAAAGAAATCCTTTACTGCCTCATTGGGCACCATCTGCTCGTCAAAGATGTAAGCACCAGTCTTGGGGCTCTTCACCATCTTGATAACCTTAGTGTATGCGCGACCGTCCGTAGATCCTTCATGGAGGGTTGCAACCGCTTTCTTTGCCATAGTGTATTACTTGTTTTATTACTTTATTTCCTTATGGACAGTCATTCTCTTCAGAATGGGGTTATACTTCTTCAACTCGAGACGCTCAGCTGTGTTCTTACGATTCTTGGTCGTAATATAACGGCTTGTTCCTGGCAGTCCACTATTCTTCATCTCGGTGCACTCTAAGATGACCTGTACTCTGTTGCCTTTTGCTTTCTTGTTTGCCATCTTTTTAGTCTCCTATCACTTTAATGTCTTTCCAATCAACATATCCATTGGCAACAGCCTGCTTCAGCGCTGCGTCCAGTCCAACCTTATTGATGAGTCGCAGACCTGCTGCACTAATCTTAAGCTGAATCCAGCATGCTTCCTCTACATAGTAGAACTTCTTGCTGAACAGGTTAACGTCAAAGCGTCTCTTAGTACGGTGCTTTGAGTGAGACACATTGTTGCCTACCTGTGCCTTCTTTCCTGTAATCTGACAAATCTTAGACATTTCTATCTACTTTTTAGTATTCGTAAAATGATACCTATTCCAAACAGGGTGCAAAATTACTATTTTTCTTGTTATTAACAAAACTTTTCCTTAAATAATCTTTGCATTTAAGGATTTTTTTGTTTTTCTTTGTCGTCAATAATAAAGCGCGACAGCATTTACGCCACCATATCTGTAGTTTGTACTTGCAAACCGTTGGTTTTAGGCCTTAAACCAACGGTTTGGAGCCTTAAACCATTAGTTTGAGGCCTCAAACTTATGCAATAAGTGAACAGAATACAAAATAAATTCATTTATTTTTATTCTCGAACGGAAGTACCTTTCATTCTCTGTCTCGTTCCTTCAGGAAGTCCAAGAACAGTTTCAAGGCTTTGCTGGTAGCTATGGCGAGATTGATGTCACGACCAAAATCCTCGGTCAGTCGCATAGTAACAATATCATCAGCCGTTCCGCACGCAATCCAGATGGTGCCTACGGGAATGCCTGGGAGGGCTCCGCCAGGACCTGCAACGCCTGTGACGGCGATGGCATAGTTGACATTGAGGGCATTGATAGCACCTACCACCATCTCTCGTGCCACCTCCTCAGAAAAGACGGTATGCTCCGCGATGGTAGAAGGGTTCACCTTCAGAATGTTTTCCTTGATTTCATCGGCATAGCAAATGATACCTCCCTTGAAATAATTGGATGCTCCAGGAATAGCAATAATCCCCTCGCCCACTCGTCCACCAGTACAACTCTCGGCTGTACCTACGGTAAGACCTGACGCATACAATATGTCGCCTATCTCTCTGCTGATAATTTTATTCTCTAAACTCATATTGCTTATTATATAGTTTCTTTGTTTGTATTAGCACAACATTCATAACGACCATGTCAGCCTCTCGCAAATGCGGGCAGGTCGATACTACAGAAGTCCTTGTCTTTGTACTTGAAATATCCCGTGATGGCTATCATCGCGGCATTGTCTGTGGTGTAGCTGAATTTGGGTATATAAATAGTCCACCCGAATCTCCGAGCATGATCGTGGAAGGCATTGCGCAATCCGTTGTTTGCCGACACTCCGCCAGCTACAGCCACATGGGTGATGCCTGTCAGCTTGACTGCCTGACGGAGCTTCTTCATGAGGATGTCGACAATGGTATACTCCAGACTTGCCGCCAGGTCCTCCTTGTGGTTCTCAACGAAATCGGGCTCCTCGGCAACCCATTTCCTGAGATTGTAGAGGAAGGAGGTCTTCAGTCCGGAGAAGCTATAGTCAAGTCCAGGTATATGTGGCTCTGAGAATGAGTATGCCTTGGGGTTGCCCTGACGAGCCAATCGGTCGATGATGGGTCCGCCTGGATAGCCGAGTCCCATCACCTTTGAGCACTTATCTATAGCCTCGCCTGCCGCGTCGTCAATGGTCTGACCGATGATCTGCATGTCATTATAGCCACATACCTTGATGATCTGGGAGTTGCCTCCGCTCACCAATAGGCAGAGGAAGGGGAAAGGTGGCATCTTCTCGTCCTCCTTGCCCTCGCTGATGAAATGTGCCATCACATGACCTTGAAGGTGATTGACATCTATCAGAGGGATGTTGAGCGAACGAGCGAAACCTTTGGCAAAGCTGACTCCCACAAGAAGTGAGCCCATAAGGCCAGGACCACGTGTGAAGGCTATTGCTGACAGCTGCTTCTTGTCTACCCCAGCCCGCTTCAGAGCCTGATCGACTACAGGTACTATATTCTGCTGATGGGCTCTGGATGCCAACTCTGGCACCACGCCACCGTAAGCCTCGTGTACCGCCTGCGAAGCTGTGACGTTCGATAACAGAACGCCGTCCTTAATAACAGCAGCCGACGTGTCGTCACAACTACTCTCTATACCTAATATAAATATGTGTTTGTCCAATTTTCAATTATCAATTATCAATTGTCAATTAGTAAGTAAGAATCTCTACTCCGTGTTCAGTCATCAGCAGCGTATGTTCCCACTGTGCACTCGGCAGTTCGTCCTCAGATATCACCTCCCACTCGTATGGGTCATTGGCATCAATAAACACCTTCCATGTACCCATATTAATCATAGGCTCTATGGTGAACACCATACCAGGTACAAGCATCATGCCCGTACCTTTCTTTCCGAAGTGAACCACGTCAGGCTCTTCGTGGAACTGGAGCCCGACACCATGTCCGCACAAGTCGCGTACCACTCCATAATGGTAACGTTTGGCATGTTTCTCTATGGCATTGCCAATATCGCCGACAAAGCTATAAGGCTTGGCTGCCTCCATACCTATCTCCAAGCACTCACGGGCAACCCTGACCAGTTGTTCCTTGTCGGGAGTGGTCTCGCCGATGATAAACATACGTGAGGCATCGGCATAATAGCCATCAAGAATAGTAGTGAAATCAACGTTGATAATATCGCCTTCCTGCAGGATATCTTCTGCCTTAGGTATTCCGTGACACACAACCTCATTGATGCTGGTGCATACGCTCTTGGGGAAACCTTCGTAGTTGAGGCAGGCAGGCGTGGCACCATGATCCTTGCAATACTGCATACAGATCTCGTCGATCTCAAGAGTAGACATACCGGCATGGATCTGTCTGCCGACTTCGTCGAGCACTCCTGTGTTCACAACTCCAGCACGACGAATACCCTCGATTTGCTCAGGAGTCTTTATCAAATCACGTGTAGGCACAAGCTTGCCTCTCTCCTCTGCAGCAATAATACGCCGATCCATCTCTGTAGGTTCCTGTCCAGGGATGAGATGCCACCGTCTTTTCTTCTTTTTGAACATATACAATAAATTTGTGTGCAAAGGTACTACTTTTTCATGATAACGATAACACAAAAACTAAAAAAATTAGTACCTTTGCCGCATGGCAAAGGACAAGATAGCATACGTTTGTGAGAACTGTGGACAAGAGTCGACAAAATGGATCGGCAAATGTCCCAGTTGCGGACAGTGGAACACCTTCAAGGAAATCAGAGTAGAAAACAAGACTTCAAGACCAAGTGGCAGAACCAATCCGGGAGCCAGTTTGCTTGCCAAGTCAACTGCAGAGAAAGCAAGGCCTATGAAGCTGAACGAGATATCGTCGAAGGAAGAGCCACGCATAGACATGGGTGACGCAGAACTGAACAGAGTTCTGGGCGGAGGACTGGTGGCTGGCTCCATAACCTTGTTGGGCGGTGAACCTGGTATCGGTAAGAGTACACTGGTGCTACAGACCATACTGAGAATGCACAGCAAACGCATACTGTACGTAAGCGGTGAGGAAAGTGGCCATCAGCTGAAGATGAGGGCGGAGAGACTCAGCGAACGAGACAACTACGGCATGAACGACAACCTTATGGTTCTGCCAGAAACGTCCTTGGAGAACATTTTCGACCATATCGCAGAGGTGGAGCCTGAAATAGTAATAATAGATTCCATTCAGACAATATCCACTGAGGACGTAGAGAGCTCCGCAGGAAGTATTTCACAGGTGAGAGAATGTGCCTCGTCGCTGCTACGCTTTGCCAAGACAAGCGGTGTGCCAGTAATACTCATTGGACATATCAATAAAGATGGTGCTCTGGCTGGTCCGAAAATCTTGGAACACATCGTGGACACAGTAATACAGTTCGAGGGAGACCAACAAAACATGTATCGCATCCTTCG
>ODAI010520087.1_pt1 | contig 25686 bp, 15 predicted proteins | sample 1539321 | NCBI WGS metagenome assembly ODAI01 (sample SAMN02144231, study PRJEB22623) | gut metagenome | biome: sheep rumen | host: Ovis aries | place: New Zealand
CTACGATGAAAAATATCAGAAGACACCGTACTGGGGAATGAAGACCGGCGATCTGATCGCATTTTTAAAGAGTAAAGGGTTCGACTGCTGCGCGGCATCGGTGGCACCGCACGGGAGCGCCTGGGACAGGGCCTGCGAGCTGTACGCACAGCTCTCCGGGACCAGAGTGGACTATGGAAAGCATCACAGTATAGAGAACCGGCATGAGCGCTTCGGCAGGGACTTTTCCGGCTGCCCGCTGATTGCCCGCTGGGATGAAGGCACGGAGCTTGTGCTGATCGGGCATTCCTTCGGCGGGGCGACCATCCGGCTCTTCACGGAGATCCTTCGCAACGGTGCGAAGGAGGAAATTGAAAGCACGGAGGCGGGCGATGTGAGCCCGTTCTTCCTCGGCGGTTCAAAGATCAAAGTCCGCAGTATCGTGACGCTTGCTTCCCCGCTCAACGGAACGACCGCCTATGATATGCTTGAGGATGAGAAGTTTGATCCGAACGGAGTGAAGGTACCGCTCTGGAGCAGGATGCTTGCGAAGGTTCTGGGCAAAAGTCTTGCGACACCTAAGGATGGCAGGGATGAGCGGGACTATGCCGCCTATGATATGCATGTGGATCATGCGGCGGAGATGAACAGGAACCTGAGTACATTTTCTGATATTTACTACTTCTCTGTCCCCTGCAGCTCGACAAAGGATTCCGGAAACGGGATTCATCGTCCGCAGCGCAAGATCACAGACCCGTTCTTTGTGAGGCGGTCTGCGCAGATTGGCTGTTACAGTGGAACAACGAAGGGCGGGACGGTCATCGATGCTTCCTGGCACGAAAACGACGGCCTGGTCAATACGATTTCCGCGAAGGCGCCCTTCGGAGAGCCGCAGCAGAAGCTGGACAGGAGTAATATCCGTCCGGGGATATGGAATGTCTTCCCTGTTTTTCATGGCGACCACATGATGATCCACGGAGGTCTGACAAGAAAAAAGGATGTAAGAGGACTGTATCTTAAGATGCTTACAATGATTGACGGACTTTGATTGACGCATCATGTGAGCCAGAATATAATAGAATTTGATATATATATTAAAACAGAAAGGAGCAGAACAATGCAGTTTTTAGTCAGAGCGTATGATGGTGAAGGAAAACTCGAGAAGCGCATGGAGGTGCGGCCGCGCCACCTCGCGGGGATGCAGAAGCTGAGCGACCATATCATCACGGCGGGCGGTCTCCTGGATGAGGAGGGGAAAATGAAAGGCTCCGCTCTCGTCATGGATTTTGAGACCCGCGAGGGGCTGGATGAGTATCTTGCCAATGAGCCCTATGTGCTGGAGCAGGTCTGGGAGAAGATCGAGGTTGAGCGGCTCAATGTCGTGATTGCCAACGGGCGGAACTGAACGGAGTAAGAAAATGGAACCCCTGTGTTATGGTCGGCTTAAAGGACGCTCTGCATTTTAGAGGTGAGAAATGAAGAACTATATTTTTGTCAGCTACTCCCACAGGGACAAACAGCTGATTCGGAGCCTCATCGACCGTCTTGAGCGCAAGGGACTCAGCATCTGGTATGACAAGGATATCGAGCCCGGCACCCTTTGGGACGATGTGATCAAGGGCAGTCTGAAAGATGCCGCCGTGGTTCTTATGTTCATTTCCTCATCCTTCATAAAGTCCGAGTACTGCCGTCTGGAACTCAGGTTATCTCTGGAGCAAAAGAAACATATCATACCGGTGTATCTTGAGAATGCAAGGTTTGAACCCGCGCTGCAGGAACAGATTGACCGGATCCAGCAGACGACCGTGTCGCCGGTTTCGGAGGATGAGTTTGTTCAGAGCCTGATAAAGATGCCCGTCGTGGAGAAGTGTCAGGCCAGGTACCGGTCGAGCGGATCGGGTCCCGACAGGGAGCTTTTCTCAAAAGACGCCTCCATCGACCATGTCACGTTCAACTCCGTCAAGGATCATCCTCTCTATGGGAACGAGAAGAAGTTTCTTCGCGTAAAGCTGCCCGGAGAGACGGACTTTCACCCGTACGTGTCTGTGAAAATACGTCCGGGAAAGGTTTATGAATTTGAACTGCTGCTTCACAATAACGCGGATCCGTCGCTGAATCCGAAGGGAACCGGCCTGGCGATGGATACGCGTATTGCGGTTCACATGCCGGACTATGTTCGTCCGAGCAGACCGGATGAGATCATGGCAGTCCTCTCAAGCTCAAACGCGGCGCCTGCTCAGATCTGGGACTCCGTTGAGTTCCACAGTGAAAAGACCCTGTTCCTCAAATATGTGGATGCGTCCGGTTTTTATCACAACAGGGGAAAATGTGACGGCCAGATGATCTCAAGCCTGTATCTGCTTTCCGACCACGGGTTTTATATCGGCGTCAACAAATTCAACGGGTACCTGCCCGGAGGCGACGACTATATAAGCAGGATCACTTTCAAAATGCTTGCCTTTGAGGAAAGCTCGGAGATCGGCTACTCCAAGGAGATCGTTAAGGAGAATGACCTGCCGGCGGATCATGTCCGCATCGGAGAGGTATTCACCGTTCGGACGGAGTTCCACCACCTCGGGACGATCGATTTCAGGAACGTCTGTTTTCGCGAGACATTCCCTGATGGGCTGGAGCTGATTCCCGGCACTACGGTTCTGAGAAACAACGCCAACCCGGACGGAGTCCTCATGAAGGATCTCATTTATAAGAACGGTTTCAATACGGGCACCTACGGGCCCCACAGCAATGCGGTCATTACCTATCAGGCAAAGTTTACTTCCGGTTCCGGAAAAATGAAAATAGGCGGGCAGATCAAACATGATTCCGGCCAGTACAATTACTTTAAACCGGTTATTGTTGAAGCTTTATCAGAGAGCGCCGGGAGGCGGCGAGCTGGAAGGTGAAGTGAAACAAGGGGAGCGCTTTTACAGCGTTCCCCTTGTCTGTTAACCGATCTTTTTTAAGTTCCATTTCTGGGCCATTGTACCGTTCGGTGTGTAAATCTGTATGTTCGCGCGGTTCTTGTTAGATGCGCCGCTGACGTCGAGCGCCATCCCGGAGCAGATGCTGAAGATCGTGCAGGACCCGGATTTCAGGTCCTCCATCAGTACCCATTTCTGTGCATTGTTGTCTTTACTGTAAGGGTACTGCCATACGTTTGTGCCCGCACGGGTTCCGGCACCGGAGACATCGAGGGCCATTCCGGAATAACCGCTCCGGATGTTCCATGTTTTGTTCATGTCATTGTTCTTCGTGAGAACCCACTCGGCTGACATGGAATTCGCCGCGTCCCACAAAAAGACGTTGGCTTTGGCTTTACGGCTTGTCCCCTTGACGGAAACGGCTTTATCTGCCTTTCCGAGGCAGCTTACGATCTTGCAGGACCCGGAAACTGACGGCCGCTTTCCGGCAGCTTCGATGTACCAGCGCTGGGCACGTGTGCTGTTCGGCGTATAGATCCGTACATTCGTGCCGTCGGCAGTTTTGCCGCCTGCGACATCAACGGCCTTCTGGCTGTTCACGCTGATGATTTCATATGTCTCGTCCGAGTGTTTGTCAATGAAGAACCTCTGGGCGTTTGTCCCGTTCTGCGCATACTGCTGAATATTCGTACAGTTCCGTGTCGAGCCGCCGTTTACGTCGACGACCATGCCGGAGCGGGCATTGCGGATAAAATACGTACCGTCCGGCTGTTTCTCAAGGAACCAGTAATCTTCGAGCATGCCGGAAAATGATTCGATCTGCACATTTCCTTGTCTTGCAAGGCTTCCGCCTTTGACCGTGAGGACTTTTTTTCGGTCCAGTTTGGAACCGATCCTGTAGAAGACACTGCTGTCAAATCCGTCGTCATGCGCAATCCTGACGGTGATCTCAGTCTTGCCGCTGTAAGAGCCGGTCCCCGTGACAGTGAAGCGGACAGAACGGTCGGAAACATCTTTCGTTATTGTATAATCCGAGCCTTCCTTCAAAACCGTTCCGTACGCCTTCAGGACAGGGGCTGCGGCGGTTTCGGCATTTGCAACGATCGTCTGGGCGCTTTTTTCAGCAGACGCGATATCCGGATATGCCTTTTGAAATGTGAACGTCTGGGCGGCAGAAGGTTTTCCGCCGGAGAGCGATGCGCGGCTGATATAGAGTCCGCCGCCCTGTCTCTGTGTCAGAATAAAGCCGGTTTCCTTGGAAATGAGGGCTCCGTTTTTTAAGGGCAGCCACTTCTGGGCATCGGATCCGTTGTAAGAGTACCATTGCACGCCGGTGCCTTCTGCTTTCTTTGCCCCGGCGACATCGAGGACGGCACCGCTCCTGTTTGACAGGGTATAATAGCCATCCGAATGCCTTGACACCCGGACAGTCTCATTGGCGTAGGCGCCCTTCATGCTGAAGATGCCGTCCATGGAAGCCGGTTCCCCGTACAGGAAGTCGAAATAGTTGATGCGTTCCGTGAGATATTTCCTGACATTTGCCGCTTCCGCATCTCCGGAAACTCCGGGGTGCCATTTTGCAAGATCCTTTGTCCTTGCGGCGGAGATGGCTGAGGATCGTCCTTCGGCATAACTGACGATATCTGTAAGGGTATTCCTGACCGAGTTCCGGTAAACGCTTCTTACGAGGTCCCTGAATTCCGGGACATTCATCAGGTATTCATATAAAGGAGCCCATTTCTTGGGTGGTTCTGTTGAGTCCGGGCACTCTCTGACATCCATGTATGCCCAGGTACGGTAGGGATTTGTGGATTCCTTTGTAAGGAGAAGCGTCCTTCCCGCATAGGAAATATCAAAATCCCACATAGGGCCGGCGTGGATCACGTCACCGTCACCGTTTTTATGCATATAGCAGGAACTTCCGAACATGTCTTGACCACCGGAGAAATCCGAGAGAATAAAATGTTTTGCAAAGGACTCCATGTCAGCGCAGCGGCATGCGGTTTCCCAGTCTTTATTGATAACTGCTTTTTCAAACGTGTTATAGGATGCCATGAAGCTGTCGAAGACAACCTGCTGCTCATCCATGTTATCGGAATCGATCACCGTCTCCTTGGTGCCGAACCAGGAACCGCCGACAGAGCGCCCGCAGGGGTTGTCGGGAGTTCTGATATGCTCGAACTCAACGATAATACCTTTGTCATCCGTAAGCGGAACAGTCCCAACCTCTACCTTCCGTGTCAGGTAGTAGAGGCCTTCATAGACTCCGTTGAAATAAACCTCTACGTACTGCCCCGGCGGGAGTGCCCCCGGGATTCCGTTTCTGGAAGCGAGTGTAAGCCCGATGTCGTTCCTTATCTGAGAATAGTCCAGGTCATTTGCCAGAAGGATCCATTTTTTTGCCTTGCCCTGGCCGAAAAGGTCCTGCTTTTTGTCGAACTTGATCTGGAATGGTTTCTTCGATCTCGACCAGGTCGAGTTTCCGCGGCCTTTGATCTCAACGTTTGTCTGCTGGGAGACCTTTCCGTCTGTTGTCAGGTCTGTCGTGTTTCCTTTGTATTTCACGTCCTTTGCGCCGTTCTTGATCTGGCTCAGGGTCGTACCTGCAAGGATGATATTGAGAACCGGCGTACCGTTTGTTCCGATGATAACTTTTCCGGCCGATACAAGAGCCGCATCCTCTGATTCCGTTAAGAGCTCCTCGTCATTCTCGGCGAATTGGATCTCGCCGTCAATCGCTTCCGGATCCTCGCTCCCGGCACTTTCTGCCGCTGAGGTATCTTCCGGAAGGGATTCTTCCTGAGATTCTTCAGCCGGCAGGTCTGCCACATCCTCCGAAAGAGTTTCCTCCTGCGGTGTTTCGGCAGAGTCATCCGAAGCTTCTTCCGGGAGGGATTCTTCCCCGGATGTATCCGATGTCTCCTCCGGAAGGGATGTTTCCTGAGATGCGTCTTTGATCTCCTCCGCAGACGCTTCTTCCGAGGAGGCTGACGTGTCCGGCTCGACAGAGGGCACTTCGAAATCTGAATCCGCGCTATCCGTTAAGGCTGATTCCACTGTCAGCGATTCGTCGGTATACGCCTCTACGGCAGGGGCCTGACCGTCTGCCGTTACTTCATCCGCGGCTGCGGGGACTGCAGATGTGATGAAGAGCAGGATGGCTAAAAAGAGTGCGGGGATCCTCTTTCTTCGCAGGAATCTGTGCGTGCGTGTGTGTTTTTTGTTCATGATTTCTCCTCCCTGATATTTGCAAGTAGACTTGTTGTGAGAACAAGGATTATTATATTTAGGAGGAGAGGATCACAGTAAAAACGGTTTTTCTCTCAGTCCGTGTATGCCGCTTCCCAGACATCTGAAAATACACCCATCGGGTAATCCGCCAGAAGACACATCACAAGAAATGCCTCATAGGGATTGGTAATGTTTAATGACCCCATGTGGCAGGACGTCAGAAGATCATCTGTTTCGATCAGGAATCGGCGATAGCGGACATCAGCCGGAAGATCACCATACTTTGTGGCATACAGATAGAATTCCAGAGTGATTAAATCAGATCGATCGACAGCTGTCTTGCCTCTCAAGATAGATGAGATTCGCTGGCGGCTGAGGCGCTTAGAAGAGAAGTTCTTCCTGAGTCTGGATGCGGAGGCGCCTGTCAGGTTGCCTCTTCTGTCGATCGGTACACCGTTATAAAGGATGCGTTCAAAATCAGCATCCGTGATGTCATCCGACATTTTGCAGGTTTCATTTTCTCCGAAAGCCTGCATCTCTTTCAGAACTTCTTTTTTAGCCTCTCGAAGTAAAGTGGAAAAGGCTTTAAGAGCAGTATTATTGATTGACACATTCAGGTTCGAGGCTTTGAGGCTGCCCAAAAGAGCAAAGAGCTCCTTCTCGTCAACGATTCTGCAGACTCGTCGCCTCAAAGCAATCGTGTTGTCCAGTGTATTCTGGGAAAACTGTTTCGGGTCAAGTTTTTCGTACTGTTTCAGAAAATGAAGTGCATGGGCAGCACCGAGATGATTTTTAAGACAATACCAGAAGATTACTTCACGCGGATCCTTGAAATTGAAATCCTGTTCACGGATTGCCTTCGTGAGGAATTCAGTCACATCCTCTACCGGCATATTCAGACCGAACCCAAGCAGAAATACAGTGTCGCGGCTTACGGAGTCCTGTGTGAGCCAGTTTCGAACCATCGCCGAAAATTTTGTGGAGGTTTCCCGGAAAGATTTCGGCGTGCCTGTGTCGCGGAAGGAGCCGATGATAATGTCACGGTAGTCGGATAAGGGGATTTCGCTATAAACGCCGGAGAGTTCCGCTTTTTCAAAAATATAGCGTTTTAAATAATCGGCAAAAGAAATCGGTGTGATCTTGTTGCAAAGATAATCGTAGATCACAGCTGAATCACTGTCAGCAAACTCTTCCAGCCACACTGCATCATGTATCTGTGCAGCGGCGTTTCTTGTAAACTCAAGCGGATCACCGGCTGTCAAGGTAAAATCTGTGATTCGGTCTGCCCAGGTTCTGTCCATGAATTGACCTCCTGAGAGGGTGGATTGCTTAGTAGAACTTGTACAGCATAACATAAGCTGAAAGTGACCTTGTAAAATCAGTTTTACCGGGTGTGCCGCACGAAAATATATAATAATCGGGAGATAGAAGTGTATTTTGCTGCAGGATCAAATGGAGGTACTATATTAGTGAAAAGTTGTGTGAACAGTGTTTGACAAGCAATAACGTGTATGGAATAATACACATGGTGTATAAAAGCTCAGACAGCTGAGTCTTTAGCACAAAAATAAAGTAGTAATAAACGTTTTTAGAGAAGTATAGGAATACTGTGAGAGGTCGGAGCAATGAGAAACATCACAATGAGGGCAGCGGCGTTATTTTTGGCTTTTACAATGAGTATCAGTTTGCCTGTTCGGGAGGTACTGGCATTTCATGATGCCGAACCGGGCCTGATAGAGAGCATAAGCGATAATTCCGCTGAGGACGTTGCGGAAGCTGCGGAAGCTGAGGAAGTTGAGAAAGCTGAGAAGGTTGAAGAGGCTGAGAAGGTTGAGGAAGCTGAGGCCGTTGAGGAGGCTGAGAAGATTGAGGAAGCTGCGGCCGCTGAGGAAGCAACGGAAGCGAACCTTCAGGAAACGCTTCTCTTTGACGATGGTGACGGTGTGGTAGTGGGGGATTCGTCTGAAAGAGATAACTGGGGCGGAGAACTGATGGGGCTCACGAAGGCAAAAGCAAACGCTGAGTCCTTTATGGCTGCCGGAGCGAAAATCCCGGAGGTCCGCGTCGCCGTCATCGATACCGGCATCAACACATCACATGAATTGTTTGCCGGCAGACTTGCGGGGGATGTATCCGGTATAGAAGACGACAATGGGCACGGTACGGCCGTTGCCGGAATCATTGCTCAGAATACGCCGTCCAATGTTAAAATCATTCCTCTGAAGGCGCTGGATGCAGATAAAAAAGGAACGAGCGGATCCCTGACAGAGGCCATCAATACAGCTGTCTCTGAAGGAGCGCATATCATCAATATGAGTCTGGGGATCTCAAGACAGGACGAGGATGTCGACGAGGCGGAATATGAGCGATATATAAACGAACTCGGATACGCAATACAAAAAGCCAGAGAAGCGGGCTGTATCATCGTTGTCTCCGCCGGGAACCGCGGGACAGATATTGCGTCATCAGGGGAGTTCCCGGCCTGTCTTGACAATGTCATCACCGTGGGTGCGATCGATAAAAATGAAGGACTTTATAAGTCTTCCAACTATGGTGATGCCGTTGATTTCTGCGCACCGGGCGAGAAGATTTGCAGCGCATCCAAAGATGGAAGCGTATCCTATGATTCTCTGAGCGGAACGTCCATGGCGGCTCCGTTTATTTCCTCTGCGCTTGCATATCTTAAGATGTACAACAGTGATATGTCGGCAGACGACCTGACAGAATTTTTGAAGGGTTATGTGAAAGAGATCGACGATGAGAATCTTAAAACAGGTCAGGGGATACCTGCATTTCGCGACGGAAGAGTTTTCGGTGATGTGGATGTACTGGGAACAGATGAGATGTATGTAAGGCCTGTGATAAAGAAGGCTTATTTTTTCGTCTCAGATATTTATCTTTATATTGAACTTCCCTATGGAGAAGTTTTTGATGTTTTTCGAATTGAAGAAGGAGAGAACTCGCGTGTTAAAATAGCTGAAAACCAGGTGTCGAAGAGTGAGTATCAATATGCATTCATAATTGACAAAGATGTTGAGATTGGGAAAACGTATAAATATTATGTTGAGGCCAAAAGAATAATAGACAGTGGAAAAAATTACTCCGGTATTTTTGAAGTGGAAGCGAAGGCTGCGAAGGGTGGAGTAGAGTATTTTATCATTTGTCGAGACTGGAGTGAAGAAAGTTCCGGCCACCCGAAGTATGAATGGTTGACAGCAGCCGGATTGGTTCTAAATAAAGGTGATCAGGAGCAGTTGTTTACAGAGTACAATCCCGGAGCAGACACTAACGGCGAGGTGATGTGGTTTTCTTCCGATAAAAATGTAGTTACGGTTGACGAAAGTGGGCTGGTAACCGGAATTTCAGAGGGAGAAGCTGATGTAACGGCAAGGCTGATCGATGCAGATATTACGGCATCGATACATATTATCTGTTCATCTGTGGAAAGCAAAAACGGAGGAAAGTGCGGGAAAAACATCACATGGAGTCTTAGCGGGGACACACTTGTTATAAACGGAAGCGGTTCCCTGTATAGCAGCAGGCGATATCCGTGGGAACAATATAAGGCGAGTATCAAAAAAATTGTGATAGGCGATGGTGTGGAGGAATTACCGGAAGGAATCTTTAGGGGTTATGGGAGACTGGAAACTGTAGTATTTGGGAGTGGACTTAAGACGATCAGCGCATATGCTTTTTATGAATGCAGCAGCCTTAAGGAAATCGTTCTCCCCCAAAATCTTTTAACAATAAAAGAAAGAGCGTTCTATGGGTGCAGATCTCTTCAATCTGTTGTTTTCCCGGATACGCTGACCACTATTGAAGACTATGCTTTTTTGGGGTGCGAGAAGCTGAAGGTATTTAAGCTTCCCGACTCTGTTGAAAGTATTGGGGAAGCGGTGATAAGCGGACCGTTAGAGGAGCTCAGGATCCCTGAAGGTATGACTTCGGTTGGTCATATATTTTCGGGAAAAATTAACAATTTGATTCTGTCAAAAAATGTAGAAAAGTATGCGGAATTAGGATCAGATAATGTTCGTCCTGTCTGGGATGCTTGGCCGGCAGAAGCAGCTGTTTCAAATTATATAGTCGAAGAGGGCAACCCTTATTTCAGCGTTGTTGACGGTGTATTATTTAACCATGACCAAACAGTATTAATTAATTATCCCAGAGAGAGGAGAGGCAGTTATCGTATACCGGATGGGGTTATTTCAATAGCAGATTCGGCATTTGAGTCCTGTATGAATTTAACAGAGCTGACAATGAATGATTCGTTAAAGGAGATAGGAGACAGGGCTTTTTATAATTGTCAGAATCTAAGCAATATACAATTACCGGATTCGGTAGAAAAGATAGGCTGGGATGCATTTTCTATGTGTTCGCAGTTTACAGAATTTGTCTATCCCCCTTCTGTAGAAGTCTGTAATCGCTGTTTATATGGGACAAAAGTGGCCAAAGTTACACTGCCGTCAGCTGTAAAAAGAATGGACAGCACTTTTCAGGGGTGTCGTGATCTGGAAGAAGTAAATCTTCCGGAGGGGCTTGAAGAGATGGCTGGGGGTGTTTTTTCAAACTGCGTATTGCTTAAAGAGATAAAGCTGCCGACATCTTTAAAAGTTATCGATACATCATGCCCAAATATTGATTCAGCTCCATTTATAAATTGCGAATCACTAAAGAGTATTACAATTCCTAAAGGAATAAAAATCATAGGTGAGCCGGAATTCTCAATATCACCTATTGAGAAGGTTATTTATAAGTCATTTACCAAAGATTGGTGTGAGGTTGACCACTATTCTGATGAAATACCTGCGGAAACTCTTTATATCGATGCCACCGGCTCATTCGGCAACGGCTTCGGCTGGCACGCCGAAGGCCCCTCCGAAAATCTTACGCTTACTATAAGCGGAGAAGGAAAGATGCCGGATTTTGCATCTCGCGACAAGGTGCCATGGTATAACGGCCTTCCGGAGATCAGGCATGTTGTAATTGAAGACGGCATCACTCATGTCGGAGAGCTGGCTTTCTACAACGCAGAGGTACTGGAAGACGTTACAATAGGACGGGGTGTCGATTTTGGTGAAAATGCTCTTGGACGATGCAAAAACCTGGATACTTTTATTTTCAAATCCGGAGAAGCTGACAACTATCAGATTGAGGTTCAGTATCTCTTATCTGAGCGTACAGGAAAAGAGATTAAACCCGGTGTTTATGTGACGAAAGGTAATCATGAGCTTAGAGCGGGAATTGATTATACGGTAGGTTACGAGAATAACATTGCATCGGGACAGGCATCGATTGTTATTTCATTTTCGGGAGATGATGCAGCTAAAAAGAATATCCGTATTCCATTTATAATAGAGTCAAGGGTTTTCGAGGGAGATAATATCAAGTCATTTTCTAAAGTCCTGCTTTCCGCCCCGAACTTTATTTACAACGGAAAAGAACAAACTCCTCTGGTGACCGTGATGAGCGGGCGATGGATACTTCGTGAGGGAGTCGATTATTTTCTGACGCTGAGCTCGGGAAGAATCAATAAAGGGACCTATAGTGTTACGGCGAAAGGCGCAGGCGCTTATAAGGGAGCGGAGATATCCGAACTGTATGAAATCCAGGCGAGAGATATTGCGGATCTAGAGGCGTCTGTGAGTCCGGCTTCATTTGTCTATGATGGAAATGAAAAAACACCTGCGTTAACGGTCGCCGGGCTGGTGAACGGAACGGATTATTCGGTGACTTACTCGAATAACGTAGAGCCCGGAAATGCGGCTGCAGTGGCATCCGGTATCGGGAATTATACAGGTACGCTGGCGAGAACATTTACGATCGCAGAAGAAAGCAGGGAGCCGGAGAATGCAACAAATGAGGGAAGCGATGGTGTAAAGAAGGATAACAGGGAGGACTCTGCCGAAAAAAATGACAGCACTGTATCCATACCGGAAAGCGCTGCAGACAGTGCAGAGGATCCTGTAGAAAAAGCAGAGACGGAAATCCGAATGGAGGAAGGAAGTCCGATACAGGATGGCAGCGCAGCGCATCCCAAGGATACTGAAGAGAATGATATGGACTCTTCGCTTAAAGGACTCGCGGTGGCTCTTGTTCTGCTTACTGCAGCGGTGATTGCTTATTATTTTATATTATTGATGAAGAGAAGAAAAGGCGACAAGGAAAATAACGGTTAATGGAGGGAAAGATGAGCCAGTGGAAAAGGTGGATATCAGGCATATTGACAGTTGTGATGATTTCGGTGTCATGCCCTGCTCCCGTGCAGGCTGCTGCTGTTGACGATGCCGAAAGTCAGATTGATGTCTCTGAAAACCAGAACGATGATAAGCAGTTTGCTGTCGGAGAAAACGTGACTGCGACATATGATGCAGAGACAGGGACGGTTACCCTTCATTCTCACGGGGGAACCCTATGGGCCGGATGGCTTGATAAGCTATGTGGAGAAGAGAATGCTGTAAAACGTGAAGAAATTCAGTACATCAGGGTATCAGAAGACTCCGACACAATATATCTGCCGGAAAATTCAAGCAATCTTTTTTCAGGATGTTCCGGATTAAAAGAAGTGAACTTGAGCATCTTTGCCTCATCGAACGTGACAAATATGAGAGAGATGTTTAGCGGCTGCAGCAGCCTGAGCAATTTGGATGTAAGCAACTTTGACACGTCAAACGTGACAAATATGAGAGAGATGTTTAGTGATTGCAGTCGACTGTCTAATCTGGACGTAAGCAGCTTTGACACGTCAAGCGTGACGGATATGAGCAAAATGTTTTACAATTGCAAAAGCCTGACAAATCTGGATCTGAACAGCTTTGATACGTCAAGTGTGACGGATATGGGAGGTATGTTTCGTTACTGCAACAGTCTGACTGATCTTGATTTAAGCAGCTTTGACACGTCAAATGTAACGTCGATGGAATGGATGATTAGCGGCTGCGGCAGTCTGAGCAGCCTTGATTTAAGCAGTTTTGATTTGAGCAGCCTTGATATAAATACTGAGTATGCACAAGCTTACGGTTTTTATCCATTTCTGATAGATTCGTTTTTTTCACACAAAGCGCCTATAATTCTAAAAACCCCAAAGGTTAATATATGGGAAAATGTGTATTTTGAATTCATACTGTATGATGAGTCTGGAAAAAAGTACAGCTGTCTGCCCGTTCAGTCCGAAAGTATCCTGCTAACAGATACACGAAAAGAGATACACTTCCGTGAAGAGCGGGAAGGTGATATACGCTTTGAGACTGGGGATGATGTAATAGGGACATACAATGAAGAGACAAGGACGATTACCTTATTTTCCAACGGGGGAACTCTACGGTGGGACAGCAATACGTTTTATGAACGTTATGGTGTGCCATTATGGGAAGTTGAATACATAAGAGTATCAGAAGACTCCGGTACAATATATTTTCCAAAGTGTTCGGATAATCTATTTACAGGATGTTCCAAATTGAAAGAAGTAGACCTAAGCAGATTTGATGCGTCTAATGTTACTTCGCTATCCTTCATGTTTGCCGAATGCGAAAGTCTTGAATCGGTGGATGTCAGTGGTTTTGATTCGGATAAAATCAGTTTTTTAGACGGCGTGTTTTGGGATTGTAAAAGCCTGGAATCATTGGATTTAAGCAGCTGGAAGCTTCTCACATATGAGGGGACAGAGACAAGCGCCAGAGATTGTTTTAAGGGCTGTGATAATTTGACGACTATAAAAACACCACAGATCAACACGTGGGATTCTATAGAATTACCGCATGTAATGTATGACGATGATGATAACGGTTATTCCTCATTGCCGAAAATGAATGAGAGTATTACGCTTTCATTAAAAGCTCATGACTACGGGGATATTGTTGTAGGTGATGGTGTAACAGCGACTTTTGATAACCTTACGGGGGAAGTTGTTCTTCATTCAGATGGAGGAGTGCTCTGGCCAAAATGGATTGATAAATTAAATGTATATGAGGATATTAAGTCAATCCGGATTTCAGAATCATCCGGAACGGTATATATGCCGGCTGATGCAAGCTATTTGTTTTCAGGCTGCCCCGCACTGACCAATCTGGATTTGAGTGGGTTTGATACCTCAAAAGTGACGGATATGAGCAATATGTTTTCCGGCTGTAAACATCTGACTAATCTGGATTTGAGCGGATTTGACACGTCAAATGTGACGAATATGAGCAGTATGTTTTCCTACTGTGAAAATGTAACCAGTCTGGATTTGAGCGGATTTGATACATCGAACGTGACGGATATGAGTAAAATGTTTTATGTATGTATCAACCTAACCAATTTGGATGTGGGTAGCTTTGACACATCAAACGTAACCAATATGCAAGAAATGTTTGGCGGTGAGATTTATGGCTGCGAAAACTTGACTAATCTGGATTTGAGCGGCTTTGATACGTCAAAAGTGACGAATATGGGTGGGATGTTTGATTGTGGTAAGTTGCTAAATCTGGATTTGAGCGGCTTTGATACGTCAAATGTGACGGATATGAGCAGTATGTTTTCTGGCTGCAACAGTCTGACCAATTTAGATGTGAGTAGCTTTGATACATCGAATGTGACAGATATGGGCTGGATGTTTTCCGGCTGCAGCGGCCTGACGAATCTGGATTTGAGCAGCTTTGACACGTCAAACGTGACGGATATGAGCAATATGTTTTCCGGCTGCAGCAGCTTGAGCAATTTGGATGTAAGCAACTTTGACACGTCAAACGTGACAAATATGAGAGAGATGTTTAGTGATTGCAGTCGACTGTCTGATCTGGACGTAAGCAGCTTTGACACGTCAAACGTGACGGATATGAGCAATATGTTTTCCGGCTGCAGCAGCCTGAGCAATTTGGATGTAAGCAACTTTGACACGTCAAACGTGACAAATATGAGAGAGATGTTTAGTGATTGCAGTCGACTGTCTGATTTGGACGTAAGCAGCTTTGACACGCCAAATGTAACAGATATGGGGGGAATGTTTTCTTACTGCAGCGGTCTGACCAATTTGGACTTGAGCAACTTTGACACGTCAAATGTGACGGATATGAGCAAAATGTTTTATGACTGCAGCAGCCTGATCAATCTTGATTTAAGCAGTTTTGATTTGAGCAGTATTGATATGAGCCAATGGACTGGTGCAACATCATATGATGATGATTATTATGATTTGCTTTATGATTCGTTTGGCCACGGAAGTGAAGCCCTTACAATCCTGAAGACGCCAAAAGGCAATCCGTTGATCCATGTGACTCTTCCGCACGAGATGTATGATGAGCTTGGAAATAAATACCAGTATCTGCCTCATCGTCTGTCGGATAGTATTCTGCTTGCATCTTCGCAGGAACTGGCAGAAGAGATGAGTGTCCCTGCTTCGGGTATAGTACTCGATAGAACAGAGGCTGTCATTAAAAGAGGAGAATCGATAAAGCTGACAGCTTCTGTGTTTCCGGATACGGCATCCTTTAAGGCAGTTAACTGGACAAGCAGCGACGAGTCGATTGCGGTGGTCAATACAGATGGCCTTGTCACCGCTTTTAATGAAGGAACAGCTGATATCACGGCAAGGACGGTCACAGGTGATTCCTCGGCTTGCTGCCAAGTGACGGTTGGAACGCAGGAGATAACGGGAGTAAGTATTAGCCGGTCGACTTTGACTCTGAAACGAGGAGAGGTGAGCACATTGACGGCTGCCGTGGAATCTTCGTATGCGGAAAACAAATCTGTGACGTGGTCCAGCAGTGATGAATCAGTTGCTTCTGTAGATGAGAACGGAACGATCACAACGCTAAAGATCGGCAGCACAGATATAACGGTAACGACCGTTGAAGGAGGATTTACTGCAGTCTGCAAACTGACTGTGGTGGCACCGGATATTTCGGGCATCGCTATAGACGTAGAGGAAGCAACCGTCAGTATAGGGAAAACACTGCAGATCACAGCGACAGTCGAACCGGAAGACGCAGCGAATCAAAAAATCAGTTGGTATCCTACAGATGGCAGTGTTGCTACCGTCAGTGATACCGGGCTGGTAACGGCCATCAAAGAAGGTATTACGTTCATTGTGGCATCAACTGCAGAAGGCGGCTTTACAACTTCCTGTAAAATTACCGTTAAAAAGAATACAGATTTTACCGATGTCGCAGATCCTTCCGCATGGTATTATGATTCCGTCTACTGGGCTGTTGAGAACGGTGTGACTTCCGGAATGGGTGAAGGCACATTTCAGCCGACGACAAAACTATCCCGTGCGCAGGCGGTAACGTTCCTCTATAACTTCGCCGGAAAGCCGGATGTAAGTGGGCTTGAGACCAGGGATTTCTCGGATGTTTCAGAATCCGCATGGTATTACAACGCAGTCAAATGGGCTGTGGCCAATAAGATCACTTCCGGTTACGGTACCGGTACGTTCCAGCCGAATGCGACCTGTACGAGGGCGATGATTGTGACATTCCTGATGAACTACGCAAAGGCGTTTGGAATCTATAAGGAACCGTCAACATTTTCAAACTTCAAGGATGTGGCTTCAGATGCCTGGTATAAAGCCTCTGTTGACTGGGCTGTCGAAAATGGTATTACATCCGGTTATGGACAAGGTACGTTCCAACCGAATGCGATCTGCAATCGTGCGATGATGGTTGTATTTTTAAAGAAATTGGCCGCTTTATCGGAGGCTGCATAATCAGGAATATCAAAATGTGCCGAAGTTGTCCAAAGGTGTTGGCAGCTCCGGCACATTGTCGGTTGGGGATGCAGTCAAATGTTTGAATATCAGTCATGGTCGGCAAGGCTGAGTGTATCCAGCACAGATAGATCCTCGATGGGATTGCCGGACCAGTAAAAAGAAGTGAGGGACAGGTCTTTTACAGCACTGATGTCTGTTACGGCATTATCTCGGATGGAAAGCCAGGTAAGAGACGAAAGGCCGGACAGGGCATCAATATTCCCCTCGATGGAGTTCCCCGACAGATCCAGATAGTAGAGTTTCGAGAGACCGGATAAGGCCGGAAGATCTTCCTTAGTGAGCCTGTTCCTTCGCAGGTCGAGATATTCCAGATTTCCGAGGGCGGACAGTGGCTGAATGTCTTCGATATTGTTGCCGGCCAGGGAGCACTGGGTAAGCCCGGAAAGGCCGGAAAGCGGAGATATATCCTCTATAGCATTCCCTTCAAGCTCGAGCCAGGTTATCTTTGGCAGATCAGAGAGGAAAGAGATATCAAGAAGGCCTGTCTTGGTGAGAGAGAGCTGAGTCAGTGAGGATATGCCTGCTATTTCCTGAACATCTGTAAGATGATTATAGTCCGCATAGAATTCTGTCAGCGGAAGCCCGGAGATCAGAGAACAGTCAGTGAACCCGGTACCCGATACATCCAGAATCGAAAGATTCTTCAGCAGTGCCAAAGACTCAAATGAACGGATCGGATTATCGGCAAGGTAGAGCGCTGTCAGCCCGTTCAGGCCGATAAGAGGTTCTAATTCCGTCACATTGCAGCCGGTGATCGTCAGATTCTGCAGTTTGTCCAGATCGGATACAAAGGAGATATCCGAAACAGGGTTTCCTGAAAGATCAAGATGCTCAAGGCCGGTCAGCGCGGAAAGCGCAGAGGCATCTTCGACGGCATTTCCGGCCAGATCAAGATAGGTAAGGTTGGTCAGCTCCGAAAGGGATGAAATATCTTTGATACCTTTGTCTCTAAGCGACAGGGCAGAGAGCTCATATACGTCGCTTAATAAAATATCCCCCTCCTTTTTCAGGAACTCCTGCATGGCCTCTTTCAGGGCATCATCGCCCCATTCCATCACGTGGTCTGCGATGTCGGATGCTTCAAACGAGGTCTGCGTGGACGAACGTGGGAGAGCCGGCTCCTGCTTTGTGACAGCATAGGCCATAGGAATGATCGCAGAGATTCCCAGAACAGCAGCGAAGAGCCGAAAAGAATACTTTTTGAAACTTTTGCTCTTATAGAAGGGAATATGCGCCGTCTTTCGGGCAAAACGTTCCTCAGCGCCCGGACCCTTTCCTGCAGCATCAAGCGCTTTCGAAAGATCGAGAGCCATTTCTTCGGCAGAAGCGTAGCGCTCTTCCGGGACGAACCGGCAGGCTTTTGCTATGACGGCGGCCAGGGCCGGCCCAGCGTCAGCGGGTGCGGGCAGGTCTTCTCCGGCCATGCGCTGTTCCATGGCGGCAACGCGCTCAGGATAGGAGATGATCTGTTTGTCTACCGGGAGAAAGGGGGCTCGATTTCGGTTTGCCAGACGATAGAGGACGAGACCCAGAGAATAGATATCGGCAGTCTCCGTATACTTTTCATTTTTATAGACTTCCGGCGCCATATAGTTGTAGGTGCCTTTCTGGGAGAGCACAGAGGCAGTGCCCGAGAGCCTGCGGGCAACTCCGAAATCCCCTAGTTTGAAGCCGCCATCGTCTGAGACAAATATATTTTCCGGCTTGACGTCACGGTGCAGGATATGCACTCCGGCGCAGGCCGATAAGGCCCGGCAGATATCAATGCCGAGCCTTATGATATCTTCAGCGGGTAAAGGCTGATGCTCCGCCTGCCAGAACATAAACGGTGTCAGGAGCTCCATGCGGATATAGACATCCCAGCCGATCTCGTTATCGCGCGGAACAATGGCGGAGGCCTGGATACGGACAACGTTTGGGGCCTCTTTTAAGCCTTCCATAAGGCGGGCCTCATCAAGACAGCCCGCCGCGATGTCCCGGAAATAGACCCGGGCGGTCATCTCGTTGTTGCCTTCCGCGAGAAAGGCATCTATCTCGGATTCGTTTCCGGGGACAGGAATAACCTTGATCGCCGCGAATTCAGGTGCAGCGGACCCATCAAACTGAGCTTTGTATACAGTTCCGTAGGATCCTTCTCCGAGCTCTTCAGTCACATGCCAGCCGGGCCATATCTCAGAAAGAGCATTGTTGATTTGCTCGATGTACATACCTTATTCCTCTCTGTAGGAGGTCTCCCAGACGTCTGAAAATGAATCCATCGGATAATCGGTCAGAAGGCACATGACGAGGAAAGCCTCATAGGGGTTTGAAATATTCAAGGGTCCCATGTAACAGGAGGCAAGCAGGTCATTTGTCTCTATGAGGAAGCGGCGATAGCGCAGGTCGGCCAGGACAGACTCGTGCCGCGTAGCGTACAGATAGAATTCAAGCGTGATAAGGTCAGAACGCTCTACGGGCGCCTTGCCCCGGGCGATTGAGGAAATTCGCTGTCGGCTCAGGCGCTTGGAGGAAAAGTTCTTCTTAAGTCTGGAAGCGGACGCAACCGTCAGGTTGCCTCTTTTATCGACAGGGATACCGTTATAGAGAGAGCGTTCAAAATCCGCATCCGTTATATCTTCCGGAGCCGTGCGGCCTTCCGTCTCACCGGATGCCTCCATTTGTTTCAACACCTCTTTTTTTGCTTCACGGAGGAGCTGCGAAAAAGTATCGAAAGCGGTACGGCTGATCGAAAGATCTATATCGGCCGCTTTTAGGCGGGCCAGAAAGGCTAAGAGATCAACGTTTCTGGCGGATCTGGCATTGTTTCGGGCGGCTATCGTACTGTCCAGCCCGGCTCCGAGAGACGGATCCGGCTTGAGAGCTTCATATTGTTTCAGAAAGTGTGCGGCATGCGCAGCACCAAGATGATTCTTAAGGCAGTACCAGAAAATCACCTCACGCGGATCCTTGAAATTAAAATCCTGCTCACGTATGGCTTTTGTGAGAAAATCAGATACATCTTCTGCCGGCATATTCAGGCCGAATCCGAGCAGAAAGACAGCCTCGCGGCTCACGGTATCCTGTGTGAGCCAATTTCGAACCATAGCGGGAAATTTAGTAGAGGTTTCCCGGAATGACTTGGGCGTTCCGGTGTCTCGAAAGGATCCTATTATAATATCACGATAATCCGAAAGAGAGATCGTCTTATAATCACCTGTGAGTTCTGCTTTTTCATATATATAGCGCTTCAGATAATCGGCAAATGATACAGGTTTTATCCTGTTATAGAGATATTCATAGATTACGGCAGCATCACAATCTTCGAATTCTTCCAACCATACGATATCATGGACCTGTGCAGCGGCATTTCTTGTGAAATCAAGAGGGTCGCCGGCTGTAAGATTAAAATCTGTAACTCTTTCTGCCCAGGTTTTTTCCATATATAAGCCTCCCTTTAATGTAATCACGGCATATCGTTTATGTAACACATAATAATCGTGATATTGTCATATCCTCCGCGAGCCAGAGCTTCTGTCAAAAGAGCAGTGACTGCTTCTGACGGAACTTCGATGCCTGAGATCGTTGATACAATGTCCTCTTTTGAAACCATATCTGTCAGTCCGTCTGTGCAGAGGAGGAAAATATCACCCGGCAGAATGCGCTCCTCCTGTTCATACGGAACCAGTTCGCTTTGTCCGCATCCCAGATACCTTGTAAGCTCACGGGTCCCGGTAAAGGGATTCCTGATGATATGGCTCATGGTCATTAACCGGGCAGATTCCTGCCGGATGAGGAAAACAGAGCTGTCACCGAGACTGCATGCGTGTGCAGCAGTATTTTCCAGATATAGAAAAGCGCCCGTTGTGCCGGAATCCGTACCTGATGAACTGTCGGAAATCTTTTGATCCAGCAGTCGGAAAACCTGTTCACCGCTGGAGCCGATTACCGAGTCTTTTCTGAGGGAAGACGCGGCAAGAAAAGAAGCCCTTCCTCCGCCGGTTAAGCCGCCCATCCCGTCAAAGACGGCGAATACGGGGTGAGCCGATAATTTAAGAGATCCTTCGATTACAGGTGTGTTTTTGTGATTCTCTGGTAAAAAGATTCCGTCGCACCAGAGATTATCTTCATTATATGCTCGGATATGGCCTGTGTGGCTGCCCCAGGCATAGCGTACTGTTTTTGTCATGAACGCACTCCCTTCAGGTAAAGGATACCATAGGAAGAGCGTGGTATGTAAAAAACAATTTTCTTCAGTATAGCACAGATATGTTAATGGGATCGGGCCATGGGCGTATATTATCGAAATTTGTTGGATATATTTTAGAATTTGCTGGTGGGTATGGCTTGTATCCAGGTGTGTTATCGTCATAACAACATTAGTTATAACCAGATTAAAGAAAAGAAACTAGATGGAAACATGAATGGAGGGAATGTGATGAAGAATGTTCTGGAAAGGCCGGTCAATGTTTCATTGGCCGGCCGCTCATTTTTATACTGCCTTGCTGCGGCATGTTTGTGCCGCAGGCCCTTTTGAGGATACAGGGATCAGGAGGCGAACTTTATTTTTTCAGCGCAAGACCGTCCTTGAAGGCATTCCCGACCCGCTCCGTGACCTTGTAATAGCCGTGGGTATACGGATCAAAGGCGATGGCGTTGACCAGCGACATGTCAAGCTTGCCGTCGACCATGACGCTGCTGTCCGCGGTGACATTGACGACCTTTCCGATCACGCCGCAGCCGTATTCGCCCGCCTGATACTCGATGAATTTGCACTCGAGGCACAGCGGAAACTCGTTAATGACAGGTGCATCCACGGTTTCGGCTTTGCTTGCGGTAAGGCCGCTTTTTGCGAACTTGTCGGGTGTGTTGTTGCCGGAGGCAATGCCGAAATAGTCGGCCTCGACCATGTGGGCCGCGTCGGCGATGCTTACCGTGAAGGCCCCTCTGGCCTTGATGTTCTTGACCGTCTTGTGGGATTCGGTGAGATTCAGGGCGACCGTGTCGCGCTCCTGCATCGTGCCCCAGGCGGCGTTCATCACGTTCACGCTGCCGTCCTCGTTGTAGGTTGCGATCATCAGCACCGGCATCGGGAATATTCCTTCTGTGATTTTCAGTTTTTCTCTCATGGCAGTCTCCTAATTATTGTGATTGATTGACAGGAACAATTGTCCTGCCTATAATTATAGCCAAAATCAGAAAATAAACAAGTGCGGCTTGCGTGAACATTAAGGAGATGTAACCGTTGAAAGAACCCAGATATTCCGATAAATACCCTCTGAAGACTGGAAAGAAGCTGCTGCTCATATTGTGCTTTTCGGCGGGAGTGGTATTGTCCGGCGTTTCGCTGGCTTTCTGCTTCCGGTACGCAGACAGGCTGATGTATTACCATCCGGCCGGATCCGACCTGGTGCTGAAGGGGCTTTCTGTGCTTGCGGCCGCGGCGGTTTGCCTTTCCGTGTCTTTGTGCTCGCTTTTCATTTTACTTAAGGACTATAAATACGGTGTTCTGAAGAAAACAAAAAGATGGTACACGGATAAAATGCTCACGACCCTTGTCCCGGTCCTCATCATGATGGCAATCACGTTTCTCTCCTTTGGGGAGGATGCGCGCGGAAGGATGACGTTTTTTACTGCCGGTTTCATTATGCTCCCCCTGACAGGTGCATTGGTGACACCGAATGTCGTCGGCTATGCCTTAAAGGACATGAAGGGGTGGAAGACCCGGATGTTCAGGAAAAACGGCAACCTTCACAAGTTTGCGGACGACGATGATTTTTACCACGTGAAGAGCCCGGTATCGTTTGAGCGAAGGCTGTATCTTGCCGTCTTTCGGGATGAGATACTCAATATAGGCACGGTGATTTTTGTTGTTATCGGCGTGATGATTATTGCGTTCTTTGCGATCGCAACAGACGGTGCCGGCGGTCACAGCGGGGATATCATCGGAGCGATCTTTCATGCAAAGGCCGAGAGGATGGTGGGCGTGTTCGGAATCGCACTGCTTATGCTCATTACGTTCGGGATACCGGTTATGGCCTACTACATAACAAATATGGTCTTTAAACTGAGAGTGGTCCGCCGCCATGACTATATCGCCTACCACGCGGTTGTAGCCGGGGTTGACAACTACAAGCTGAGAATCAATCATCACTCGGGCAGATGGTATAAATATGATTACTGTTCCTGTGTCGGCATCCGGCCGAAGGATGTACATAATGAAAGAGCGACGCTGATCTTTGTCCCGGATGATCTGCTTCTGTTTCCCGATAAGAATCAATAAACAGACGGACGGCAGGTGTCTGGACTATGATCCCGAGACCGAGGGGAGCGGCCTGGACCGCCGGCCGGTCTATGATATTGACGGCAGAGTCCAGGAGGAGAAGCTCTCCAGTTACCTGTGCGTGTACAGTACCGGGACGGGCAGTCTCCTGTATGAGAAGAAGGTGCCTCTCTGCTGGATCACCCACGTCCAGTTCAATCCGGTCGACCCGGAGATCATTATGTTCAATCATGAGTGGTCGAGCTTTGACTGCGGGATCCGAAGGATCTGGCTGTATGATCACCGGAAGGATGAGATTCGGCGCGTCCGCACGGAGGGAAATGACACCCTCGGAGGCGCGCGCGGCTTCGCAAGAAAGAGAGGCGACTGGCTGGGACAGGATGCGCACCCGCACCCGATTTATGCGCATTCGGGGAGGAAGATATTCTTCAACAGCAGGGGCAGCCGGTATGTTAAGGTTTATGCGGCGGAGGTATGAAAAAAGGACGCTTCCGGGTTATCCCCGGAGGCGTCCTTTTTTCAAGGTGCTCATATTAAGGAAAGCTGTGGAAGACCTGCATTAAGCCCAGATGAACCAGAAGTACAGATACCCGGTCAGCACGGCCGCGAAGGTGTAGGGGATGCCGATCCGCATGAACTCTCCGAAGGACACCCGGTAGCCTTCCTTTCTGAGCAGGCCGACAGCCGCGATATTGGCGGACGCACCGATGGGGGGGATGTTGCCGCCCAGCGTGGCTCCGGACAGAAGGCCGAAGGGCAGGATGCCCGAAACGAGAAAGATCGCAGCGGTTACAAGCGCATAACAGGGCCTGTACTTGGGCTTTGCGATCATGAGGACATACATCAAAACAAACAGGACTAATGCGGGGATCTTCATACGGTGCCTCCAAACTATTTTTCTGCTGCCGGGCGGAAAACAAAAAAAGACTTTCACCACAACAAAAGCTGTGGTAAAAGTCTTGCTGCTTCGAACATATTCCGGGGATACTTCCCGTACTGACGAAATAGGCTGCGCCTCCGCGCCAGCTACTCCCTGATACCAGTAACTACATATAACACAAAATATATTGCAAGTCAAGGATTGTGGAGAAAGCGTTCATGTTTTATTATAATAACAGGCAAAAATAAGGGGGAAAATGATTTGAAAAAAGTATTGGCGGCAATGATGGCCGTATTCATGATGTGCACTGTGCTGAGCGCCTGCGATTCTGCTCCGGCCCAAACGGAGAGCAGTCCGGAGGCTCAGGCGGAGTCTTCCGGGTTCATAGACAATCCCCGGGTCAGCTATCTCGGACCTGCCGGGACCTATACGGAGGAGGCGGCGCAGTTTTTCTTCTCGGACGGAACCTTTCAGCCGAAAGAGACGGTTCCGGACGCGATCGCGGATGTTACCGCCGGCTATGCGGATTACGCGGTGATCCCGCAGGAAAATACGCTCGGCGGCGCCGTGGTCAACTATGTGGACGCGCTGCTTGCGCAGGAAGGTGTCTATGTGGTCGGAGAAGTGATCCTTCCGATCAGCCAGACGCTGATGGGCGTGCCGGGGGCCTCGCTGAAGGATATTAAGACTGTCTGCTCCCATGTACAGGGAATCACGCAGAGCGCCGAGTGGCGGAAGGAGCACCTTCCGAATGCGGTCACGCAGGAAATGGCCAGTACGGCAGCGGCAGCAAGCTATGTGGCGGAGACCGGCGACAAGACGATTGCCGCGGTGGCTGCTCCCGGGGCGGCAGAGCTGTACGGCCTGACCGTGCTTGCGGAGAACGTACAGATCACGGACACAAACAAAACCCGTTTTTACGTGCTGGCACCCGCGATGCTGCAGGAAGACGGGGGCGAGACGCATGCCGTGCTGGCGGCGACCTGCGAAGCCAACCGGATCGATGATATCATCGTGGAGATTCACAATACCGGGGCTGAGCTTGTGACCATCCATGACCGGCCTGAGGGAAGTATGCTCGGCAAATACAACTACATCATCGAGGTGGAGAACAAGAACGGGGTTACCGACAAGCTTCTTGAGAAATTGGGAGCGATCGAGGATGTGCGGATTCTGGGAAGATTCAGAGTTGCGGAAAAGCAGACTGAATCGCATACAGGGTAAGATATGCATAAACCGCCATGGAAGCAAGAAACTCCATGGCGGTTTTCATTTTCAGGAAAGCTTTCCTTCGGAAAGAATCTCCGGATGTTTCCAGCTGGTAATGTTCTGGTGGCCGGCACTCAGCGCACCGTCAACGGGAATCGCTGCACCTGTGATGTAGCGAGCCATATCAGAGGCCAGGAAGAGTGCTAAATACGCGCATTCGCGGGGATCACCCATTCTGCCGGCAGGGCAGTCTTTGGCGAAGAAGGTCAAAGCCGCATCGGGCGCATCCCCGAAAATACTGGTCTTCGTGTAACCCGGGCAGATCGCATTTACTGTTATGCCGTACTGGGCGTAGTCAAGAGCGGAAGCCCTGGTCATTCCAACCACGCCGAACTTTGTGGCGGTGTACAGCGCCTGTCCTCTCTGCGGCATAAGACCCGCGATGGAGGCTACATTGATC
>ODAI010548859.1_pt1 | contig 25685 bp, 22 predicted proteins | sample 1539321 | NCBI WGS metagenome assembly ODAI01 (sample SAMN02144231, study PRJEB22623) | gut metagenome | biome: sheep rumen | host: Ovis aries | place: New Zealand
CTTACGAACAAGGAATGTTTCGTTAGAAGTAAGTTTTCCAGCATACTTTTCATAAGCTGTTGATGTGAAAGAAGCGTTTGGATATCCGTAGATATGTCCGTCTGCCTGGCGGTACCAGCCAACCTTTGCTGGGTCAGCTGCCTTGTAGAAGTATGGATCATACTTGTCTGCAAGTTCATCAAGAGAGTAAAGAAGATCTGCGTCAATCATCATAGGAATCTGACCTTCCCACCATCCCAAGGTAATCAAATCAGGAAGAGCGTCACCAGCAATCATTGCGTTTAGTTTTTCTGCTTCATTTCCTGCAGGAACAATGAAGTTTACATCTACACCAGTTTTCTGTGTAATGTACTTAGAAACCTTTGAGTCTCCCCAGTGGCGAGCAAACCAGCTGAAGTTGATGTACCAGTCAAATTTGATTGGTTTGTCAGCGTTTGCTTTCCAACCTGGCTGATCAGCAGAAACTTTTGTTCCAGAAGCTGATGCTTTGTTGTTCTTGCTGCAGCCTACGAAAGACATTGCAGCAGCCATAGCAAGTCCTAATGCTACTACCTTAATTTTCTTCATATTTATTTTCCTCCTATAAATATGTGCAAGGCCGCCCGGTAGGCGGCCGGTGTTTCATGGCAAAGTACTCGAGTTTGCTTCGCAAACATCGCAGTTAAGAAAAACGCGCCAGCGTTTTTTAGCTTTACCTCATTAACCCTTAATAGACCCAATTAACATTCCCTTAACAAAGTATTTCTGCAGGAATGGATAAACACACATAATCGGGAAGGTTGTTACAACCATGGTTGCAAGTCTTACCGACTGCGAGCTTACCTGCTGTGCAGCAACACCAGCCGGCATAGCAACTACAGCTTTGGAAGCTGATGCACTGGCAACTACACGATACAGGTAGGTTTGAATCGGCTGAAGTTCTGCATCATTAATGTACATAACTCCGGCGAAGTAATCGTTCCAATGACCAACTCCGTTGAACAAAGCTATAGTTGCAAGAACAGGCATGGATAAAGGAATAATAATTTTTATAAAAATCACCATGTCATTTGCACCATCGAGTTTTGCAGATTCCTCGAGGCCAGCAGGCAGTTCTCTGAAAAATGACATGAAGATTATCATGTTGTAAAAGTTGAACAAGCTAGGAATGATATAAACAAGGAAGTTGTTATAAAGTCCCAGGTTCTTCAACGTAATGAAGTAAGGAATAAGACCGCCACCAAAGAACATTGTTATAGTTCCGATGATTGTATAAACCTTATTTCCCATAATGTGCTTTTTAGAAAAAGCGTATCCAACCATTGCAGTAAAGAAAACGCTTGTTACAGTACCAATTACAGTTCTCAAAACAGTTACCATAAAGGCACGGATAATTGTTTTATCCTGGAAAACTGTTTTATAACTTTCAATGCTGAACTTTCTTGGCAACCAGTAGATTCCACCACGAAGTGCATCGTTTGAATCATTAAAAGAAATGATTACTGTATACCAAACCGGGTAAAGTGCCAGGAAGCAAAGTAATACCATTATTGCTCCAATAACAACATCACCAATTGTTATTCTATTTAATCTTGAATGTCCCATTTTCATCCTCCATCTTAGAACAACGAAGTGTCGTTCAGCTTTTTAGTTACCTGATTTGCAATAAAGAGCAAAATGAATGCAATCACCGACTTAAACAAACCAATTGCCGAAGCATAAGAATATCTCATACCGCGCATAGCAGTCTGATATACGAAGATATCAATTACATTACTACGAGGAGCGTTTAACGGGTTATTCAAAACCAAAATCTGGTCAAAGTTAGAGTTCAAAAGACCACCAACAGCAAGAATGAACATGATTGTTACAGTAGGAGCAATAGAAGGCAGGGTGATTGTCCAAATCTGCTTCCAGCGACTTGCACCATCAACCTTTGCAGCTTCATACATTTCCTGATCAATACCAGAAATTGCGGCCAGGTAAATAATTGCAGACCATCCCAATTCCTTCCACAAATCAGAAAGTACTGTAATTGCCCAGAAATATTTTGGATAAGCCAGGAAAGCAACACCTTCTTTTAAAATTCCCATCTTAATCAGAAGTTCATTGAACAGACCACCTTCACCAAGCCATGTAGTAAGAATACCGCCAAGAACTACCCAAGAAAGGAAGTGTGGCATATAAGTAATTGTCTGAATTGCTTTCTTAAATCTCATGTTTCGAACTTCATTCAAAAGAAGTGCAAACACAATCGGAAGAGTAAAATTGAAAGCAAGCTTCAGAATACTAATTCCAAGAGTGTTTCCCAAAACGTTGAAAAACTCGTCATCCTTAAAAAAAGCTAAAAAGTGCTGGAATCCATGGTTAGTAGCCCATGGAGTTGTAAAAAACTTCTTGCTGAACAAGGGAGTTGTAATAAAAAAGTTTTTCTTAAATGCAATCAGAATTCCGTACATCGGGATATAGTTAAAAACAAGCATCCACGCAATTCCAAGCAAAGCCATAATCTGTAAATATTTTTCTTCACGCAACCGTGCCCAGAAGGTCTTCTTAGGAAGCAGCTGCAATTCGTCTTCTTTCTGTTTCATGACAGTACCTCGCTTACAGTTTGGAGTATAGACGCAGATTATCTGTCTGAAAAGTTTGTAAATTTTCAGAAAGGTGTAAACTTTTCGGTTTTTAGTCGAAATTTTTACACTTTTACTTGATTTCCGCCCTTTGTTCGGGTAGGTTGTGGATAGAAATAATAAGGGAGGGGGAAGTCTCCCCCTTCGCTCCAGCCCGCGTTGCGGTCTTCCGCTACCCCCTCTCCTAGGGGGACGCAGCTTCGCTGCTTACCCCCTAAGACCCCCGGAAGTACCCCGCGAGTTTGCTTGCAAACTCGGTAGTGAGCGAAAGCGAACGTACAACGCCCCCGGGGCATACTAACGTCACAGGGCATGTCCCTACAATCTAATTCTGGAGGAATTATGAAAACACCAAAAGGCTACTTCACCACACTTGATGGTGAACAGTTCTACAAAATTGAAAATTACGACCAGATGGAAGACTTTTTTATGACCATCACAAGCTCTTCCGATATATGGAATTTCTGCTGGTCTCAGGGAGGAGTTACTGCCGGCCGCATAGATTGCGATCATGCAGTTTTTCCTTATTACACTGCAGATAAAGTAAGCGATGCAAAATCTTATACAGGTGCCTACACCGCAATCCGCGTAGAAGGCAGCAATGTCGCTGATGGTGCTGTTCTCTGGGAACCTTTTGCTTCTTTAAGTGCAAGTCCTGCCCTTCGTCAGCTGGCAGAAAAAAACATTACCCGCAACATTTATAAAAATGCTGCCGGAACCGAAGTATGGTTCGAAGAAATAAATAATGATTTACAGCTTGCCTTCCGCTATGGCTGGACCTCTTCTGCAAAATATGGTCTTGTTCGCAAGGCTGTAATTTCTAACCTTTCAGATAAAGAAGTAAAATTAAGCGTGCTGGACGGCTGCCGCAACATTCTGCCTGCCTGCGTTACTGCAGACTTCCAGAACAATAATAGCGTTCTTCTGGATGCCTACAAAAAAACAGATTTAGATTCAGAATCAAACTTAGCAATTTTTGCCGTTTCTTCTATCGTTACAGACAAGGCAGAACCAAGCGAAGGTCTTTTTGCAAATACCTGCTGGTTTTCTACAGAAGATTCTCTTTTGCTTGCGCCAGACGCACCTATTCAGTTCGCAGACTGTGGCTGCGTAGAAAGCGTAAAGGTTGTAAAAGGAAAACGCCCCGCCGCCTACATCTGCCGCACTTTGTCATTGTCCGGCTCGAGCTGCTCTAATCGAGGAACCGTTAAAAAAAATGCACCGCATTTTTTAGGTTCATCCGATAAACCGCTCGAAACAACTGGTTGTTTCGGACAATCTTCCGCCTGCTGGTACCAGGTTTTCGACACCCGCCTGAACGCCGCAAAAATCGCAGAGCTTAAAAAAGAACTTGCCGACCGCAAAGCTCTGGCAGTGGCTCTTGAAGCAGACATTGCCGAAGGCAAAAAACTGATGGAAACCTACATTGCCGAAGCAGACGGCTGCCAGGAAAGTGCAGAAACCATGACCTGTGTTCATCACTCAGAAAACGTAATGTTCAACATTATGCGCGGTGGTTTCTTTGCAAACGGTGGAAAAATCAACCTTGCAGACTTTGTAAAAGGAGTTAACCAGCGCAGCAAAGCCCTTGTAAAGCTTGCGGAAAAAGCCGCAAAAGCAGCAGAAAAAGATGCTGATAAAGATGGCTTTGTAAATTATGCCCAGCTGGAAGCTGCCGTTCAGAAAGAAATAAACCCTCAGCTTTCACGCCTCTTCTACGAATACATGCCTCTCACCTTCAGCCGCCGCCACGGCGACCCAAGCCGCCCATGGAACCGCTTTAACATTCACCTGCGCGACGACAACGGCAACCCAATTTTGAACTACGAAGGAAACTGGCGCGACATCTTCCAGAACTGGGAAGCACTTGCCTGGTCTTATCCTCAGTACATTAAAAACATGACTGCAAAATTCCTGAACGCCATGACTATCGATGGCTTCAACCCATACCGCATTTCCCGCGAAGGAATAGACTGGGAAATTCCAGATCCAGATAATCCTTGGGCTCAGATTGGTTACTGGGGCGATCATCAGGTAATTTATCTTCAAAAACTGCTGGAAGTTTATGGAAAATTGAACAAAAACCAGCTTGTCAGTGAACTTAACGAAAAAATTTATGCAAGCTCTAATGTTCCTTACAGAATTAAATCTTACGCAGAAATTGAAGCAGATCCACGCAATACAATTTATTTTGACCGTGAATTGAGCAATCAGCTTAAAGATTTGGCCGCAAGCGCAGGTTCTGACGCAAAACTTGTAACAGCAAGCGGAAAAGCCGGAGAAGGTGATGTTGCCCTTGTTACTCTTGCTACAAAGCTTCTCCAGGTTGTGATTGCCAAAATGGCAAACTTTGTACCTGGCGGTGGAATTTGGCTCAACACTCAGCGTCCTGAATGGAACGATGCAAACAATGCCCTTGCAGGTTACGGACTTTCAATGGTAACTCTTTATTATCTGCACAGATTTGTAGGATTTTTGAAAGAACTCTTTGAATCTAGTTCAGCAGAAAGTTTTGCCTTGCCAGCCGTTGTTGCAGAATGTTTCGCAGCCCTCGGAAAACTTTACAAAGACACACCTGCAGAAAAAGCCGCCGGCGATGCAGTTTTGCGCAAAAACTTTACAGATGCCGAAGGGGCAATTTTTGAAGCAGAACGCACAAATTTATACAAAAATGGCTACGGAAATAGCGAAAAATCGTTAAAAAAGAGCGAAATTCTTTCAATTTTGAACGAAATTCTCTCTCATATTAAAACAACAATCGCTTTGAACAAACGCAGCGATGGCCTCTATCACGCCTATAATACAATGAAAATTTCTGGCAATAAAATGGAAATTGAATATTTACAGGAAATGCTGGAAGGTCAGGTTGCCCTGCTTTCTGCCGGCCTTCTTAAGCCGGAAGAAGCACTTAGCGTACTCAAGGCACTTCGCGCAAGCAAGATGTACGAGCCTCGCCAGAATTCATACATGCTCTACCCTAACAAAGAGCTTGCTGAATTCGAAAAGAAAAACTGTGTAAGCGAAGCAGACGCAGCTCAGTTTAAGTCACTTATTGAACGCACAGGAAACGCAATTTTACAAAAGGATTGCAACGGAATCTGGCACTTCAATGGTGAATTCCGCAATGTAAGCTTCCTGGAAAGACTCTGCAATGCTCTCCCGGACGCAGCCCGTCCAGACGCAGGCGAACTTTCTGCCCTCAAGGCTCTTTACGAAAAGACTTTCAACCACCAGAGCTTTACAGGCCGCAGTGGAACCTTCTACGCTTACGAAGGACTTGGAAGCATCTACTGGCACATGGTTTCTAAGCTTCTTCTTGCCGCTCAGGAAAACACTTTTGCCGCAATTAAGTCTGGCGCAGACAAGGCAACTATTGAAGCCATTACCGCAGCCTACTACGAAGTTCGTTCAGGAATCGGCTTTAACAAAGAAGCAGAAATTTACGGAGCCTTCCCGGCTGACCCATATTCCCACACACCAAATGGTCAGGGAGCAAAACAGCCTGGTATGACTGGTCAGGTAAAAGAAGAAGTTCTTACCCGCTGGGGTGAACTTGGCGTGGACATTGTAAACGGCTGCGCAAGCTTTAATCCTGTAATTTTGAAGAAATCTGAATTCTTTGAAGACGGCAACCGGAAAGGCACATTGCGCTTTACCTGGTGCGGCACTCCGGTAACTTACAAGCTGACTAACACAAAGCCTGTAATTACAGTAAACGGAACTCAGCACGAAGGCACAAGCCTTACAGCCGCAGAAACTGCAGACCTTTTTGCCCGCAACGGCAAAATCAAAGAAATTGTAGTGGAAGTAGCATTATAAGTTAAAAAAAGTGGTGGTTGAGCTTGTCGAAACCACCACTTTTTAGCTCTTCAATAGAACACCGGCCGCCTACCGGGCGGCCTTACACATATCATTGTCGGGCTCGACCGTATGTGTCATTGTCGGGCGGTTCCTGAGCCTGTCGAAGGGCGACCCGACAATCTTTCACATCCCCAATCACTCAACCTTTATATATTCTACAAGAGTCTTTTTACCTTCCTTGAAAACCCCGTTTACAGGTTCCAGAACAATTTCGCAGCCCTGTGAAAAATCAAACTCTTTCGACATCTTATTCCATTCAGAAGCCTTCCAGTTGCCCCTACTTTCCTGTTTTTTATCTTTCAAATTTATACGGAAGATATGTGTACCATCATCTAACCAGCTAGATTCATTACTGTTAGCATTTTCGCGGATTCTTAATTTCAGTGGAACATCTGTAGAAGTAACTTTTACTTCAAGAATATCGCCGTCAAGCTTTTCAAGTCTCCAGCCGCATTGTGCATAATTTCCTTTTGTCCAGTTGATTGCAAAATCATCATCAACATAAGCCTTATCTCTTATAGAACCTAATTTTGCACCGTTCAAAACAAGATTTTCTGGCTGCGGAACTTCTGCTCCAGCCTTAAGCAAAATTACAGATTTTACTTTTGTTTTAAGACCTTTTTTTGAAATTGGATCAACATGAATCTGTATTTCATCTATACGCTTTGTATTCTCCCAGGAATATCCACCTTCTTCCCAGTGTCCAGTGTAGCCAGTTCCATCAAGATAAGCCTCAAGAACATTTGGCTTTACAGGCTGGAAATATATATCAGCTCTTTTGTTTCTATCATTCTTATCATACTGACACATTCTAAGGTCAACAGGTGTATCACTAGATTCAATTTCAATACGGATTTTATCATAAGTAGATAAATCAATGCCAGTCAGATTCCAGCCGACCTGAGCACTCTTATTTCCATCATAGGTCCATTCAATAATTCCGCCGTCAAAAACATTGGCTTTCCAACTGCTAGAACCAATATTACTTCCAAGCAACATAAGATTTTCATTTGCCACACGTTTTCCCTTCAAAAGCTGAACGCTCTTTACAACTGTATGACACTCTTTTGTGCTTGGCTTTTGATTCCAATAATGCAGGAAAATACTTAAGCCATTTGCTTTATTTAAATCTGTAGCATCATCATTTTTCCATGAAGCTCCCTCTCCACTTAAATCCGCTTCATAAACTCCTGGTTCAATTTGCTGATTAAAGGCATGATAATTTTTTCCATCTTTTTCATTCATTGAAATCTCAAGACCTGTACGATCGTTGCTTTCAAGTTCTATACGGATTCTGTCATATTCAGAAAGATCAATTCCTTCAAGGTTCCAGCCTGCATTACCATCCTGATAACCTTTTGGCCATATAATTTCATTACCAATAACACGTGTCTGCCAGGTTGATGAACCAAACTGAACTCCCAGCAAATCAAGATAAGAAAGGTCCGGATAATCTTCTTTTGAAAGAAGCTCTATGCTTTTTATCACAGTTTTAGGAAGCTTTGATGCTTTAACAAGGAATCTTATTTCATAGCCTTCTTTGAGGTCTGGATTTTTCATATCGCCATAGCCGCGTCCTCTTCCATCAAAGAAAACATAGCAGACTCCATCTGTTCCAAAGCGGAAGGTACATCCGCTGCTGCAGGCTGGATTTTCCAGTTCAATACTTAAGTCTTCTTGACTTTCAAGCGGTGCAACCTGTATTTTTAATCCAGCATAAGCACTCAGGTCTGTACCACGAAGCTCCCATCCATAGTGAAGATATTCATCTCCATCTTTTTCTTTTGCCCAGACAATTTCGCCTTTTGGTGTAAGACTTGCATCATTTTTACACCAGTCTATACTTCCAAGCTCCACCCCTTCAATCGCAAACTTATTCTTCGGGTCAAGTTTGATGTTATTGCTCTTCCCTTTTTTTGGTGCCGCAAAAGTCAGCGCACAAAGACTACAAAGCAATAATGTAGTAATTATTTTTTTCATTTTTTTTCTCCCTTAGTAATTCAAAATAAAGTCTTGTACACTATCAATAATAGTTTCATAAACTTCTTTTAATACGCTTGTTTCTATTGTTTCGCACCATGCATCGTTTACATTGCAATTTTTGCTTTCCAACCTTACACATAAAGCATATTTACAATTTGGTGGCATCCAATCTTCATAAGTTTCTTTGTCTTTTGGATTTAACATTAATTTACATTCAGGGATTTTTTCCTGAAGCGTCGCTTCAAGTTTTTTCCCATTCTCATAAAATTCAGGAACATAATAAAGCTTTTGAGTTGAATAGAACCATATTTCTGTTACTTTCCATTTAGTGGTTTCTGTTGAAGGAAGATCGACACCCCATCTTTCTTTCCAATTAGGATTTTCTGAATATATAGCCTGAACAGTTGTACTAATAGATGCCTGCTCTTCTATATTGTTTTTTACTTGATAAGAGTCTCCGTCTTTTGCATGCAGAACATAGCTTACTACACGATGACAAAACCACATATCTGTTTCTTTATCTTTTGTACTCCAACCCCAGGCTACCCAGGAATCAGAAAGAGCTTCCAAATTGTTTTTAAAATCAGCATCAAAAGTAATTTTTGTACCAATTTTGTTAGATGCATAAGCCTGACTATCTATCCAATAATTTGCAGAAGGATAAATTCTTATATAGGTGCTATCATTATATTTATAAGCATCTAAATCCTCTGCACTTACAACTTCATAAAGTAAAAGCCCATAAGTTTCATAAGTAGAACCATCTTCGTTATAACGAGTAAAGCTTTCCAAAATATTATCAGTTTTATACTGATTTAAAAGCAAATATTCTCTTCCCTCCTTTGGTTCATTTAATTCAAGGTAAACCGGCGAATATTGCTCATCATCACCTTTTGATAAATCAGCAATTTTATTACCTTCTGAATCTGAAAAGAAGTAAACGTGTTCACTGCCAAGCTCTATTTCTTTTTTTTCTTTTGGTGCTACATCGCATATAAAATCTATGCTAGAACCAGCAGCACGTGCTTTTTTAGCCGATGTTGTAGATGTCATCAGCTTTACTTTACTTGAATTAGGATTAAACAAAACTGTTTTTGTAAACTTTTCAGTTGATGAAACAGGATTATTTGAGCCATTATCGCTTGAATTTTCAGAATCTGAAGGATTTCCACCTGCAGATGGATTACACCCCGTAAAAATAGTTGAAAACAATACAAAAGATACAAATCCAATAAAAATAATTTTTTTCAAAATATATACCTCCTAATATAGATTATTAAGATTATAAGATATTTAAAATAATCTGTAATTAGAAAATGTTAATCAAATTTTGATGAATTTTTTCACCATTTTTCAGCGGATTTTAATAACAGCCCGAATATCTGTCATCATCTATTTTTGCTTAAATTATTTTTATTTGTATGTTAAAATAATAAATATGATGAAAAAAAGTCCCATTGTGCTTACCCTTCTTTGCATATTTTTCTTGCTTTCATGCTCAAATCAAAAAACACCAGATGAAGAAAAACTCACTTCCCCAAAAACAGATTTAGGTACAAGCAGCTCTAAATTTCTAGACCAAACCTATATAACTCAAAGCTTAGATTTCGCACTTTATAACTCATGGTTAAAGCTTGACGATGCACTTTCTTTTGGCGATAGCCTTCTGATTGCAAGTGCTCAAAGAAAATTTTTACAGGAATTAGAAAAAGAAAGAAATCTCAAAACTTACAAAATCGCAAATAGTATTTACGGAATACAAGAGCAAGTTAAGGAAATGGAAGATGCTTGTATCTCTCAGGATGCAAAAGAACTTGCCCGTCTTGTAACAGCCTTTTATATTTCAAAAGGCTTGCTCTATCAAAAAAGTGGAACTGTCTTTGTTCAGCTTATTATTTCTATGAGTGTCCTGCTTTTAATCATCACACTTCTTTTGCTTTTTTATCAGTTTACTTATGCCCGTAGAATAGAAATTGAAAAAATTCTTAAAGCAACAAACAATGGTCAGGAGGAAGAAAGACGCCGCCTTGCCCTTGAGCTCCACGATTCTGTAGCCCAGCAGATGCGTTATGTTTCTCTCCTTGCAGAAAAAATCAGTGACCAGGAGCTTGCAAAAGAAATTAAGGCTAATCAGAGCGAATGCATAGAAAACATTCGTAATGCCTGCTACACCCTTTCTTCAATCAATATGGATAAGGGAAGTTTTCCGGCAGCCCTAAAAAACGCCATAGATAATTACCAAAAGCGCACAAATATTTCAACATCCCTTGTAATAACTCCCGATGCCGACTTTGATATTCTGCCTCAAATTGCTTTTCATCATCTTTTTAGAATTATTATGGAGCTGCTTTCAAATATAGAAAAACACAGCGGAGCCTCCGAAGTAACCCTTTTAATCCGTAATCCTTCTGAAAGTGAAAAAATCCGCAAAGGACTTGTTATTTTTATTACAGATGATGGCAAGGGCTTGGATGAAAAAGCTTTAGAAATAATGAACAGCAAAAAAATAACCAGCATAAAAAGTCTTCACTTTGGCCTTCAAAACATAAAACTCCGCCTTAAAGAAATTGGTGGCACCATTAAATATTTTTCCGAAGCCGGCGAAGGCACCGAAGTAGAAATTATGATTGGAAAATAAATTCTTTTTCATGTTATAATTCTTTTATGAATTTCATACTTATCGAAGACCACAACCTTGTGCGCCAGGGCATAAGCAAAATAATTGAAGAAAAAAGCGATTTTCGCTGTAGCGGAACTTTTGCAAGTATAGATGAAACAAAAGCCTTTCTTGCCAATTACTGCCAGACACCAGATTACCAGCCACTTATCTGCATTGTAGATATTAATCTTGGTGATAAAAATGAAGATGCCGACGGCCTTTCATTAATCCGTTTCATAAACGAAAATTACCCGAACCTTTACTGCATCTGTTATTCTATGTTTAAGGGAGCTGGAATTGTAGAACAAGCCGTAGCCGCCGGAGCAACAGGTTATGTTTCCAAAAATGCCGATTTAGAAGTTCTGCTGGAAGCAATGCAAAAAGCCGACCAGGGAAGTTTTTTCATGGAAGAAAGCCTTACTTCAAACTATGTGATTTATACAAATCTTTACAACAGTCTTACAAAGCGGGAACGCGAACTCACGGGCCTGTATTTTCAGCATAAAAACGAAGAAGAAATTGCAAAAGCTATGGGAATCACAGAACGCGCAGTAGATAATTACATGACTCGTATACTTTCAAAGCTTGGTGTTGCAAGCAAAAAGGAATTAATCCAAAAGTTCGGTGATATGTAAGGAGAAATTAATGACCTTCCAAAAATATCCTATAAAGACTCAGATTATTCTTGCCCTGATTTTTACCCCTATAAATATTTTCTTTTCATTTTTAAGTTCATATTTTCAGTTTCAATTTTTTATGGACATGATTTTTGTTTACGCAGCAAGTTTTTTTGGCATACCCTGCGGAATTATTGTAGGGGTTGGAACTTCTTTATTTAATTCAATTTTTATTCAACACATAGCAAAACATTCCCTTTATGCAATCTGCTGCATTACAGGAACATTACTCACCTGGCTTTTAATAACAAGACACAAAACCTTAGAAACAAAAATTATTTTATGGCTCAGACTCGTCATTTTATTTTTCATTTCCACAATTATTATTAGTCTGGAAGGTTCTCTTATTTATTCCATCTATTTTTCAAACTCAGTAGGACAAAATGAAAATTCTACAGTTATGTTTCTGACATATACTATGGTTATGCAGAATATGGGACTCATTTTAAGTGCTTTTTTAGCCCGCCTTCCCGTAAACTTTTTCGATAAAGCAATTGCTGTGTTTGGCGGATTCTTTATATTTTATTCTACTCAAAAGCTTCTGCCTAAAAAATAGCCGAAAAAAATACACCATTCAGAAAAATATCAAACTATCATATTAACATGGTCGGGTTTATACTCAAGCCATGAAAATCAGAAAACTATACGAAACTGCAAAAGATACATCGGAACGAATTTCGGAAATCCCGATGGAAAACCGCATTTATGATGGAAAAGGCTGGGTAGCAACTACTCTAACACTTAATCCAGGCAAACAACATCAGGCTTTTCAAGGCTTTGGTGGTGCTCTTACAGAATCTTCGGGATATGTACTTTCGCGGCTGCCTGCCCAAATAAGACAGCAGGCAATAGAAGCATATTACAATCCTAAAACAGGAAACGGATATCGTTTTGCACGAATCCACATGAATTCCTGCGATTTTTCTCTTGATAACTGGGCCTGCGTTCCAGAAAAAGATGAATCACTTGCGTCTTTTTCTATGGAACGTACCGACAAATATATTTCACCATTAGCTATGGATGTTCAGAAGGCTGCACAGAACGAAGGCAACGACGTTCAATTTCTGGTAAGTCCATGGTCACCTCCTGTTTGGATGAAAGATAACGGCGATATGAACCACGGTGGACATCTCCTCACTACCTATAAGGAACTGTGGGCTCAGTATTTTGTGAAATTTATTCAAAAGATGGCAGAACGAGATATTAAAATCTCTTTTGTCACAATACAAAATGAACCGGCTGCAGTTCAAACCTGGGATTCCTGCGAATATTCAGCAAAGGAAGAAGGTGAATTTGCAGCACAATATCTGGGACCTGCACTGGAAAAAGCAGGACTAGGTCATGTAAAAATCTATATTTGGGATCACAACAGAGACCTTGCCCTTGAACGACTGGAAGAATCTCTTGCTGTTCCTGGCGCTCAAAAATATGTTGCCGGACTTGCCTTTCACTGGTATTCCGGCGATCAGTATGACAATATCAAAGCCATTTACAAAAAATATCCGCAAATTGATTTAATGTTCACCGAAGGCTGTATTGAAGGCGGACCAAGAAACGGAGCCTGGTTCTCTGGTGAACGTTATGCCCACAACATAATAAATGATTTAAAAAGCGGATGTACAAAGTGGATTGACTGGAACATTGTTCTTGATATGCAGGGTGGCCCAAACCATGTTGGAAACTATTGTGATGCGCCAATTCTTGCTGATGAAAAAGACGGAACCCTCCACTTCCAAAGCTCTTATTATTACATAGGACATTTCAGCCGCTTTATTCAGCCGGGTGCTGTTCGCCTGGATTCAGACTTTTTCTCCTGGATGACTCCTGCAACTGTTAGCGGTCACCTTACCGACGAAGCCGAAACTCTGGCATTCCGAAACCCAGATGGTACAATCGCCCTGATAATTACAAACCGAACAGAAGCAGAGCTTGCCTTTGAACTAAAAATAGAAGGCCTCGATAATACGTCCGGTAAAACTAAAGAAGTACAGCTTCAAGCTTCAGACTGGGAAAAGGCCCGCATAGAAGCTAGTTCTCCTGCCACAGATACTGAGCAGCAAGTGCCCGCCGCCGAAAGCAGACCACTTTATCTAAAAATACCAGCACGTTCAATTCAAACATGGATTTTGGAGGATTTATGAAAACATTAAAAGCAAAACTACTTACCGGTATATCAGCTACTTTAATAACCGCAAGTCTTGGCGCAAGCCTCATCAGCTGCTCTAAACAGGATAATAAAAAAGCAGCTGCTCAGGCACCGGAAGGCTGGCATCTTGTATGGAACGATGAATTCAATGGCAAATCTATCGACCTTACCAAATGGGACTTCCAGCTGGGAACAGGAAGCCAGTACGGCCTTGAAGGCTGGGGAAACAACGAACTGCAATATTACCGCAAAGAAAATGCCAGCGTAAAAGACGGCAACCTTGTGTTAGAAGCCCGCAAAGAAGACTTTGGTGGCCGTGCCTATACCTCTGCCCGCCTGCGAACTGTAAAAGACGATGGCACAGAACTATTTACAAAAACCTACGGCCGCATAGAAGCCCGCATTAAAATGCCAACCGGAAATGGAATCTGGCCGGCATTCTGGCTGCTTCCTGCCACAACAGACTACGGAACCTGGGCCTCTTCCGGAGAAATTGATATTCTGGAAGCTAAAGGCCGACTTCCTAATCGTGTCTACGGAACCGTTCATTTTGGACAGGCCTGGCCTGGAAACAAATATTCTGGCGGAATGTATAAATTTCCTGCAGGCGAAACTATCGCAGATTTCCACGTTTACTCGCTGGAATGGGAGCCTGGACTGCTGCGCTGGCTGGTAGACGGAAACGTTTATTATGAAACACAGCAATGGTGGTCACTGGGCGCTGGAGAATCAGAACCATACCCATACCCAGCCCCTTACGACAAACCTTTCTACATCCTCTTAAACTTTGCCCTCGGCGGAAATTATGATGGCGGAGTTGCACCAGAAGCACAGGATCTTCCAGCACAAATGCTCGTAGATTATGTCCGCGTATATGACAAAAACGAACCTTATGCCACAAGCGTAACCCGTCCAACACCAAAGCGCGATGAAACAAACTTCAAAACTTTTACAACTTCTGACGGAAAAAACTTCATTTTCGACTCTGGAATGAATTCTGCCATCACAGATGCAGGAAATACTTCTCTCCTTTCAAATGAAAACATGGATGTTCATGCACGCGCCTGGTACTTTCTTGGCCTTTCAGACTTTGGTGGTTCAGCAGTTTCACATCCAGAAACAATAAATGGAATAGAAGGGCGTCGTGTTCAAATCAAAAATATCGGAAACCAAAATTATTCTGTTCAGCTGATTCAGCACTTACCTGTTGCAAAAGGTTACAGCTACAAAATCCAGTTCGATGCCTTGTCTTCTGCCCCTCGCAAAATTGCCATTAAGCTAGGTGGCGACGCAGATAACAGCTGGGCAGTTTATTCACCAGAATACTACCCAGAACTTGGAACCGAAGCTAAACATTATTCTTACTTCTTCACAATGGAAAACGACACCGACCCAACCGCCCGCCTTGAATTCAACCTTGGTTTAGATTCGAACGACGTATGGATTGGAAACGTAAGCGTTACTCAGGAAGAATTATAGAAATAAAAATGATAATAAATTAAAGCCGCCTGTCAGTTTGGAATTCGTGTTTAATAACCTTCCATGCAAACAAATCAAGCAGGATAACGTAAATATAGAATACAAACTGATAGCCGCTTTCTGCAACCTGTTCAGAAAGAAGAAAATCATAAAAACCATGAATTAACATTGGAACACACAAAGCAAGCAGGCGGCAAATATTCATACGAATTTTCTTATCATCAATCCAAAAAGTTTTTGCACGACTAATAAAAAAACCCATAAAAACACCAAAGGTAGCATGTCCGGGAATTGCAAAAAGTGCCCTTCCAATAGAAACTCCCGTTCCATAAGAAATTACATATAAAATATTTTCCAGAGCTGCAAAGCCCAGTGAAGCAGAAACAGCATAGACAATTCCATCATATCTATAATCAAAATTTCTATTTTTCCATACCAGAATCATCAGTACAAGCCATTTCGAAAACTCTTCTACAAGAGCAACACCAACAGTATTTTCCAACCAGGCATATTTTATAGTCACAGGATCATAATACTGACCAATCAAAGAGATCAAAAAACGTTCTGCACCAGCACACGGAATAGAAAAAATTGCGCCCCAAAGAACAACTTTAAGCACAAAGCCTAGAGGCTCTCTTTCCTTAGAATCCAAAAGATAAACATAACGTAAAATCAAAAAAACTGGTAATAAGGCCGGAATTAAAATGAAATATAAAATCAAACGCATATTAAGCTCCAAACAAATTTATTATAACACTTTTTATTATATACTCCAATCAAAGCCTATCCTCACCCTTTCCAATCAACCCTTGTCCTTGGAATATTTTTATGATATATCTATAAAAAATGCACTACGGGGGAATTTATGTCTTCTATCAAAATTACTACTCCAAAACGTTCAGACTACATTTCTTGGGATGAATATTTTATGGGCGTTGCAAAGCTTGCCAGCTTCCGTTCAAAAGACCCTAATTCTCAGGTTGGAGCTTGTATCGTCAGTCAGGACAATAAAATTCTTTCTATGGGTTATAACGGATTTCCCCGCGGTTGTTCTGATGAAGAATTTCCATGGGCTCGCGAAGGCGACACTCTGGAAACAAAATATGCTTACGTTACTCACAGTGAACTCAACGCAATTCTTAATTACCGCGGCGGTTCTCTAGAAGGCTGCAAAATTTTTGTTACACTATTTCCTTGTAATGAATGTGCAAAAGCAATAATACAATCTGGAATAAAAACCGTAGTTTATGCAGAAAACAAATACGACGGAAGTCCATCGGTTGAAGCTTCAAAAAGACTCATGAATGCAGCCGGAGTTCGTTACTATCAATATCAACCCTCTGGTCGCAAATTGGAAATCACTTTATAATCTTCCAAAATTATGAAAAAGCTAATTGCCTCTTTTTTTAGAATTATAGAATCCTTATTTATCTCAATAATTCTTTTAAGCTGCGTTACTACTAGATTAGATAGAGAGCTTGCCAGTTCAAACATACCTTACATCATTGAAGAAAATATAAAATTTCCGCCAGAAAAGAACGAGTTAACTGATTACAGATATATTTTCATTAGACTTTACGATCCAAAATACAGTAATCCCCTTTACATTGCCAATTTATTAAAAGGCGGCATGTCTGTTACCGAACTTTCAGATGATATTGTTAGTCATTCTTCAATCAATACAAATTTGACAGATAATTACTATGGACTAACAATGGGTGGAAAATTTCAGCTGGCAAAAGAAAGCTGTACTAATGTTAAAAATCATAAATATATGGGAAAATGTGATCCAAAAACCTCCACACAAATCACTTTTGCCTTAAAAATAAAAAAAGACGAGGCTTTAAAAATTCAAGAGAGCCTGGAATTATATTCAACCGACCCTCACCTAACTTACGATGCCTTTGCAAACTTCAAAATTGGTATTTTTGAAATTGGTAGAAAATTTTTTACTCCACCTAAATTCCGAACTTTAAAAAAGAACTACCTTCCAAAAGTCCGCAAAAAAGATGTAAAAAACTTTGTTTGTTCCACTTTTATTGCATACATATTGATTAACAATGTACCTGAAATTTCAGATTGGTTTAAAAAACACAACTTTGACTATTCCTACATTGGAGTCAGCGATTTAACTCAAATTCCAGGTATGACCAAGCTCTTTTCATCATCTTGGAATAATTATAATTATGCCGCCTTTAAGTTTGCACAGGAATATCCTGAATTTAAGAGATATTTGAACAATTATTAAAAAAATGATAAGATAATATATAATTTAATAATACTAAATATCTTTCGTATTATTAAAGTTTTCAATCTTTAGAGGATTAAAAATGATTATTGATTTCCACTGCCATATATATCCAGGTAAAATTGCTGCAAAAGCTTCTAAATCAGTTGGCGATTTTTACAATTATCCAATGAAATATACAGGACTTCCCGAAGAGCTGCTCGAAAGTGGTTCTAAAATTGGAGTAGACAAATATGTTATTCTTCCGGTTGCAACCAAGGCAATGCAGGTTGAACCATCCAACAATTTTACAATTGAACAATGCGAAGAACATCCCGAATTTATAGGTTTTGGAACCATGCATCCTGATTATGATAACTATCGTCAGGAGCTCTTTCGCATAAAAGAAGCAGGTCTTCGCGGTATTAAGCTTCATTCAGATTTCCAGAAATTCCAGATTGATGCAGCCCGCATGGATGATATTTACGATATTCTAACAGATTTAAATATGCCCTTAATAATACATGCAGGCGACTACCGCTATGACTATTCTGGTCCGGAACGCATTTTAAACCTTCATAAAAAACATCCTAAACTTACTTTAATTGCCGCTCATTTTGGTGGTTATACTGAATGGGATAATTCAATGAAATATCTGGTTGGACAGGATATTTATTTTGATACTTCCAGCACTTTGGAATGGCTTCCTGTAGAAAAGGCCAACGCCATGATTAAGGCTCACGGTGTTGAACGCTTTCTTTTTGCTTCAGACTTCCCAATGTGGGATCACGAAGGTGAATTAGAACGCTTCAATCGCTTAGACTTAAACGAAGATGAGCGCGATGCTATCTTTCACAGAAATGCCGAAAGACTTTTGGGCTTATAAAGGTTCACTTACAATGTTTCACCTTATACAAGCCCAAAGCTTTTTTTAGAATTTTAAAACTTTTGGAGCAGCAGCAAAGCTTGAAATTGTTGCTGTTGCATTTTTGAAGTAAAGAACTTCTGTATTATCATCAGTTGCAGAATACATATTCTTCAAATCTGGATAATGATTCAACATATCTTCTTTTGCTTCTACGCGATCGTCACGAACAAGTTCGCCTGCAAGACGCAGCCATTCACCACCGGCAAAACAACAAAGTTCTACCTTCGAATTTTTCTGAATCTGTTTAGAAACCTCCTTTTTCTTTCCTGTCTGAATATAAAGCTTTCCTTCAAACAAATTAATTGTTCCAAAAGGACGATTTCTTGGCTGATCATTTTCCACAGTTGCCAGATAATAAGTTCCACATTTCTTTATAAATTCATATACTTCTGTAATTTCGTTCATTACATTACTCCTTTTATGATTTTTCACAATTATATCATTCACAATCAACCTAACGCAATCTTATGAAGCCAAATTTTTTCTAAAATTTTTTCTTTTTTTTTAAATTTTTTTTTACGATTAAAAAAAATTCACTATATTAATAAGCAATGAATAATCATAATTTATTTATCACATCTTTATCTTCTATCAATTCTTTTAGAAAATTCAGTAAAACCGCATTCCGGTTTTATAATCCCCGCTTAAAACAAACTACTAAGTAGTCTGCCTCCTTTTTTAAACATCATAGTCTCTCTAATCTAAAGTGTAAAAAACTTCTCAATTTTTATACTTTTAAAAGTTCTTTTATATATTATATATGACTTCAATTTCTTGAATAAATATAGGAGATTTATATGAGTTATCTTTACAATGCTTCAATTTCACCAATTTCAAAAGCTGCAGAAATGGAACTCGCAAAAGAGGCAGCAGACGGAAACAAAAAAGCTCGAGATACCTTAATTCGAGCTAATATCCGTTATGCGCTTTCTTACGCTAAAACCTTTTATGGACAAGGCCTTTCCAACGAAGAAGTAGACGCTGAAGCTGTTATAGGCCTTATAAAAGCTATCGACCATTTTGATTATTCACGCGGCACACGAATTATTACCCTCGCCAAAATGTACATTATGAATGAAATAGTTGCTGCCAGAAATAAAAGTGGTTATGTTCAGCGTCAAAGTGACGACCGTCTTAGAATGATACTTAAGATTAATAAAGCACTAAAAAAAATAAATACAGATATAAAGCAGTCAGAGCTTGTAGAAGAACTCGCCAAAAAAACAGCATTATCACCAAAGTTAATTTCCGAATTAATGCAGGAAAGTCTTCCTTGTGTAAGCCTTGATAGTCCATTAAATACAGAGGAAAATAGCTCTATCCTTTCAAGTCTTCAGGATAGTACAACAAATACTGAAGAAGAAGCCCTTTTTGAGTACCAAAAGGAAGAGCTTCTCAAAAGCTTAAAAACTCTCAATCCTATTGAAAAAGAAATAATTTGTATGTCATTTGGCATAAACAAATTAAACAAGCCTTACTCTCTTATAGAAATTGGCAGTAAATTAAACCTTTCAAAACAATATGTATTTTATGTAAAAACTAGAGCCTTAAATAAACTAAAACATAATATGGATGCTATGGCCGCTTAAGACAAAGCTTTTTTAGGGCTTCAACATCTTCTGCAATAAAGTCTGCACCTGCAGACTGCAGCTCCTGGAGCCCTCCATAACCAAAAAGCACGCCACAAGACATAATATTTGCAAAGCTTTTCGACACTTCTTTGGCTCCTAAAATATCGTGCTTACGGTCACCAATCATCAGTATTTTTGATTTTTCTGATATGTGATTGCGCTCTATAGCATAAGCTATAACCTCTGCTTTTTTACTGCGACTTTCATCCATAAGACTGCCGCAAACATTTTCAAAATATTGAGAAAGGCCAAAATGTTCTATAATGCGGACCGAATATTCTTCGGGTTTAGAAGTGGCAACTACTAATTTTTTTCCAGCTTCTTTAAGACCTGCAAGCAATTCTTGAATTCCAGGATAAACAGAATTTTCCAGCAAGCCTTTAGTCGAAAAATATTCACGATATTTCTTTACACCTTCAGCAGCTTTTTCATCATCAAAACCAAAATGATTTTTAAATGTATCTGGTAATGGAGGACCAATAAAAGAACATAAAGTTTCGTAAGAAGGAATTTCAATTCCAAAATATTTTAGTGCATAAATAAAAGAGTTTGTTATGCCTTGGGCTGGATCTGTCAGCGTGCCGTCTAAATCGAAGAATAAGTAATCGAACATGAGGAAATTATAGAGAAGGAAAGATTGTCGGGTCAAGCCCGACAATGACATAGTTAGCAAGCCCGACAATGACAGCCTGGCAAGACATGTCTAGCAAATCCGACTATGACAGCCGTTGCGGAAAATTAAAGCAAAAAGAATTCAGCAGCAAAAACTACTGCGCAGCAGGCACAGGCAACGGGAAAAAGTCCCGCTCCAAAATATGAAAGCACAATACCAACCAGCAAAGCAATTACACCTGCAACAGGAGATTGGGTTGCTTCAATGATTGCAGGGAAAGTCATTACAGAAAGCGTGATATAAGGCACATAATACAAAAATGATTTTAAAAATCGATTTTTAATAGGACGCCTAATTAAAGTTAATGGCAAAACTCTTATAAGATAAGAAACTACAAAAGCGGTAAAAATTGAAATATAAGTGTAGGCGGTCATTATTTTTCATCCTCCAATGTAGAATCAGTATCTGGAATTGGTTTTATAAGAGCTACAAGAGAAGAAATTACAATAGTAAGGATTATTGTTCTTGTACCGGCAGAAAGCCCCTTTACAAAAGGAAGAATTGTAGAAAGATAACTAGCCGCAAAGCTTATAAGAACAGCTATCATAATCACCAGATTTTTTTTTGCAGGCGGAACAATGATTGCCAAAAACATTCCATAAAGTGCAACAGAAAGAGCACTTACAACTCTAGTGGGTAAAAAGTTTCCGGCAATTATTCCCAGAGAAGTTCCTAAACTCCAAAGTGGAACTGCAACCAAAAGAGCTCCATAATTATAAATTGGATTAATAAAACCCTGTCTTGCTATTGTAATTCCAAATATTTCATCTGTTACTCCAAAACCAATAAGAAAACGATGAATCAGAGGAGTTTTTGGATCGAAGCGCTGGGTAAGAGCTGTACTCATAAGAAGGTAACGAGCATTAACCACAAGAGTGATTAATGCAATTTCCATATATTTAGCACCAGCTTGAATAGATGTAAAAAGCGCATACTCCCCGGCAGATGCAACATTAAAAAAACTTGCAATAAAACCTTGAACAGGCGTTAGTCCTGCATTACGAGCAACAATGCCAAGTGAAAATGCAACGGCAAAATAACCAAGCCCAATTGGCAAGCCATCCCTCAAACCCTCAAAAAAAACTTTTTTTTTCATAATTACCTGTACTGTTATGATGAAGTATAAATAAATGACGTATTGAACATTCCCAACTATAAAAAAAGATTGTCGGGTCCATTCGCAGTGAAGCTTTAAGAGAGCCCGACAATTACTAAAATTTTAAGTCCGAGAATGACTATCTGTTTTTTATTATAATAAGTTTTTAGGAATTAGCCAATTCTTTTAACTCAGAGAGCATTTTAGGAAGCTCGCTTTCCATGTTCTCATTTGTAAACTGGCAGGTTCCAACCTTTTCATGTCCGCCTCCGCCATATTTAAGCATAAGACTTCCAACATTAACATGGCAGCTTTTGTTAATAATACTGTAACCAACAGCAGCAGAACAGCCTTGTCCCCCCTTACCACTTACAATCCAGGCAGAAATATTCTGCTGAGGATACATACTGTAAATCATAAAGCGGTTTCCAGTATAAATTGGATCAACTCCACGCAAATCAGAAATAATAAGATTTCCCTCAACGCTTGTATGGGCTTTTACCATCTCCTTAAATTTTTCAGTTTGCTCCATGTAAACTTCAATTCTTTCTTTTACATCTGGCATTGCCAAAATTTCTTCAGTTGATTTATCACGGCAGGCTACCATAAGCTTTTCCATCAGAGCATAGTTTGGAACAGTGAACTCTCTCCAACGGCCAAGTCCTGTTCTAGGATCCATCAAAAATCCAACTAGAATCCAACCTTCAGGATTTTGAATTTCGTCAATTGTAAGATTACCAGAATCAACCTTATCAACGGCAACCATTATATCATCAAAGTTAGGGAACTTTTCTTTTCCACCATAATATTCATAAATAATGCGGGCACAGGAAGGAGTAATGCGGCTTTCTCCCTTATATTTACCCTCAAGCTGGTTTCGTTCAAATTCACTAGAGTGATGATCAAACCAAAGACCACAGCCTTCCACAAAAGGAACATTTGCCAGACAGTCATTACTGTCAATAGGAACAAGTCCATCCTGTAAATCTTTAGGATGTGCAAATTTCCAGTGGTCTATAATACCAGCCTCTAAGAGAAGGGCTCCACAAGCAAGGCCGTCAAAATCTGAACGGGTTACTAATCTCATTGCCATAAAAACCTCACAAATTCTTTTTTTATTTCATAAGTAATTCTAACAGAAAAATACCGATTTTCAAGTTTTTTTCTTTTCAAGTAATTAAGGGAATTTAATAAAGCCTTAATTTTTTAAGCCGAGAATTTATTATTGAAATACGAAAGAAGATTTTATTAACTACCGAACGTTAGTAAGTTTTCTAAAACATTATAAGGATAATAAAAATGATTAAAAAAAATATCACAATGAAAAGTTCATCCTCCTACATCATTCCGGCAGACTATCCAGACCCAGACATAATCCGCGTGGATGACACCTACTATATGGTCAGCACAACAATGCACTATATGCCGGGTTGTGAAATTCTGCGTTCCTATAATCTTCTTGACTGGGAACACGCCGCCTACGTTTACGAGCATCTGGAGGTAACAGAGGCAGAAACTCTTGCAGATAACCGTGGTGCTTACGGAAGCGGAATGTGGGCAGCCTGTCTACGCTATCATGATGAAAAATTTTTCATCAGCTTTGTTGCCAATGATCTGGGAAAAACTTTTTTATTCACTTCAGATAAAATTGAAGGCCCCTGGCAGCGTTCAGAAATAAAAGGTTTTTATCATGATATGTCTATTCTTTTTGATGATGACGGACGGGTTTATTGCGTAAGTGGAAATACAGATATTCATCTCACAGAATTTGAAGCAGATTTAAGCGGTCCAAAAAAAGACGGAATTAATAAGGTTATTATTCAGGATGATAAGGAAAAAATCATCTTAGGCTATGAAGGAAGCCATATTTATAAAATTAATGGAAAATATTATATCTTTTTTATTCATATGCCTAAAGGCAAAATGCGAACCCAAGCATGTTTTGTTTCAGATAAAATTGACGGACCCTACACAGGAGGAGACGTACTCTGTTCTGATTTAGCTGGCTGGAATAGCGGAACGGCTCAGGGAGGAATTGTCCAAACTACAGAAGGAATCTGGTTTTCAATTGTTTTCCAGGACCACGGAGCTTTAGGAAGAATTCCAGTTTTAGTTCCTGTAAAATTCGAAAATGATTTTCCAGTATTCGGTTACAATGGAATAGCTCCCGAAAAAGTCGAAGTTCCGGATAATCGCCCGGATTATAAATATTCACCACTCTATAGCAATGATTTTACAAATTCTGCCTGGCAGTGGAATCACATTCCAAATAAAAAACTGGTAACTCTAACAGAAAAAATTTTCAGCGTAAAAACAGATAAAGTCTGCGTAAATCTGGTGCAGTCAGCTAATACACTAACTCAACGTACTTTTACAGAAGACTGTTCTGGAAAAGTTTTATTGGACGCTTCAACTATTAATGAAGGAGATTTTGCGGGACTCGCGGCACTTGAAGGTGAATATGGATTCATTGGAATTACCAAAAAAGATAATAAATTCTATTTAGTTGCTGCAGAACATAAAAATAATTACAGTCCATGGACTAGAGGAATTCCAGATACTAATCCACCAGAAATAATTGATGAAAAAGAAATTTCTGCAAACCAAGCGCAAAAGATACAATTAAAACTCATTTTTAATCTTCATCACAATAACGAAAATGTTCAATGCCTTTATTATGATGATGAAAAAAAGTCTTTCGTACAATTTGGGCATCCTATAAAGCTTCGCTATACTCTCGATCAATTTGTAGGAGTTAGATTTGCATTGTTCTGTTATTCCACAAAAAAAGCTGGCGCAAATGTCACATTTAAGGATTTTCAAATTGAATTACTATAAAGCTAAATCCCAAGAAATAGATGAAATCTTTAATATATACTCAAAATCCATTATCAAAATGGAAAATGATGGAATTCACCAGTGGGACAATATTTATCCTGATAAAAAAATTATTGCAGAAGATATTGCTAAAGAGTGTATGTATATCGGCAAAATTGGCTCAAAAATTGTAGTTTGCTTTACCCTAAGTGAAGAATATGATGAAGAATACAAAAACGGAGCTTGGAAATATCCTGAATCTAAATTTTGTATAATACATAGATTATGTGTTTCTCCAGACTTTCAAAACAAAGGAATTGCCGGGGAAACCTTAAATTACATCGAAATTTTATCTAAATCTCTGGGATATGAAGCCATAAGACTAGATTGTTTTACTGAAAATCCCTATAGCAAAAAGCTTTACGATAAAGCCGGCTATAATGTTGTAGGATATGCAGATTGGAGAAAGGGACGCTTTGAATTAAGGGAAAAGAAACTATGAAATTATAAATCTGACAACCGACCGTTTATTAGTTTAAAATTTATGACTAACAAACGGTTGTTAACGACTTATTATGTTTCACATGAAACAATAAACAATATATACAACTATCTATAAGAATGAAATGTTTCATGTGAAACAAACTATAACAACATAAAGGAATCAAGCTAATTCTAAAAAAAATTGTTTCATGTGAAACATTAAAATTTTCAATTTTCAATATATTCTGAATACTCACCTACACTACTCAAACTGTTTCATGTGTAACAATATAAACAATTCAACTATCTATCACAATTTACTCAGTTATAATGTTTCACATGAAACAAACAAACTAAAACCAGTCTCTCCTTTATTACAAACATAAATCATGTTTCATGTGAAACAAAGTAACAAA
>ODAI012649491.1_pt1 | contig 25679 bp, 17 predicted proteins | sample 1539321 | NCBI WGS metagenome assembly ODAI01 (sample SAMN02144231, study PRJEB22623) | gut metagenome | biome: sheep rumen | host: Ovis aries | place: New Zealand
ATAATTGCATGAGATTTAATGAATAAAGCTAATACTTCTTACATTGAATACCTTTCAGGATTTGAAGAAATAAAAGATATCCCAATTTTTGCTGTAAAATGAAATCACGATGTAATGCTAAATGGTACAATTGTTAATGATATTCCCAAAAATTCAGGAATTAATTTCCTAAACAATTCTAGTACAAAAATTGAAGCACTCCATATCCAAGTAGCTGGCATAATTGATAAAAGCTTATGGTGAAGTACATCTATTGATGACGTAATAGATAAAAGTAAATTCAATAAAAATGAAGATTGGTTCACTATTTTCATTACTCATCAACCAATAAAATTAGAAAAATTAGCAGACTACTCAATCGATTTAGAAGTTGCATGACACACTCATCGCGGACAGTTTTACTGAATTATGGAGCTATCCAGATTGGCGAATGATTACCTATATTGAGAATACAAACTCTGAGATAGGACAGCTTTCGTAACTCAATGAATATGAACATGGTGATTACCTTTCAGACTATGAACTCAAAGTGAGATGGTAATAATAAATTTAAAAAAGAAATAAATCATGTATCAAAAAATCATTGAAGATTTAGAAAAACTAGGAAGCCCTGATAAAGCTAAGATTTTATCCAGATTTTTTAAAACTTGAAAATGAGAATATTGAGAATGAGATAAATTTTTGTGAATACCAGTTCCAGATGAAAGAACTGTTGCTAAAAAATATTTTGAAAAATGTAGTCTTGATGATATAGAAAAATTATTAAAATCTCAGTATCATGAAGTCCGTTTAACTGCCATTTTTATTTTGTGTTATAAATATGAATTTGTAACAAAGAAAAAGTTATACGATGAACAAAAAAAGATTGTAGATTTTTATTTATCACATTTGGAATATTGTAATAATCGGGATTTAGTGGATTTAGTTTGTTATAAAATTTTGTGAAATTATCTTTTGGATAAGGATAGAAAGATATTGTACAAATTAGCTGAAGATGAGAATATATGGAAACAAAGAGTTGCAATTGTGTCTACTATGATTTTCGTGAAAAAGTGAGAATTTGATGATACTTTGAGAATCTCTGAAATGCTTTTAAATCATAAACATGATTTAATTCACAAAGCTGTCGGATGGCTTTTAAGGGAAGTTTGAAAAAAAGACGAAAAAGTTTTGAAAGATTTCTTGGATAAATATGCAAATAAGATGCCAAGAACTATGCTCAGATATGCTATTGAAAAATTAGATGAGAATGAAAGAAAACATTATTTAAATAAATAAAAAATCGGAACAAGCAACCCTGTCCCGATTTTTAACGCTTCAGAATTAGAAGGACAACCATGCCCCATAACACTCATGAAAGAGTTGAGCAAATTTTCTAGTAATTCTAATACCTTCCCCTGATGTTCGGATCAAATGCTTTTCCTGAAGAAATGAAACAATTGTGTCAAAATCCGCATCTTCAAACAAAACATTCAACCGCTTACACTTTTTCTTGAGAGTTTCCATCATCTTATCCTTAAAAATATAAGTAACAGATGATAATTTCTTGTTTGACCTCTTACCTATTTCTTTCAGAAGAGACCACAAAAAAAGACTAATCTTGTCTGATGAAATAGAGATTTCTGAGACAGAATTTTCCCCCTCAAAAGAGTTTATCATCGAAGCATAATCAGATTTAAACGCTTCGAAAGCTTCAATGCTCTCCTCATCGGAAATCAAATCTTCACCAAACATCTGAGAAGGAGTAAAGGTCACATCAGTCGGGACATTGCTTACACTTATTTGAGTAAGTCCAAGCTTTCCCGATAGCTCAAGAGGATCAATGTCGGAAAACTTAATTTCCGTACCGTGTTTTTTTGTTCCCATAATCAATATTTTTTGTTTTCAATAAGGATAACATTTTCATTTTTATGAAACAAAAACAAAATGTCAACCTTTTTTTATTTACTCACTTTCTTCATAAGAATTATATCATAACATGATCATAAAACAAAAAAAATTTAAATAAAAACATTTGTTTTTAATAACTGAATAAATAATATAAAAGAGTTATAAAGTATTCATTTTTTTCATTTTATGAAATAATCAACTAATTATGTCTACTCCACGCACTTTATTCGCTTACAAACAATTAGATACTAATTCTAAGAACTGGTCCGAATGAGCCAAAAAATTATCATGAAAAAAGAAATTCTGATTTTGGAAATGATTATGAATTTTTCTGCTATTCTTAATAATTGCAGGAATATGAACTGTAGCCATATGGATGGAAATAAATGTATTCAAAAATCTACCAGATGTAAGTCAAGTAAAAGATATGGTTTTTTCGCAAGCTACAATAATTCAAGATAGAAACGGTGTAGAATTATACAAACTTTTTGATGAAAATCGTGAATATGTGGAAATTGATAAAATTTCCGATAACATGATAAATGCAATAGTTGCTATGGAAGACCAAAATTATTGGGAACATGAATGATTAGATCCATGGGGAATTTTCCGTGCTGCATTAAAATGAAAATGATGAGCATCTACTCTTCCTCAACAATTAATGACTAATGTCTTTAAGTTGAAAGCATGATTAACTAGTAAAAATAAGAGTAAAATCTGATATTATACTGATAAAGTAGCTTATAAATTACGCCAAATTGTACTTGCAAAAAGACTAAATTCGACTTTCCAAAAACAAGTAAAAGCTGAAAATCCTAATTTATCGAGTAGTGAAGCGAAAAAAGAGATGAAAAAGAAAGTACTTGAACTATATCTAAATTATATAGAATTTTGAAATAATTCATTTGGAGTAGAAGCTGCAGCTAAAGCGTTTTTCGGTGTATCTGCAAAAGATTTAACAGTTACTCAATCAGCAATCTTAGCATCATTACCAAAGTGACCTGGTCAATATTCACCACTCACAGACTCTGGAAGAAAAAATTTAATGTGATATTTCAAAATTACAGATTCAGCTTGAACAGAATATCCTTTTGAAGGTGCGTTAAGACAAAACATCATTTCAAAATTTTCTGAAGCTATAAATAAAGCTGATTTTTCCGGAAAGAAAAGAGACAATTCTTCTGTAAGTTTACTAAAATGATTATGAGAATTTTCATTAGTAGTTGATTGAAAACAATATTTTGTCACATTTTACAATTGAAGAAAAGATGTTGTACTAAGTAGAATGTATGAAGATGATTATATTACAGAAGAAGATTATAAGAATGCTGAAATTGAAGCACTAAATATCGAATTTAAATCAGCATCATTTTCTATCAAAGCTCCTCATTTTGTTTTCTGGATTAAAGAATTACTTGAACAACAATACTGAGAAGATGCTGTATTAGAATGAGGTTTAGTAGTAAAAACATCTTTAGACTACAATATCCAACAAATGGCTGAAGAAGCTTTCAGAAATAATGTTCGCACATTATATGAAAATTGAGCAAACAATTCTTCTCTACTTTACGTTAACACTGATAATTGAGATGTACTCGCATATGTTGGTTCTTTAGATTATTTTAACGAAAATATTCAATGACAAAACGATATGGTAAAGAATCGTCGTCAATCTGGTTCTTCAATAAAACCTCTAATTTATGCACTTTGATTTATGAAATTACCTCTAACGCTTGATACACCTATCTACGATATTGATTTCCAAGTTTGACCAGACAAACCAAATAATGCCGACAACAAATTTGAATGAATGCTACCTCTCAAAACTGCATTATGACACAGTAGAAACATCCCTGCCATCAAAATGTTCCTTGCTGAATGATGAGAAAATGTAGTTAAACCTTTCTTAAAATCATTAGGATTACCTTTAGCTGATGATATAAATTACTGATATCCTCTAGCAATATGAGCAGCTGAAATCAGCCTTCTTGAATTTGCTAATGCTTATAGATATTTAACCACAGAAACTCCTGCTGAAATTAATCCTATATTAGAAATAACTTCTGCCGATGGTTCAGTTTTATACAAAAAAGAAGTAAAAGAATCTGAAGACATAATCCCTGCATGAGTTAGATATTTAATATGGAAAATTCTTTCAGAACCTGCCAACAGACTAGCTGGTTGGGTAAACAAATTTAATGTATCTGGATTAACTTATGCACTAAAAACATGAACATCAAATATGAAAACTGAAAAATGAAATCGCCCTAGAGACTGATTAGTTGCTGCATATACTCCTGACAATTTAATATTAATGTGGGCTGGAAATGCTGATGCTTCACCTATGAATTCAAATGCTTACGGATGAACGATTCATGCACAGCCACTAAAAGATTTCCTATGAGGATTACTCCAATGATGATACATTGTAAATAGAGATATGCCAAATGTAGAAACATCGAATATTAGTATTTGTAAATTAACATGAAAATTACCATCACAAACTACTCCTGGTGAATTGATTGTATCTACAATGTGATATGTAAATAATTTACCAAAAGAATCTGATGGTGAAGTTGTCAGATATGAATACGATGCTTCATGTCTATGACTCGTTAGTCCTATGACACCTCCTGAAGAAAGGAAAGTATGATATTTTATGAATCTATCATCATTCATGCCTGGAAATAATGATCTAGAAAGCATAAAAGAACGACGAACAAGTAGAGCTAAAACTGCAAACTGACTAGACTGAGGATGAGGTTTAAATATTTTAATGACTGCTCCAGAATGATATTGTGAAAACAGAGAACCATCATTAAGTGATTCTATTTCAGTAACAATAATAGATCCTGAATCCAATCAAAAAATTTCTTCGAAACCATCAATAATGTATTCTGTTAAGAGCAGTGCTGTACTAAAAAGTCTAACTATATACGTAGATTGAACATCAGTATCTTCAAAAAATTATACAACAAGACAAACAGAAGATCTAACGTCCACTGATATTGATTTATCAGGTTTTGCACCTGGTAATCATACAATTACAATAGAAGCTATGGACAATAATGGAAATATGAATAGTGCCAGCATTACTGACGTATTAGAATCTGCTGATAACGAGCCTCCTTATCTAGTTACACAGCAAACAAAGAAACAAGAAATTTGAGAATGAGAATACCAAATTACCCTTGTGTTTGATGACCATTTATCATGAATCCCTTGAGGAAGTATAAGTGCAAATTGAAGCGTAATCACATCATTTAAATGAAGACTAGCATCTTTCACAACATCAGCAGAAAGCATCGACATTGATGTTAAGGATAATTTTGGAAATACATTAACTCAAACTATTAACATTGCCGATTTATAAATTTATTCATTATTTTCTTTGTCTATGACTACAGAACTTAAAAAAACAGATTCTGCACTCTCAAAAGCAATGAAAAATCCTTTAGCAGAAGCTACCAAAAAATCTGATGTAGCTAATGCAATTTCTGATGATAAAACTAAAAATTTAGCTCCAAATCAAATTTCTCCACAATTAGATAAATTTGAAAATTCACTAATTCGCAAAAAGAAATTCAAAGAATAAATTAGAAATTAAAAGACTGAAAAAAATCAGTCTTTTTTTATTTTAAAATTTATCACAATAACAAGCATATTGTGGAATAATTTCATCAGTCATCAATAGATCACTAGGAGACATATGAGGTTTTGGCAATTTTAATCCAGATTTTTCTATAGCATCAAAAACTAGCTCACTACAATATGCTTTATTATTTCATAAAAGATTTGATTTCATATTATCCAATAAACTTCAATTTTCAGAAATAAATCAACTATCTACATCCTCTCAAAAAATAGCATCAGTTACAATAGAAACTCTATCATATTTCTCTCATATTTTATTCCTAGCATTATCAATAACATCATCTGATTTTCATTCCGGCAAATCTGCCAATAAAAAATCCGCTGCAGAATAACTAGATTTCACATAATCTTTTAATGTGGTTTCATGAACTCATCATTTTAGCGTCGACTGAATAATTTTTGCATCAGTAACTACTCAATTACTATCTTTAATAACATCAGAGATAATAAGCGAATGACACCATCTTGATCATGAAACAGCCTGAGTCGCATACTTAAAACTTGATGAACTTCATTCTAAATCTAAAGCATTAGTTAACATTATCTGTCATGGCTTACACTGCTGCAATAACAAATCAAATGAAGATGGATTCTCGATTCACCTTCAGCTTAAATCATTTTTCATTCTCTTATCTTTTATCTTCGAGATGAGATATGTAAATTTAGATCTTTGCTCTGGATCTAAATCAGTTTCAATAGCTGCCTGCAAATATTCAAAATCTCATTCACTTCACTCATAATCCAGTCATTTTCACAAATCTATAACTCTTCATTTCCTTTTTCTATCAAAAAATAATCTCGCTACACTTATAAAACCATTAACTGCTCACGAAAAATCTCAATTCATTATACTCTGGATTAGCTCTCTTTTTTGATCCTCAAATCAGTATGATTCTTGACGCAATTCATCTTCAGTTCAGATAATTTCTCTCACAGTACTTTGTAGTCACTCAGAACAATCTGATATTTTCTTTCAAGCTTTATCTCATATTACATCAATTAATCAATTCACACCTTCTTCATCCATCGAATATTCACTAGGATCTACATCCGAAATTTCTCAAGTCCACTTATTCATACTAATTCTATGATATCAATATTTCTGACTTTGATCTTCTATGGCTACAGGGACTACATTACTTTCTCTAGTATAAGGATGCTCTGGGAGAGAAAAAGCATCCGATATAATCTTGTGATTTCAATCTCCATCTTTACCTATTTCCACTGTATCTATTCTTATATTACTTTCACTCTCTTCATATATTGGGATAATCAAAAAATTTTTTCATTTATAATTATAAATCTGAAGATATTTTTGATATTCTGGATGATTCTTGATTGTATTTGCATAATTTCTATAAAGACTTTCACTTGTCCTTAAACAAGAAAACATCATATCGTTTTTTAAATCAGAAACTTCACGTCCAGTAGCAGTATGAATAATTTCATCTGCTAATTTCATTTCTTCTTCTCTTCTCTTTCTAGCTTCTGGTGTATTATATTTTTCAAAAAAATTTGTAAATAAATCACCATCATACTCTGTGATTCCTGCATCAATCTTAGTTGTCATTTTAATCCAAAAAATTTAATTAAAACCAACCAATTATAATCAATTTTCCAAAAAAATGCAAATTTTATAAAAATTTTTACAACACAAAATCAATTAATTCTCCCCTACCATAATCTCATTCTACTTCCACTTGAATATAATTCTCAGTCCATCATCTCCATTTTCAATTTCTTCTTTCTTCAATAAGAACTTTATGAGAAGTTCATTTATTTGACTGAATAAACTTTTCTCTAATTTCATCTCATTTAGATATAAGTCTAATTTCCCTCTCTTTTTTAGTCTTATAATCAACTTGATCTGAAAGAAATGACGCTGGAATTCTTTCCCTTTGAGTATGATCCGAAAATGGGAAAGCATGCAATTTTGTAATTCAAAATTCTTCAATTCAATTATATGTGTCTAGAAAATCTTGCTCAGTTTCTCATGGAAATCCAATTATAATATCCGCTCAAATCGAAATCAGATTTTTCTTTTTAAGATTTTTTGTTTTTTTTAGAACTGTTTTTAATTCATCTGAAGAATAATGTCTTCACATATTTTGCAAAACATTATTTGAAAAGCTCTGAATCGAATAATGAAAATGTGGTAAAATTCTTTCATCACTAACCACATCAAAAAATTCATCATTTGCATATTCAGGTCACATACTGGAAATTCTAATTCTTGGAATTGTTGTTTGTCTCAAAATCTCACGAAGTAAAAACGGAAATTTTGTTTCTTCCAGTTTGGTGGAATTTGAACATCATCGAGCAGCCAAATTTATTCATGTAATAACTATTTCTTTTCATCACTGAGATTCAATTTCATGAATTTCCTGAATAATTTCATCCAGAGGTCTACTAATATGTGGTCATCTTTTAGCCACAGTAAGACAAAATGAACAGTGGTTATCACATCAATTCTGAATAATAAGGAAGTGTTTAGTATAGACAGAAGATTTTCATCATATTTTATATTCAAATCAATTTTTGGATGGACTTTCTGGTAAAAGTATAATTTTGTCTGAATATGATTTTAATTCAGGATATATGGAATAAAATTCTGATTCTGAAATTAGATTTCCACGAGAGAAGCTTCAACATCATGTAAGCATAACTTTCAATCACTGCTGAACTCAATGTTTTACCTCTCTTACCCATTTATTTTTGGCTCTATCTGTCACCACACAAGTCGCAATGAGTAATGTATCATGTAAATCATTTCCTTTTTGATTAAAAAAATCCAATCGCTGATTGAGAAAATATTTATTTACTTTACATCCAAAAACTTTATACGGCATCCAAATTCATTTAATTAAATCTAACGAGCTATAATATAGTATTTTCACCTCAAAAAAGAAGATATCCAAAAAATTTAGACTTGACTTTTTAATAAATAGTGTTAATTATGAATGTATATTATATACAAAAAACAAAAAAACGTAATATGAAAATGTAAAAAATATTATCTAAATTTTGGTTATTTCAATTTCATGAGTATAATTGAGGTATATTATTTACTTGTGAGTATATCAAAAGACTATGACCGTTGTATCAATGAATTTGAGCAAGGAAGTACCAACAAAAATCGTGCAATGAGCATCTCTAGAAAATATTGTGAAGGACTTAGTCGATACTTCTGAAACAGGAGAGCAAAAAAATGCCGAACTGATAGAATGATTTTTTGATCAACCTATTTTTTATTGAGAAGAAAGTCTTATAAATAAACTCACTGAAGTAGAGCCTAACCTTAAATTTGATGATATCCAAAAAGAACAGATAAATCTTGCAACTTTGATATATGATAGGTGGATGCGGGATTTTAATAATTGCATAAATAAAATTAGAAGTATACATATCAAAAGGGCATTTATAAATGAAATTTACAATAAAGTTCGTGCAAAGATTTGAGCTCCAGCCACTCCTTATAATGATTTTGACACAAAATGTGCAATTCCATTAAATGCTAATGTTGTAGAATATTTTCAAAAAATAGTAAATTATCTAGAATCAAAAGAATGAGCAGGAGGAAGTGCAAAGAAAGCAATCGAGATACTAAAAAAAATTAATATCAAAAACGAAGATCTGAATAATGGACTACCTGCTGGAACAAAAATTCCTGCATGAGTTAATTTAACAGATCCATCTATTCCAGCCGACACTAAACAAGACTTTGATACTCTACTTTCATTTGAAATAGGGAAAGAAGCTGATCGTACAATAAGCATCGCTAAAAATTTTTCAAAAACTTATGAGTGATTGCTCACTAATAGCATTCCTGCCATTAATACAATCGTATGAGAAAATGACGAATATAAATATGATGAAGATGTAATATCCAAAAAATATCCAGACTATCAGACAAGAAAACAAACGATAAACGACGACACTAAATTAAGTGATGTCGAAAAAGCCTCTCAAATAAAAGCTCTAAAACGAGAATTTTATCTGCAATACTTAAAGACAAAAAATTCAAAAATATGAAATGCTCTGGAACAGATTTACAATAATGATTTTGACTATTCCAAGGTTGATCCAGCTGTGCTAAAAGATTATTTTGATAAAGTAGCAGATATTCGCCTAAAAATGCTATATGATAGCTGAATGAATCATTTTCTCAATCTAAGTCGGGGAACTGATTTTGATGAATTTAAAACATTCTACAAAGAATTAACTGACATTAGCAATCCTATTTTAAATCTAAGGTTATCTAATGTAAATATCCCCTGATCTACACCTCTAGTAGCATGAGATAATTTTCTCCCTATTCACAGAAAAATCAAAGAATGACCAAACAACTGGCTAAAAGATATAAATGAATTCTGAAAAAATGCTGAAAAATCATATGATGCCTTCCCTATGGAATTTACAATCAACAAGGCAGACATTGAAAGCATGAATATTACTATTGAAGATAAGATTAAACTTTTAAATTTCCTAGCTAGATTTGATCAATGAGATAGATATGAGATAAAATGAGAAAATATTTGAAATCTGATTTTTCTATTTTTTGTGATAAACAATAAAAATCCTATTACTGAGTTTGATCTAGAAAATCAAAAAAAAATAGAAGAACTTTTTGGAAAAGCAAAAAATAGTGAACATAAAGACTGAGAGAATGAAGAAAAAATTGAAAAAGAGAATAAAGAAGAAAACGAAGAAAGTGAACCAGCTAAAGAAGAATACCTACCAGCAAAATTTAAAGAAGAGATTGAAAAACTCTGACAATGAAATTTTGAAAATTGATCTGAAATCTGGTTACCAATATGAAACAGTGAACTTCCTGGATGATGATACTGACGAATGAAAATAAAAATTAGTAATATAGATATGACAAAATGAACATTCAGATGAACCGCACACTGATGAGAACTAAAATTCAACAAGAAACTTGAGTGAAAAAGCAAGGAATTCAAAATGAATAAGTCTACTCTAGAAGAATTTAACAAGGTGTCCAAAGATTCCAATAAAGTTCGGCTTTTGCCAAATCCTGACAATTCAGATTTCAATTCATTTAGAAATAAATTAGGTGGTAAGCTATGAACAGAAGAATTTAATTTTCCGCCATCATGAACAACTTGGACCGGAAATAAATTTATGCAAAAAATTATAGATGAAAAGTGAAAAGAAAAAGAGGTAGAGGTAAAATATTTCTGAGCATCTTCCGATGATAAATCAGTTTATAAAGTGGAATATAATCCAATCAGAAAAACATTCACAGTTTCTTCCAGATTTAATTGAGAAAAAAAATGAAAAAACTGAAAATCTGAAAAAAAACGTTTTTCATACAAACGTGATATGGATTGGAATAATTTCTTAATTTTCTTTACCCAAAAATGACTAACTCCTCAAACTGAAGAGGAAACAAATAATGCTCTGCAAAGACAGGAGCAAGAATTTAAAGCTATAAATGGTGGGGAATGGACATGGAATCGATTCAGCTTTAATAATATAAAAAATTGATTTAAAGATATATTCTGAGCCATAAAAAAGAAAATCGATGATTATGACAAATCTCAAACAGAAAAATTTAAAAAAATTGTTGAATGACCTATTCTTAATGCTATCGGCTCCCTCCCATTTTTACCAAATTCTCTAAAATATGCGATAGGAGAACGTCAACAAGAAATATATAATGAAGAACTAAACTGAGCATGGACTGAAATAGAAAAATACCTGAAAGCTTTACAAAGTGATGGACGTTTCGCCGACACATTTGAACAAGTACCTGCTCATGTACAAACATTGTACTGAAAATCATATAAACAGTTTATTATAGATTTATTCAAAAAATGAAATCCCTCTAAAAAAGAACGTCGCAAAGCTGCTGCTCTTCTTTTAGCAAACTATGAAAAATGATGATCTCCTTTCCGTGGACTAACAGAATATGAAAACAAATGACTACGAGTAAAAGTATTACTTTGAAAAGAACATTATAAACAATTTTTAAGAGATAAAGCCGCTTGTATTAGAGCTCGTGATATTGCTGAATGAAATGGCTCAGAAGAAGATAAAAAATGACTCAATGAACAATTAGCAACTTGCGAAATGGATTATATTATTAATAATGTTAGATGAGCATATCCTAAGCTTCCGGGCTCATATTTTCCTTCACACGAAAAACCAGGATTAAACTGAGATAGTTCAACTAATTATATACCAAATCCTTCAAAACAGTTACTTTCTGAAACCTTTGCAAATAAATTAGAAGAAGCTAAAAAATGACGATTTACAAAAGATTCCGTCAATGAAACTTATACAAAAAATAAAAGCATCAATAGATTTGCTATTATGGAGGATGAATTTAGTAAATGTGGATCTGCTAGATATAAACAAGGCGCATGAGCTTTGAGAAGAATGTTCGATTTAGCAAGTAATGAATCATTAAAAAATCGTGCACATAAGCATTTTTTAACATTTCTTTTAAGCTGAGTTTTAGATGTAAATTGTGATCCTTGATTAAAGAAACAAGTCTATGGACGGGCTAAGCCTATGTCATTTGTACCATGAATGCTTGTAAAAGAAGCATGAGTTGCTGAAAACATTGCAATACTTTTGGATGATGCAACCAAATGAGATTTTTCTAAACATGTAACTAAATATTTTCATAAAGATGGACAATTAAAATGATGAATCGACTTCAAATGACTTCAAGAAGAAATGAATAATCGGCTCGCTGATGATGATAAAATGGATAAACTAAATGAATATTTTTCGAAAATGCCAACGAACGATTTTCCAGATGTAGAAGATTCACACAAAAAACAAGTTCTAGAAAAATTCAAAAAAGCTTTAATTGAAGAAGATGTAGAAGAGTTTGACAGATGATTACTGGAAAATCCTACTATCGTAAACAATGGATTGCTAACAAATATAAATGTCGTTTCGGATAGACTAAAATTTGAAGATTGAGAATTCAAATGAAAAGATTCTGATGATATTAGCAATAAAAGGAAATTTCGAAAAGATGTACAAACTGCCGTCAATAATAGAAATTATAATGATCCAAAAGATGTTAATTTCGTATTGGATAAATATTTTTCTCGATTCTGATTAAGATCTAGCGAAAATAGACAAAATGTTTTCAAATGGGTTAACACCGCCTATCATTATCAAAAAATGGTAGATGAAAGTTGATGAAGATATTCATGTACACATCAATGGTGACAAGGAACTTGAGAAAAATTTGATTTTCCACTATGAACTATTACTCAAAAAGATGTAGATAAAGTATTATTGTATGCATTTGAATGAAAAGTTTGGGAACGTCTTTGATGAGCGATTCTCCCTGATGAACTAAAAAAAGCATTAGATGCTTTCCAAGATTTCTTTTATAATGCTTTCAAAAACAATTCTTTGAAAGATAAAGATGTCAAAGGTGGCTCATTCAAATCATGAAATATCTGAGAAGACGATATATTATGATTATGATGATGGGATGCTTATAAAAAGATTAGAGAAAAGGAGATTGGAGTAAATTCTAACGACATAGATGATTCAGAAGGTATCAAAGGTTATAAGGATTTAAAACCTAGCCAAAGAAAAGAAATTACAAGACGTATCTTTAATGACGACGATAATAACTATATAAATCCAGAAATGGAAAAAATGTATAATACAATAAAACGTAGGAATTCATTAGATGAAAAATGGAAATTATCAATTCTTAACAACAAACAAGCAACAATAATAAATCTACAAAAAAAGCTAAATACTCCCGAAAAAACATCTGGTAGAATTGCTGCATAAATTTGTATTTTCCAACTCTAAAATAATAGCACTTTTTACATATACTAAAAAAATCTTATCCTAATCCTGGCAAACCACCTCAACCTAGCATACCTGCAAGATCATTCGTATCTACTCAAAGTATCTCTTTAGTCTGTTCTGCAACTACTTCTTGAGCTTTATTCTGTGCTTTTTGGATAGCTGTAATCAATAAATTTTCAAGTTCAGATTTCCTACTTGGAATAAAAAGAGATTCATCATTAATATGCAAATCTTTTATTTTCATCTCTCATGAAATATCAATAACTACTTGTGGTTTTTCTTCACCATCTTCCATATAAGTTCACTCCTTAGCTCTAATAATCAAACTTTTAAGTTTCTTATCTAATTGCTTATATTTTGTAAACATTTCTTTGTACTGTCAAAGATCTTTTAAACTAACCATTATTATAATAACATTAATAAATAAATCTGTCCATAATATAGGGTTCCTCCAATAATATTCAAGATAAATCTCTATCTCAATTCTTTACTAATAATTTCAATTCATGAATAATTTTGGCGAATACCTGAGAGTAGAAATCAAATTTTTGCAGGATTTGAGATATCTCATTCAATAGTGGCTATTGTCATTTTTCAATCAAGCTTTTCAAGTTCAAACTTAAAAATTGGAATCGAAAATGTAGAGAAAAGTGCAATTATATCTATGATACTCATCATTTTTTGAGAAAATTTTAATCTGATATGCAAAGTATAATTTGTAGACTTTTCACTCTCCTTCCAATGGGCTTCAAGTAAAGAAGAATAAGAAAGAGTTTTCAATGCTTTACATTTCAATGTATGAATTTTTATTCATTCACGTCCAGACTTCGCAATAATTTTATCTCAAAGAGATGGTTTACATTCAGGACAAAATACACAATGAAGTAATTTATCGCTGTCAACTATTACATCTGAAGATTTTACATTTCATGAAATCGCAGATGTAATTTCAGATTTTAGTTCCCTCTGTAAAGTGTTTGCATCAGTAATCAAAGTTTTTCATTGCATTTCTCTCTGTAAATCAGGGTATGCAGCACGGACTAAACTTCAATATGTTTCCTGCTTATCAAGAACTTGCAATAATTTTCTCTCCACTTCTAATGGTTCTCATAATTTTTGGATTAAATCTGCATCAGAACGAAATAGCGGAAGTCAAAGATTCTTAAGATATTGATTCAATCCATCAATAGCCTCATCCAAACGTGCTTCCCTCTCCTGTGTACGAACATATTTTATCAATTGTCCACGAGCTGATGGAGTATGCAAATAATCAATCCAATGTTTTACCGCAGAATAACGATTCTTGAACGTATTAATCTTTATGATATCTCAAGTTTTCACTATATACGAAAGTGGTCTAATCTGACCATTAACTATAGCATTTTTGAATCTAAGTCAGATATCTGAATGGACACTAAATGCAAAATCTAGTACTGAAGATCATGCTGGTAATTCTTTGATATCTCACTTCGGAGTATAAACAAAAATCGTTTTGTCGAGAATTTCTATATTCAGAGAATCTTTAAATTTTTCCTTATCTTCTGATAATTGATAATCTGAAACAATTTGTTGTAAACGCTGAATCCGATGTCACTGCTGAGATGAAGCAACTACACTTGCATTACTTTCTGCATACGCAAAATGAGCAGCTACTCAATATTCAGCAACTTCATCCATTTTTTTGGTTCTGATTTGTATTTCTACTGGAAAACGAAACATTCAAAGTATAGTCGTATGAATACTCTTGTATCAATTGAATTTTGGAATAGCAATATAATCCTTAATTTTTTTGATGAGTGGTGTATAATATTTGTGAATAATTCAAAGAATCATATAACAATCTGTCACCGTTTCTGTTACCACACGAAAAGCCAACAAATCCATAATTCTACTCACATCATCAGTATGATATTTTTTATCCATTTTTTCAAAAATTCTGAATGGACTCTTGATTCTTCAAAGAACTTTAAAATCTTCGATTCATTCCTTTTTGAGGATTTCAGTCAGATTTTTTATTCATTTATTTAAGAATTTTGAACCATCTTGAAACTGCTTGGTCAAATATCACATAATTTCTTCAAACTTGTCTGGATATAATACACGAAAAGATCAGTTTTCAAGATATAATTGGTAATTATAAAGTCAAAGTCTCTTGGCAAGTGGTGCGTAAATCTTAAGAGTTTCTGTAGCGATTTTCACTCTTTTGGATTCTTCTGGATGATACTGCAAAGTCTGAATATTGTGAATACGATCTGCAAATTTCACAAATATTACACGTAAATCTTTGGCCATTGCAAGAAACGTTTTTTTGATAGTTTCCAAATCACGCTCTTCTCATTTATATCTAACTTTGGATACTTTTACTAGTCATTCACAAATATCCGCAATTTCCTTTCAGAATAATTTTTCAATATCTTCATAAGTATAATCTGTATCTTCTATAACATCATGCAAAATACAAGACTGAATAGAAACTACATCTGGATTAATTTCCATCAGAAATTCAGTCGCTCTAAGTGGATGAATTATATATGGTTCTCATGATTTACGATAAACTCATTTATGAGCCTCACGAGTAAATTCATAAGTTCTAACTATTTCATCGATTTCCTCAGGTTTTAAATATTTTCTAGCTTTACGTAAAATATTCTCCAAAACATCAATTGGATCTTCTTCATTACACAGTTTATAGTCAAAGAACTCCTGAAAACTTTGTAAATCTTCCATAGTCAGAGAACGAAGTAAAGTATCTTAAGAATAGACAAAAAAATCTGAGTTGCAAGAAGAAAAATTGTTTTTTTACACTTGCATTTATATTTTCAAAAAGTAAAAAGAAAGATAGAGTTTAACTTCTAATCTTTCAATCATGCAAAGAGAATACAAATTTACTAGCATTTCTTCACTTTACAAAGATTACAAACCTCTATTAAATACTCAGATTACTGTAAATGGTTGGGTAAGAACTATCAGAGATTCCAAAACTTTTGGATTTATCGAACTGAATGACTGATCTTGTCTCAAGAATTTACAAGTAGTTTTTGAAGATAATTTACCTAATTTCGCAGAAATATGTAAATTTGGAGTTTGTACTTCTTTGATAGTTGAGGGAACTTTGGTAGAATCTCAGTGATGAAAACAAGCTTTTGAATTGAAAGCATCCAAAGTTATTTTGGTTTGAGAATCTCCTGTTGACTACCCTCTACAGAAGAAAGGTCATTCTATGGAATATTTACGTACAATAGCACATTTACGTCCAAGGACAAATACTTTCTCTGCTACATTCAGAGTTAGAAGTTTGATTGCTTTTGCTATTCACAAATTTTTCAACGAAAGAGGATTTGTTTACGTTCATACTCCATTAATCACTGCTAGCGACTGTGAATGAGCTGGAGAAATGTTTCAAGTAACTACTCTTGATTTAGAACATCCAAACTTAAAATGAAAAGACTGAAAAGTGGATTATAGCAACGACTTCTTTGGAAAACATGCTTCTTTGACTGTAAGTGGACAACTTGAATGAGAAACTTTTGCTACTGCTTTTGGGAAAATTTATACATTTTGACCAACATTCCGTGCTGAAAATAGTAATACTACTCGTCACGCATCAGAATTCTGGATGATTGAACCTGAAATTGCTTTCGCTGACATCACTGATAATATGGATTTGACTGAAGATTTATTGAAATATGTATTCCAATATGTTTTGGACAATGCACAGCAAGAATTGAACTTCTTCACTAGATTTATCAATCCTGAAGTAAAAGAAAGATTAGAAAAGTTTACTAAAGCTGATTTTGGAAGGATTACTTATACTAAAGCTATAGAAATATTAGAAAAATCTGGAAAGAAATTCGAATACCCAGTTCATTGGTGAATGGATATGCAAACTGAACATGAAAGATACCTAGCAGAAGAATATTTCAAAGGACCTGTATTCGTAATCGACTATCCAAAAGAAATTAAAGCTTTCTATATGAAGCTTAATGAAGATTGAAAAACTGTAGCAGCTATGGATCTTTTAGCTCCTTGAATTGGAGAAATAGTTTGAGGATCTCAACGTGAAGATAGATTAGATGTACTTACACAAAAGATTATCGATAATTGAATGAAACCTGAAGATTATTGGTGGTACCTAGAACTCAGAAAATGGGGATCTGTACCTCATGCAGGATTTTGAGTTGGCTTTGAACGTTTGATAATGTATGTAACAGGAATGGAGAATATCCGTGATGTATTACCTTTCCCTAGAACTCCTAAAAACTGTGATTTTTAAGAAAAACTAAATAAACATTCATCCCAAAAATACATAAAAATTCCCTTGGTTTTATACATGCTTTTTGTATAATTAAAAAAATATAAACATAAAAAAATATGACACACACTCAAGAATTAATAGGTAATGGATGGGCAACTTTTTGGACAATTTTTTGTTTCAGCTTGTTCATCACATCAGCCATATGTGGCTGGTTTTTTGAAAAAAAAGATTTCAAATCTTAAGACCACACTCCCCCAGTTTTCACTGGGGGAGTCTTCTTTTTCAATAAAATCAAAATAACAAAACAAAAGCCAGCAAATAAACTAACGTTTCTTCATTATAAAACTTTAAATTAAACCTGATTTTCTAGCCTGATTCCTTGCTCATTCAGTCAAATACTTTTTTCTAATACGAATAGATTTTGGTGTAATTTCTACAAGTTCATCTAGTCAAATATATCCAAGAGCATCTTCCAAAGTCAAATGTCTAATTGGATTTAAAAGCATTGCTTCATCATTTCATGAGTTACGGAAATTATTTTGTTGTTTATTGATTGTGAGATTTACTGTCATATCTCATCATTTCAGATGTTCTCCAACTATCATTCATTCATAAATTGGCTGAGCTGGATCTACAAAAATTGGTCATCTCTCCTGAAGTTTGAATATTCCATAATTCATAGCCGTTCATGTCGCAGAAGAAATCATTGAACCTACTTCTCTTTTTTTAATTTCTCATTTTCGTGGTTCATAATGCGAGAATGATGAGTACATTATTCACTCACCTTTTGTTTCCAAGATAAATTCTCAGCGAAATCAGAGTAATCATCTAGTTGGAATTTCAAATTCTATAGTAGTTAGTCCGTTTACTGAACTCATTGTATTCATCATACCTTTACGATGAGAGAGCATTTCAATAATTGTTCAAGCCAATTCATCGTTTACACTTACAACTAAAGTTTCAATCGGTTCCCATTTTTCTCCATCCACCTCATGAAAAATCACTTGCGGAGCCCCTACTTGCAATTCCCATCATTCACGACGAATACTTTCAATAAGAACTGATAAATGTAATTCTCCCCTTCACGAAACCAAAAATTTTCAATCTGAAAAATCCACTTCAAGTCCCACATTTGTTTCCAATTCTTTCTCTAATCTTTCACTCAAATTTCTTGTAGTCATATATTTTCATTCTTTACCTGCAAATGGAGAATCATTCACAAGGAATTCCATCTGTAGTGTTGGTTTATCAATTGCTATTGAAGGTAAAGCCTCTACATTTCATGTTCATACAGTTTCTCAAACAAAAATATCAGGGATTCATGCAATCGTAACTATATCTCCACATTGAGCTTCTTCTTGTTCTATTCTCTGAAGTCCAAGAGTAGAGAAAACTTTATTCACTTTTCATGTTCTAATTTTTCATTCATGATCGATAATTTTTACTTGAGTTCATGGCTTAAGAGTTCATTCATACACACGTCCAATTCATAAACGTCCAAGAAAATTATCATAACCTAAATTCACAATCTGCATTCTAAAATCTTTTTCTGGGAAATTTGGAGCTTCTGGCACATATTTCAAAATCGCATCAAAAAGTGGAGTCATATCCCTTTTTTCATCATTCAAATCTGCAACAGCATATCACTGCTTTGCACTTGCATACATAATTGGAAAATCTGCTTGTTCATCTGTAGCTCAGAGTAGAATAAAAAGGTCAAAAAGCATGTCTATCACCTCATTTACTCTAGCTGTAGGTTTATCGATTTTATTAATTACTACGATTGGTTTTAATCATAATTCTAATGATTTTTTCAAAACAAACTTTGTTTGTGGCATTGGTCATTCATATGCATCTACTACGAGAAGTACAGAGTCAACCATACGCAAAACTCTTTCTACTTCACTTCAGAAATCTGCGTGACCTGGAGTATCCACGATATTTATTCTTTCTCATTTATAGATTATTGCTGTATTTTTAGCATAAATTGTGATTCAGCGTTCCCTTTCCTGGTCATTATTGTCCATGATTAAGTCTTGTCATTCAAGAGCTTTAAGTGTTCATGACTGCTGTAAAAGCTGATCTACAAGTGTAGTTTTACCATGATCCACATGTGCAATAATTGCAATATTTCTGATTGCCATATTTCGAAAAATTTATAATTTGAAAAACTGTGTGGTAGTATAGCGAATTGTCAACCATTTTCTAGTTAATTTTGTTATCAAAAATTTGCATTTTAAACAATTCTGAATATAATTGCTCATGTAAACTTTATGTATAACAAACAAAAATAATGTTAAAAATTAAAAAAATCTGATTACTCTTACTATGAATTATGCTAATTTTTGGGTTTAATTTTCAGTATGCACAATGATTAAGAACTGGACCTAGAGATCATGATAATCAACAGCGGACTCAAAACAAAGATAGACCTTCTGTTTGAAAAATTGGAGATAGTGAAATTTCAGGTACTGATGATATATGATCATGAAGCAAAGCGATAGCAGACAAAAGTTTATGAATCATCAATTTACCACAAAGTACGGACTACGAAAATGAATTATGATATGTCATCGCTCTCATCCAAATAGCCGTAAATCGAACACTATGAATCTTAAGTTTTATCACTTTAATATTCATATTATACAACTGATTCTTGATTTTATCATCCGGTTCTGATAGTAAAAATGCTGAAAAATGAAAAAAATGAATCACTACATCAGCAATTGCACTTGCTGGAATCGCAATATCTCGATTAATTATCAGTATTATGATTCGGCTCATCAGATCATTTAGTTAAATTAATTACATAAATTTTACTTACAACAACTTAATCATAATGACAAAAATAAAGAATTACATAATCTGTATACCCATCATAATATGACTCATATGATCGTTTTGTTTTTGATTATTAAATCGAGAAAAACGAGATAATGGTGTTCTTGAGAAAGACTTTCCTTATGCTAAAGCACAAGAAATCACTAAATGTGATGGAGATAATACTGATTTATGAAATTGTGTTAGTACAAAAGAAAGTAATGACACTATCATAGTAAGGCTATTAGAAGTATTTGGTTTAGACTACAGCACTGACAAATCCAAAGATTTAAAATTTATAGACTACGCAAAAGCATTACTAAATTTAGCACTTTCATTAATTGCTTTTATTACACTAATCATGAGTATCTATACATTTTATTTGATGATATTTTCAGATAATGATAAAAGTATCGAAAAAGCCAAAAAAAATCTGATTTGAATCTTTATTGCATTGTGTGTAATTTGATTATCTCGATTAATAGTTAGTGTAATATTCCGACGATATCAAAAACATCGATTAGAACAACAAGAAAATTTACCGACAATAAATGCCGAAATAATAGAACAAAACAGAAACTAATTACAAAATTTATCCAATTATTCAGTAGCAATGGGAATCTTAGACTTTGATAAATCAAAAGTTAAAAAAAAGAAAGCTGATAATATGTTTAATACTGAAGCTATGCTTCCTATTTCTGAAGTTAAAAATGGTATCGTTATTTTAAAAGACTGAGGTATGCGTTCTATTATCAAAGTTGAATGATTAAACCTTGATCTAAAAAATTATGATGAACAACAAGTTGTCTTGGAACAATACAAAAGATTCTTAAATTGATTAGCTTTCCCTATCCAAATTCTGATACGTAATACATATCTTGATTTAACAGAATATTTATCATATCTCAAAAAAAATTTGAATGAAATCGATAATCCTGCACTCAAAAGACAATGAGACAATTATATTTCTTTTCTAGAAGGCATAGATAATCAACAATGATTAATTTATGTAAGAGAATTCTATATAGTCATTCCATATTATTGGGATGAAAGAGATGCAGAACAAGTCAATAAATCTCGATGGGATAAATTCTTAAATTTTTTAAATGCAAAAGAAGATGTAGAAGCTATTGTAGAAAGATACAGAACTTTTATCAAATACGAACAAAATATTCAAACTAGAGAAAATGTACTAATTGCTGGGCTAAACGATCTATGAATGTCTGCGGAACGCCTCGATACAGCATGAGTTGTTTCTTTATTATTTCGTATGTATAATCCTCTACTAGATAGTTCTCAAGCCAGATTTGTAGAATAATTCGATTCAAAAGTATAATTAAAGTATAATTAAGAAAAAATCTTTAGCAATCTGTTACATGCATTTTTCATAATTTTCTTCAAAACATTAGTTTTTATAGGTCTTTTTAATTTTTCCATATGCAAATTACCAATTTTCACATCTGATTTTAAATTTCATTCTTCATCAAAATACTCATCAATTTCTTTTTCCAAATCCAATAAATCTTTTTGTCTTTTTTTTAAAATATCATATTTATCACAAAAATCTTCATATGACTTTATATTAAGGAAATCCATAATAAACAAATTCTTAGATTTTTCTCCAAAATTTTTAGCATTAATTTTTATTAACAATTTTTTAAAATCCTTTACTATACTTTCAATATCTTCTTCTGATACTATTTCTTTTTTCGAATACAAACTATCCAATTCTTCTCTTATTATACCAAGAATTTCTTTATCAGCCTCACTTATATTGTTATCATTCTTGTTAATTTCATTCTTATAATCATCAATACTACCATTCTCAAGATTTTCATTTTTCTCTATATCTCCTCCCAACAGCATTTCCAATTCTTTATTAATCAATCTTAACAAATTGCGATACATCATAATTCATAAGTGCTTATTATCCTCTTTCATAAGATCAAAATCCTTAATCATAGTATTATATATTTCTGCCACACTAAACACAGAGCTATAACCATGCTCTTCATATGATCAATTAGATTGATGAAAAGCAGCATCCTTTTGAGCATTTATATCCCTATTCAACTCATAAAAAGAATCATTCAATTTAAACATTTCCCTAACAAATCAATCTACCATCTCATTTTTTCATTTTTCCCCAGCTTTAACTTTTTCATCAAATATTTTTCCCAAGTCAACCAAAAAATTCTGAACATTTTTATACATTTCATTAAAGCTATCCTCTCCATCAAAATTTTCATTAAATAATGGATGATATGTATTACCAAGCTCTCTAAGCTTTGCATCTATACTACTTGTTTTTCACCTTTCAACATCTTTCAAAAAAAGAAGATCAAGAATACTTGGACATTTTTTACAAATATTCAAAATTTCTCTAAGATTCTGAACATTCCTAGGTGAAAGAATATTCTTTTTTTCTGGCGAATTTGGTGTTTCTCTCATGATTACTACACAGCAAAAATCTAAAATATAATAATTTACATATAATTATAATATATATATTTATATAGACAAATCAATATAAAATTTAAAAAATATCTTATAAAAAATTATTAATCTGATTTTTCAAATCTCATTGAAAAACAAATATAACTTTATTATACTAAAACAATTTATTTCTCAAAAAATAAAACAATGGGATATATGAACCTTCCTCGCCTTGAACCACAAGAAATAGATGAAGAAAACAACAATTCAGATTCAGAAACTCTTAAAGAAAAAAATGAAAAAGCTTTAAAAAATGTTTTAGAAAAAACATCAGAAGATGACTGAGAAAATGGACCCCAATACATAGAACCAATATCATTCCTTGAAAAAAACTAGAAAATTTATCCATAAATAATTAGAATGCTACTACTCAAATGAAAAGAAAAATCTGAATTGCTAAAAGAAGAATATAAAAAACTAAGAACTCAATATTTTTGAGATGAAAAAAAATTTATAGCAGTACTCTTTTTCTGAAAAAGCAATCCATCTAAAGTCTACGTAAAACTAAAGAAAAAATATGCAGAAGAGATCTGATTTGATTGCCTAATTTTTGGACAATGAGAAGTTTGTTTTGAAAAAGAATATCCAGATTTAGTAGATTTTCAAAAGAAAGAATATTTAAACAAAGATGAAGTAATTGAATTGGTAGACTTTCTGAATGATGATGAACGTTGTGTATGAATAATTTGTCAACTACCTCTAACCGATGAATTAAAACCATATCAAAAAGAAATTTGCAATGCCATCACTCCCCTAAAAGACATGGACTGACTTTGAGATAAATTGCAAGAATGGGCATTTAAATGAAAAATTGAGTTTTTACCAGCCACCCCGCAAGCCGTAATTTCACTATGGAACGCCTATAACTTATGAAACTTTGAATGAAAAGTAATTTCTGTAATTGGTCAAAGCGAGATAGTTTGACGTCCTATTAGTAGATATTTAGAGCTAAAATGAGCTAATGTACATACTTTCGACATTAGAAATACACCAGAAGAAATCATATCTCAAACCAAAAAATCCGATATAATTATTTCATGTACATGAGCATTACACCTAATCGATGATAAATTTATAAACAAAAAGAAAAATCAGATTTTAATTGATGTTGGATATGGATTTTTGGATGGTAAATCTACAGGAGATGTAGATTTTGAAAATGTTAAGAATAAAGTTTATGCAATTAGTCCTGTACCTGGATGAGTATGACCAATGACCGTTGCCAGTTTATTTGGGAATATTTTCACCATTTGGGGACAAAAAAATACAATCGAAAACTTAATTAAAAATGAAAAATAAAATTTAAAATATTTTTCAGAAATCATTGAAAAAAAACACTGAATAAATAATATTCAAGTCAGATTTTTAATTATTTTATCGAATTTATGAAAAACATTTCATCTCAAGAGTTACGTGAACTTCGAAATAAATTTTGGGAATCAAAACAACACAAATATATTCCTGAAGCATCATTAATTGCTTCGTGAAAAGAATCTACGGCACTTTTCAATGTAGCATGAATGCAGCAGCTTATTCCATATTTGATGTGAAAGGCTCACCCATTAGGAAAAAGGGTTTTCAACATCCAGAAATGTGTACGTACAGTGGATATTGCCGAAGTTTGAGATGCTTCTCATCTCACATTTTTTGAAATGATGGGAAACTGGTCTCTTTGAGATTATTTCAAAAATGAAGCTGTAACTTGGTCACGAGAATTCTTAACTTCTCCTGATTATTTGTGATTAGATCCTAAAAAGTTGGCGGTAACTGTTTTTGCATGAGATGAAAGTGCCCCAAGAGATGAAACAACTGCAAATAAATGGCAAGAAGTCTGACTTCCTGCTGAAAGAATTTCTTACCTCCCTGCTGATAATAACCGATGGTCTCCAGGACCTGTAGGACCTTGTGGACCAGATACTGAAATATTTTATCGAGTCGGAGAATCTGAATATCCAACTCAGTGAAGCAACGTGTGAAACGATGAAGATAACTGGATGGAAATTTGGAATAACGTTTTCATGGAATTTTATCGTGACGAAAACTGAACTCTTTCAAAATTAAACAATCATAACGTAGACACAGGAATGTGATTTGAAAGAATGTGCTGCGTAATGCAACAAAAAGAATCTGTATATGATACAGATGTATTTGCAGCTTCACTTAAAAAGTTAGAAGAATTAACTTGAATTTCATATTCTCAGCAAACTAGAAGATTCAGAATTATTGCTGACCATGCTAGAACTGCATTTATGCTAATCAACGACTGACTTATTCCATCAAATATTGCGGCATGATACGTACTTAGAATGATTATCAGAAGAATGACATACAACATTATGCTACTCAAAGAAACTGATTTGAACTGATATCAAAAAATTTGCACTGAATTATTGGCTACATTCAGAGGATTACGCGAATTCAATGAAAGTGAAATCATTCGTGTAATCACGGAAGAAATCAAAACATTTTTGAAAACAATCCAGAATGGTAAAACAATCCTCGAAGAAATGATAGAAAAGGAAAAGAAAAATCAGAATAAATCTCTTTCATGAAAAGATGTTTTCAAGTTATACGATACTTATGGATTCCCTCTAGAATTAACCAGAGAAATCGCAGCTGAGAACTGACTAGAAATCAATGAAAAAGAATATGAAGACGCTGTAAATACAGCAAAAGAAAATTCTCGCCAAGCAACCAAAGAAATGTTCAAGAAATGAGTAGATTGGTCCAAATATCTCGAATGAAT
>ODAI011430452.1_pt1 | contig 25673 bp, 21 predicted proteins | sample 1539321 | NCBI WGS metagenome assembly ODAI01 (sample SAMN02144231, study PRJEB22623) | gut metagenome | biome: sheep rumen | host: Ovis aries | place: New Zealand
CTTGCTAATGGGTTTAATACTAGACAAACGGATGTGCGCCCAGCCAATTCAGTTAATACTGCTTTTCAACTTGTAGCAGTTCTATTTCAGCTTCAGTCGTTACAGCAGTTTGGTGGCGTGAGTGCATCACATCTTGATTGGACAATGGTTCCTTATGTGCGTAAATCTTTTAGAAAACATTTTAAAGATGGTATGCATTATATTGAGCATCTTTCATACAATCAAGCAAATGGTGATGCTGTTATTGACACTTGGAAAGATGCAACAGAAATGCCAATTGATGCACCAGAATATCAAATGTTTAAAGGAGCATATGAGTATGCTCTTGATATGACTGAAAGAGAAACTCAACAAGCGGTTGAAGGAATGTATCATAACCTCAATACTCTTCAAAGTAGGAGTGGAAATCAGCTTCCGTTTACTTCAATCAACTATGGAACTTGCACTCTCCCAGAAGGCCGCATGGTTATCAAGGCTTTACTTCAAGGCTCAATTAAAGGTGTAGGTAAACTTCATAAAACTCCAATTTTCCCTTGTGGAATTTTCCAATATATGAAAGGAGTTAATGACAAACCTGGCACACCAAATTATGACTTATTCCAATTAGCTTTAGAGTCAACTGCAAAGCGTTTATATCCAAACTATGCAAATGTAGATTGGAGCGGTAATGCAGGATATGATAGAAATGACCCGAAGACCTATTTCAGTACAATGGGATGCCGCACAGCAAATGGATTTGATATTAATGGTTTCGGCCAACTTAAAGATGGTCGCGGTAATATCTGTCCAGTAACAATTATACTTCCCACACTTGCAATGGAAGCTGGTAATGTAGAAGACTTCATGTATTTACTTGATGAAAAAATCCATGAAGCAAAAGACATGTTACTTGAAAGATTTGAGTATATTTGTTCTCAAAGCCCTTCTGCAGCGAAATTTATGTATGAAAATGGCACAATGGAAGGATATGTTCCAGAAGAAGGAATACGTTCAGCACTCAAACATGGAACTATTGTAATTGGTCAACTTGGTCTTGCAGAATGCTTACAAATTCTTATCGGTTGTGACCATACAACTGAAAAAGGAATGGAGCTTGCAAAGCGAATTGAACAACTCTTCAAAGATAGGTGCGCCGAGTTCAAACAGCAATATAAACTTAACTTTGGCGTATACTATACGCCCGCAGAAAACTTATGCTATACTGCAATGAATAAGTTTAAAGAAGACTTTGGTGAAATTCCTAACGTAAGTGATAGAGATTACTTTACAAATTCAATGCATGTTCCTGTATGGAAAGAAATTTCACCTTTCGATAAAATTGATATTGAAAGTCAACTTACAGGTTATTCAAGTGCAGGCTGTATTACATATGTTGAGTTAGAAGGCGCAGTTCTTAAAAATCTGTCCGCGTTAGAGCAAATCGTAACTTATGCAATGGATAAGGATATTCCTTACTTTGCTATCAACGTACCTTCAGATACTTGTTTAGATTGCGGCTGGCAAGGTGAAATTGGAAACGAGTGCCCTGAATGTGGTTCAACCCATATTCAAAGACTCAGAAGAGTTACGGGTTATTTAACTGGTGATTATAAAACTGCATTTAATTATGGTAAACAAAAAGAAGTAGAAGATAGATATAAACATTCAAGGAAGTTATAATGAGATATAATTCAATTATACCAAATGATGTTGCCAACGGAGAAGGAGTGTGCGTCTCCTTCTTCGTGCAAGGTTGTCCGCATCATTGTGAGGATTGTTTCAATCCTGAAACCTGGGATTTTGAAAGCGGTAAAGAGTATACGAAAGAAATTAAATGGGAAATAATTAAGTTAATAGGTGCAAATGGAATTCAAAGAAATTTCTCAGTCTTAGGTGGTGAGCCTTTGGCAGCAAGAAATTTAGAAATGACAGAAGAAGTTATAACTGCGGTGCGCGCGGCGTACCCAGACATCAAAATTTATGTATGGACTGGTTTTTTATTCAGAGATTTAATTAATTCTACGGATAAAAAGATAGATTCCATCTTATCTAAAATCAATTTTTTAATAGATGGTACGTTTGACAAATCAAAAAAAAATTTAAGTCTAAAATTACGTGGTAGCTCAAATCAAAACATTTGGGAACACGTAGGTAATGAGTGGAGGATTAACAATGGATAATTTAAAAGTTACAGTTAAGTTTTTAGATGAAATGGTTAAAAGATTAAAAAAAGATAAACTTACTGAAGTTAACTTTGAATTTTTAGTTGGTAGTTGTTTTCCTAACGCTCTTGAAAATATCAAAACAGAATTACGCAGACAGTATACTTTAGGATATACAGATGGTTTAAAAGAAAGTCAGAATTAATCTGACTTTTTCTTTTACGAAAATTTGAAAAATTTTTTATTTTGTGATATAATATATATATAGAAAAAGAAATGAAAGGAGAATTTATATGATTCAGTTTGATAATATAAGTGTATCTAATATAGCTAATGCAATTAGAGGTATGCGTAATCCATTAGAATCATGGGAACAATCTGATAGTCGTTATGGATTAGGAGACTGCGATGATGAATATTCGATGGCTCGATTATTCGATACTAGTGATGCTTGGATGGAATATCTAGGATATGGAAGACTAGAGGATATGGAATTAGAAGTTGATCGAAATCAATGGATAAACGCAGAAAAAGAAATTGAAAAATGGCTTTGGGATTCATCTCTATTAGAAATGGACGGGCCTTATGAAGACCGTTTCTATTTCGGACCAAAGGACTTAAAACTCGCGAACAGTCTTGTGCGCGCCGGCACGGATGAAGCAAAGTTTATGAGACAAATCTTTATCTCGGTAGATATAACTGCGCCACTTTATTGGTGGAAAGAAATGGATACATATAAAGTGGGAACGGTTGCTAATTCAACTTCTACAATGCATAAGCTAACATCAAGACCTTTTCAAAAAACTGATTTCAGTTTTGATGAAGATTGGGATTTTGAATATAATTTAACAGTAGGTAGTATTTTAAAAACTTGTGAAAATTTGCGTCAAAAATATGTTGAAACTAATGATAAACGTTACTGGCGCGCTCTTATACAGTTATTACCTGAATCATATAATCAAACTCGTACTTGGACAGCAAATTATGCTGTTTTAAGAAATATATATTTTGCAAGACGCAATCATAAATTACAAGAGTGGAGAGACTTCTGTAAATGGATTGAAACTCTACCTTGGGCGAAAGAATTAATTTGTTTAGAGGAGAAAAAGGAAAAATGAGACTTTATAAAGTAACAGAAGAATATGTGGCAGATTCAGAGCAGGAAGCAATTAATATCATTGAATCTTATAGGAAGGATGCTGCGGAAAAGGGATATGTTCTTGGCGGATGTAGTTATACATATAAAACTAAGAAAGCAAAAGGTGAAATTGTAGATGAAGCTTGGCCTACAAAAGTAACTAAAATTTTTGGAGGTATTTGGGATGCCGAATGATTATAATTTAGAACTCGTCGGCGCGCATTTATTAGAAGAACTAGCCGAAAAGAATCCGCAGATAGCAGATGACCTTAAGAAATTACTTGAAGACTATCCTGATTTTCTTGAGCAAATTGGTGGTGCTGATGTAATTGGAACTCTTTTTATGATGAGCGATGAAGATTTTAATCTTTTACAAGATTCTTTATATCAGGGAATTAGTGACCAATTCCAAACTCCAGAATTTATGAGAGAAATGACCACCTTATTTCTTCAGCAAGGAATCACTACAAACATACTTGACACTAACGTAAATGAAATTATTTATATAATTAATTCAATTGAAGAATTAAGCGACCTCAAAAAAGATTTTATAGCACGTACTTTAAGAAGTATGGCAGATTATGTCAAAGGAGCAATTGTTGGAACTGAAATCATTCCAATTCCTTGTGAATTAAGCGAAGGTACAAATCTTCCTGTGTATGCAAAACTTGGTGACGCGGGCCTTGATATATATGCTAAAGAAGAATATACAATCGCGCCTGGTGAAACAAAGATAATTCCAACTGGAATTAAAGTTGCAATCCCTGATGGATATGCATTACTTATCCAGCCGCGCAGTGGACAGAGCGCAAAAACAAAACTTCGTATTGCAAATACACCAGGTCTTATTGATTCAGGCTATCGCGATGAAATTGGAGTTATTATTGAAAATATAGAACCGCCTTTTAAAGACATAGATTACGAATTTGATACTAAAGGGGAAATTCATATCAATTCAATTCTTCACGGACAAGCCTATACTATTGGTGAAGGAGATAGATTTGCACAGATGAGATTAGTAAAAGTGCCACAAGCACATTTTATTGAGGTTGATTCTGTAGAAAATATTGGAGTTAATCGTGGCGGCGGCTTCGGTAGTTCTGGAAAGTGAGTAAAATAAAAATAGATGATATACGAAAGGCGGCGATAGAACATAATTGGGAATTGATTTCAGATGCATATAAGAATTTAGATTCTGAACTTCAATTCAAATGTAATGAGGGACATCAGGTTTTTTCTACTTATAAAAAGATTCGAAATAAATGGGAATGTCCTATATGTAAACAAAATACACACTATAACTTTACTAATACAATTGAGCCAAAACATAAGAATTTACAACGAGTAATTGGATTAGACCAAGCAACGCATATTACAGGTTATTCAGTTTTTGACGGAGAAAACTTAATCTATGCAGATATTTTTGAAGCAACAGCAACTGATGAAATTGAAAGAGATTTAGAAATACGTGATTGGCTAATTCAACTTATATTAAACTGGCAACCAGATATAATTGGTTTAGAAGATATACAGCTTCAACAGTTTGATAATAAACTTGTTGGAGTTACGACTTATCGTACACTTGCGCGACTTCAAGGAATTTTGCTCGCAGCTTGCAAAGAAAAGGGAATTGATTCTATAGTGTGCGCGCCAGCAACGTGGCGGGCGCATTGTGGTGTGAAAGGCCGCGCACGAACAGATAAGAAAAGGTCAATGCAAAATTTAGTTAAAACTTGGTTTGATATTACGGTTACAGATGATGTTGCCGATGCAATAGGGATTGGTAAATATGTAGCCGATACATATAAAAAGAAAGTCGAAGTATTCGACTGGGAGTAAATGGAGGAATAATATATGATTACTGTTACAATGCAGCAGGCTTTAGATTTTAGGAAAGCTTATAACTTCTTTAATGAAATTAAATTACCTTTAAAAGCAGCCTATAAGCTTACAAAGATTAAAAATGCAGTTGAAAAAGAAACTGACTATTATGGAGAAAAGTTCCAGGAAATTGTAGACACTTATGCAAAGAAAGATGAGAATGGTGAACTGCAGTATAATGAGGATGGAACTCAGATTCTTATTAAAGATGGTATGATTGTAGAATGCAATCAGAAATTAGAGGAACTTCATAATTTAGAGATTGGAATAGAAAATTATAATCTCTCAATTGAAGACCTTGGAGAAGGAATTGAAGTTACTACAGAAGATTTAGATGCACTCATGCCTTTCTTCTCATAAATAAATTAAATAAAAAGAGGAGTCTTAAATGACTCCTCTTTTATTTTATCTAAAGTTACGAACTTGAGTAACATTTCTGTAATTCATATCTTTTACAATATCGTTTTTTAGACGCTTAGCTAATTTATCCACATCATAATCACTAGTTACTTTATCTACATTTACATTGATATTTATTTCTGTTGGAGCATTAGTAACTTCAGAAGAACTGATATGAGAAATATCATGCATCACTCCAGAAAGTATATCTTTTAATGCAATAAAGTTTTTAGTATCTTGTGCATTTAATACAAGTTCAGGTTTTGAAGTAGTACCATCTAGCCAAGCTGGGCCGGTTGAATCAGCAAGACCGCCAGATAAATACTTTTTATATTTCTTTTTCTTTTGCGTTTTATAATCGTAACCTTTCTTATAAGGAACTTGTTTATTACTTCCCTTATTTACTATAGCCTGAATTGCATTAGCATTTTTAGGACCAAAGACACTAGCTAATCTATTATGTCTAGTCTTTCCATTTCCCCAACCCAAGCCTACTGCGTCACGCCATAGGGCTGCGGCGACTTGCTGTTTTACTGAAGTTGTTACCTTTAATAAACTAGGCTCGTTCTTTTCGGGTTCTTCCTTTTGAGGTTCTTCTTTTTCAGGCTTTTCCTTTTCAGGCTTTTCTTTTTGAGGCTCTTCCTTTTTAGGATGATTCTTCTTAGGTTTCTTTTTCTTAGGTTTAGTACCTTTTCTATTTAAATTGGTTAATGTATCAGCTAATGTATTAATCGCGCTCGAATTATTAGATAATTGAGTTTTTAAATCTGTAATACCAGCAGAAGCAGTAATACCATCTGCAATTTTAGTTTGGACTTCAGCTTTCCAAACTTCATCACCCCACTTACCAGCGGTTTGATCTTTTGTTACGTCTAAAACGCTTTGAATTTGAGTAGCATTGCCCTTTACATCTTCTAAAAGTTTATCTGCTCGAGCAGCATAAATACCAGCTTCTTTATTATATTCAATCTGCTGTTTAGCTAAATCAATTTGTTCTTGACGTTGTTGCGCGGCTTGGTCGGCTTGCTGTTGCATATTTGCTAACATTTGATCTTCTAAAGTACGACCATACTGTGTTTGCGCATCACCAATTTCTTTTTCAAGCTGCGCGGCTTCAACCTGATTGCCACCAGAGGTATTAGCTCGTAACATTGCTAAACGTTGTTGTTTTTGAGCTATATCTCCTTCAGTTTTTAAGTTATCTTCTTGACGTCTACGATTATCAATATTACGTTTAACTTGATCTATTACTTTCTTAAATGAAGCAGTTAATGAACTATTTAAAGACTCAAGTTTTTGGACTTCTTTTTGAGCAGCTTTTTCATAGGCATCAATTAAATCAGACTCTAAGTCTGCCATTGTTTTAACATACTCACCATACTGCTCATAGATTTCAGCTAAATAATCAAAACCATCTGAAATAGATTGCTGGTATGCTTCATTAGATTCAACCATAGTGTCGAAACCTTCTTTGATTGCATCATAGGTTTCTTTGTTAATTTTACCACTACGTTTGTCTCTTTCTAATTTTTCTTCATTAAAGTCAAATTTGTAAGAACCATCAGCTTGTCTAGTTCGTTTAACATATTTATTCGTATATTTAGCTGCAAGATAATCGTCTTTTGCAGCTTCTTCTTGAGCTATCTCTTTAGTTGTTAATTCTTTACCTTGAGCTTTCTTTTTTTCATTTCTTTGTTTAATAGATTGCCAAATCTCTTTTTCATCTTTAGATGAGACGTCTCGACTCAATTGCTCACGCTTAGCCGCAATATCTTCTTGAGTTAATTTAACTCGCTCTTTAATCAGTTGAGTATCTTGTTTTTGAACCTGAATTAATCGTCTACCAGCACTCGCTGCGGACTCATAACCAGCGCCAATTTGTGCCATTAACAAACCATTTTCAGAAGCAAAACGAGTTCTTCTTGCATCAGCATCTGATATTTGTTGAGTTAAGTCATAAATTTTAGTTAACTCATTTTCCCAAGCAAAGAAGGCTTCTTTTACTTGGTCTGTTATATCTTTTATTTGCTGTTGAGCATCTGCAATTGCTTGAGCTGCACTGTTTGCACCATTTGTTAATTTATCTATTTCGCTTTGTAAAGCGTTAAAAATAGCTTCTTGATTTGGTCGCAATGAATAATCATTAGCAATTTTATTTCTATTGATAGAATAAGTTCCATCTTTTTCTCTAGTTACATATTTACTAGTATCAATTAATTCTTCTTTGCTTTCCCATTCGCCTTTTCCATTTTTAGTTTGAAGGCTTACCCATAAAGAACGAGAACCATTAACTAGATTTCTTAAACCTCTATTATAACTTTTTTGTAACTCTTGTTGATATTTAATATTATCATTAATTAAAGAAATTTCAGTATCAACATTTTTAGAGATTTTATTATATGTAGTACCGATTTTACTTAAACTATCATCAATTTTCTTGGCATTCTTTTCGATTTTTTCAGTTATTTTGTTAATTTTTTGACCAATATTGTAACGATCAATTTCAACTTGAAGCCAATTGGTATGAGGAGTCTTTGAATTTTTATCTTTATCTGATTTTGAAGATTTCTTTTTAGTGATTTTCTTTTTGGTAGTGGTTTGACCATTATTTGTAGTTGTTTCTTCCCATTTAGTAATTTCTTCACTTTCTACATCACTTAAAGAACCTGCAGGAATTCCCTTTTGCTTAACAATTTTTTTAGATTGTTCATGATTCCAAACAACAGCATCGGGAGGTAAATCAACTAATTGAGGTCCTCGCGCGCCAAGAATCATTGAACGCTGTTCACTAGGTAGCCAAGCAATTTCAAATCCCTTTTCACCAGTTAAAGTCGTTCCGCCTTTGCCTTTAGGTCCAAGAGTTCCACCTTTGGAACCTTTAGCCATGGAACCAGCATAAAAACCAGCTGAAGAAATATGATTATTTAATCCACGTGCAGCTTCCTTTTCGGCTTTTATTCGGATAGTTTTTACCCATTCTCCTAAAAAATTAGGATAAATATCTACATAGCGCGCTGTCTCAATCGTTGAAATAACACTATCTACTTCATGTCGATCTACATCGGCAAGAACAGGCATTGATGTTTGCTCACTTTCAAATTTCGCTTTTTCAGCTGATACGGCTTGTACAGCTGGTGTAGTATCCGCTCCAACTTGAAGGGTTGCATCTTTTCCGCTAGTTGCTGTACTGGCGGCTTTATCTACTCCCTCAAATTTTACTTGTCCCTCAATAACTGCAGGTTTATCTTCAATATGTTCTTTAGTTTTATTAGCTTCTTTTTCTACATCACTACCATCATATTGATTTTTCCATGTTATTGTTTTTTCGATATTCTCAGCACTGTGCTCATTATTTCGACCTGCACCTTGTTGATGTGCATCACGCTGTTCTCCAATTTCTTGGTATCGCTCTAACTGTTTTTGTTGCTCTTTATCTTTTCGTTGCTCTTTTACTTTTTCACCAGAATCTATTACTTTATCTATTTGTTTTATATAATCTAAGATATTATTTATTTCTTTATCATATAATAATAGCTTATCTTTATCATTTGGATCAACTGTTTTTAGACCTTCGCGCAAATCAGACAAATAATCTTCTGCAACTTGTTTATAACTTGTTAAAGTCTCCAAATTAGCATTATATTCTTGTTCACTTAATTTTGAACCTGCTTCATTAAATCCATGAGCAAACATATCTGCCATGGTATCCCATTCATTCTCTTTGCCAAAAGTCGCTTTTTGCAATTTATCTGCTTGTAAATTTTCGGGATTTAAATCACCAGAAGCTGCATTACCACCAGCTATTATACTTTTAATAGCTTCTAAAGTAGCTTCTATTGTATTCATCCCTTCTGTTACAGGATCCAAATTTTGTTCTTCGACATAGGCATCATATAAATTATTAAATTCTTCGGCAGAAACGTTCTTTTTCCCAAGTAAAGATTTGGTATACTGGAATATGTCTTCCTTTCCATATCCCATCTTATCAAAAACACCAATAGACTCTTTTATACCTTCAGAACCTTTACTTGTAATACCAACATCTTCTTTAAATTTATCTTTCCACTCCTTAAAAGTGCCTTCAAATTCTCCTTTCCATTGATCAAAATGTTTTGAATCTAATGAGCCAGGACCTGGTATTGTTTTAATATTAGCTTGTTCTAATTCTTTGATAAAGTCGGCTTCTTCGGTAGGATTATTAATCGCGCCAGAACTATAAGCATCAGCGATAATTTGTTCGCGATTAACATACATACTTTTTTCGCCATTTTTATTAACGCTTTGTCCAAAAACAGTAGTATCACTTAATGATAACGCTTCTCTTAATTCTTCTGTATTTCCAAAACGAATTTTAGCAAATTGACGGGCTTTATTTACTAATGCAGTAAAACTATTATCAGATAATTTTAATGCTTCAGCAATTTCATGTATATTTTCATCATCAAAATCAAATTGAAGTTTACCCTTATCATTATATAAAAACTTTTTAACTATATCATTATCTTTAAATTTGTCAATATAATCAACAAAATTATTAAAACCCTCAGCACCATCAGTAAATAAAGGCTCAATCTGCTCTTGCATTTTAGTAAGATCACTAGGCTTCATCTTACCTTGTAGTGCTTTCTCACTAAAAACTTCTTTTGCAGCTAGCCAATAAGATTTATCTCCATAACCAGCTTTGTGTTCATCGCTATTTAATACATCAAAGAATTGTTTCATATTCTTTGAAGCAGTCGAAAAATCACTACTAGTTTGTTCTTGGAATTTACCGAATGCGCCCTCTGCAGATGCTATTTCATCTGAAAGCGGATTAAGTGCTTCCATAATATCATGAGCACTTTGCCCAGCTTGATCTTTTAATAGGGCTAATTGTCTCTCATAAGCATTATATAAAGCTTCTCCCGCAGCTCCACCTATATTTTCAGATTCATCTCGTAAAGTTTCTAATTCACCAATTAATCCATCAATTTCTTTATTATATTTTTGTTCATCTAAGTCTAAAGCAAATGCTTCTTGTGCTTCTTTTACCCTAGACATTATGTCTTCATATGGTGATCCTTTACCAAACTGTTTATCTATTTCACGAACGACCTTTCGAGCCTCTTTCCGCATCGTGGGCGCATCCATATCTTCCATTATAATAGATTGCAATCCTGTGGTAACGAATCCCTTTTGTTCTGTATCTAAATTTTGAAAACGAGTGTCCTGACCGATCCAAGTCGCGAGTTGTTCAAAAATTGGTTGATTAATCTCATTAAATTCTTTTATAGAATCTCCTAAATCAGTAAAAGCTTCTGTAATGCCATCTCCTACTGAATCCCAACTAGAAGCTAAACTGGTTTCTGCTTCATGAAGAATTTTATTTTGATTTTTGGTGAACTGTATAATTGCTTTTGATTCACCTTTTAATAAAGAGTCAACATTAATCCCATATTTGGTTTGTAATTTATTTAAATCAAAACCAGCATCTCGAAGTTTAGTTATTACCGCCCCAGTTTTACCCTTTAAACTGTCTCCGCCGGTGGCTTGACCTTTATCATTATAATAAGTCACTCCCGTAGAATAATTTCGCCATGACTTATTTTCTGCTCGATCATCTAATAAAGCTTGCAATGATGTTTGACTTGTATAAGTCCGTAAAGCTTCTTTTTGACGCTTTTCCTCTAAATCTAAGGTGTCTTCTAAAGCACTATTTAAATTAAGTACAGCATGTCCCTGTGCATTATAATATTCTACTATATCTGGGTTTATTTCAGCTATTTTATCAACAATTTCAAGATATCTATCATATTCATCAGTAGAAAGACTAACATTATATCCATTTTCATCAACGCCCTTAGATAAATCAGCCAACTCATCTTTATATTGTTGTAAAGTTGCAATATTATCAGTTGTAGTTTTATTTATTTCCGCATAATCATCTTTAACTTTTTGCGCAGTTTCATGAATTTCTTCGACTTTCTTCTGATGAATTCCCCAAGCAACACCAAGAGCAGTTACTACAGCTAATATTCCAGTAATAACTGGATGAGCAGCGACTAACGCACCAATTCCTCCGATTAAAGAGCCACCACCTTTTTCAGCTATTTTTCCAATTAAACTACCAGCACTTGACGCAATCTGTCCTAAAGAAGAAATTTGATAGCCTAAATTTGTAACCATCGCACCGGCTTCTTTAAAACCGGCGTTTGATAATTGCATACCTAATTGAGCAATACCTTGTCCAGCAGTTACTGCAGCAGAACCTATACCGCCTATTGTATTAGCTAAATCAGCTCCGTCACTCTTTGTTGCTCCGACAAAATTTTCAAATTGCTTTTGTGCATGTTTATCTGCTAAAATTGATGCACCCTCTTCGGTTGAGGCCCATCCTTTAGCTAAAACATCATCTATATATCCTTGTCTCCCTAATTGTCCAAACAGCGCTTCTTCAGCTGCTTTAGCATATTTATCACCCTTAGAAGCCATAGCCTGTTGAAAATTTTCAGCCGTACCAAAAATTTTAACAACATCATCAGTGTTTAAAGATTTATTGTTTAAACCGTTGCTAACTTCTTTGCCAAAAGCGTTTACTAAATCTTGCGCGCCTTTACTAATATCTTTATTTTTAAAATCAAAATTTAATCCTTTTCCTAAACTTAATTTTAATCCCGGTAATTGTTGTAAAATAGCTTTCTGATGATTATCACTTAAATTACCAATTTTACCATAAATGTCCGTTAATGAAAAATTAGATTCCTTTTTAAGATACGATTTTAAATCACTTTTAGCAGTTTTATAATCTAAAATCGTGCTATTTACTGGTGATTCACTATTAGTAACCGCCGCCTTACCGGTTACTGCTGCTTGTAATTGATGAATAGCTTGTACTATAGGATTAGAAATTTGTTGAGCTTGTGCAGAAACTTGTCCTGTAGATTTTCCAACTGCTCCACCGCCAAAAAATCCTTTAAAGAAAGAAGATTTTGGATCAATTAATCCCCCTAAGCCACCAATAGCCGCATTAATAAATTTTCCACCTGCTTTCAATCCCATAAAAGCAGTAGCAATTGAAAGTATAGATTTAGCTGTTGTATTATTGCCAGATAATTTTTCCATAAGTTCATTAACTTTAGTTAATCCACCTGTCAATAAATCAATACCCTTTTTAATAATAGTATTATCAGCAATACCCATTAAATATTCTTGCCAAGCATTTTTTAACTTATTAACTTTAGCCTCAAATGAATCTAATGTTTTTTCAAATTGTTCTTGTGAAGCACCCGCACTATTATTGGCGTATTCTACTAATTGAGTAACACGTTCATAGTTACTCATCATAGCAATAAAACGTGACTGCTGTCTAGAACCCGCTGCAGTCGTAGCTATATATCTTTGTTGAGTTTGTGTTAATGAATCCCATTTGGCTGATATTTCCAAAAATACATCATCTAAATCTCTAAATTGTCCATTAGCATCTTTTAAACTAACCCCAATAGATTGTAATGCCTCATCTATTTTATTATAACTAACTTCTTCGCCATCAACTTCTACAATTTCAAGAGGATTTTTCTTCATTTCTTGGAATCTAGCTATAATAGTTTTCATAGCAGTACCAAGATTTTCAGGAGCTTCTCGAGTTGTTTCGATCATCTGCGCTAAGAAAGCAGTGGTACCTTCGAATGTCATACCAGCCGAATGAGCAAGTGAAGCAGTTTTACTCATAGCAGTACTTAGTTCTTCAGTATCTGATGCGGTTTTTGCAGCAATTTCTGAATAAACATCATTAATTCTTTGAGCAGATGTTTCATTAATTTCCATATTGAAACCACGAAGTGCCGCAGTCATGGCATCAGTTGCAGCTGCAGCTTCTAATCCAGCAATACGAGCCATCTTTAAGGTTTCATTAGCAAGACCCATTGCTTGATTAGTATCTAAACCTTGCTGATAGTAAAGAGTTGTTGCATCATATACGTCTTTAATTGTGGCGCCAAGTTTATTAGCCTGCGCTGTATACTGAGGTAACATTCCCCACATGTCACTAACGCTAAAATCAGTAACTACTGCAGTTTCTGTCATTGCAGCATCTAACTCTCTTACTGTTTCAACTGCTTGATGAATACCACGACGTAAGAGCGAAAACATATTTCTTAAACTAAAGAAATATTCTGTAGAACTCTTTAATTGATCCATCTGCCCTTTCATATTGGCAGTTGCTTTTGCACTCTCAGTTTCTTCATGGGTTAAATCTGCAACAGCTTTACCTGCATTTTTAGCGTTGTCTTCGGTTGTTTTAAAAGCTTTTGCACCACGTTCTATTGCTTCTGTTTTATATCCATCAAAAGCTTGCTGTGATGTTCTAGCAGCATCCCTTAACCCCTCTGTAGCTCCAATAGCTTCAGTTCCTTTCTTTTTAATATTATCTAAAGAAGGAATGATTAAATCTAATAATTCTTTTGTTTCAGAAATATTTTTTACATCTTTATCTGGAAACAAAGATTTAATAATAGATTTTAAAGTTTGAGGTTGAAAGCCATTAATTTTATTAATAATTTTATCAATGGCCGCGCCATAAGCTTCAATATCGCCAGTGTTAAAAGCATCTTGGGCTTCTTTTGCAAAACCTTGTAAAGACTTAGCTCTGCCAATTCCATTTAATAAAGTATTAAAAGAATTAGCATCTCCGCCAAGATGAAGTTCAAAACCTTTTTTTAACTCATCTTGAGCTGCTTTTAATTCTGTGCGTAACTCTTCTAATTTTTGCGCATCAACTTTTAACATTACTGGATGATTATTTACTTCTTTAATTTCATCCATTAAATGTCCAAAAACTCGATTAATTTCTTTTTCAGTTTCTGATAATGCTTTAACGTCAGCTTTATTATTAGTGCCTTTTGCTAATTGGTCTTGATATTTTTTAATTAAATTAGTAATTTTTTCGGTATCTTTTGCTAAATTCTCTCCCATATTTTTAGGAAGTTTTAATTTTTGAAATTCAGCACTTAAAGTTTTTACCTGAGCCGAAATGGTGCTTAAATCCGCTTCAGGTCTAACCGTAAAGGTATAAGTTCCACCATTTTGTGGCATTTCCTTTCCCTCCTTTTAAAATAAAAAAATAGCGTCAATTAAAAATCAACGCCATTCATCATCTTCATCTATATCATCTTCTAAAAAGAAAATTTCAATCGCATCTAATTCATGACTTCTTCCAATTGGTAAAGCCACTCCTTCAAAAACCCCTACAATCGGTTGCGCATTTTCTCCTAAAGTCAGATTCAAACTTGACGTTATTTTTAATCTCGGAATCTTAATAATTGCAGTATGTGTTTCTCCAGTTATATCATCTTTAAATCTTGTTCTTCCTTCAAGACTTAAATAACCTTCCATAAAAGGATCGCCTATAACTGCAGTTGTAACGGTATTTGTATACTCATAAGTATAATCTACAATAACGTCTGTATAAACTAAAGGAGTTTGTATATGTGTATCATCTAGCTTTCGCGCGCCAGTAATCTTCTCGCCTGTTTCTTTTACATAAATAAAAATCCAATTATTGCTTGGTTTATGAGTCAATTCGATTATACCATCTTCATCTGCTTCTAACTCATCACGTTGAGAAATTGTAAATTTCTTTTCATCCGTGTTAAGTTTAAGTAGCTTCGAATTATTCATAAGTCCAAATTGACTCTTTGAAAATATCCCTTGCGTAAACGCAAGATTTACTCCTTCAGTCCTAGTAAAAACGACCAACTTTCGATTAAAGTATCCACCTTGCGCGGCCACTTGTCGATTAATTTCATCGAATTTACTCATCATTATTTTATCAAAAGCAGCGACAACTTCACCAGCCGCAATTGATTTTCCATTTACCTCTATAGGATAAGTCGCTTTTAATTGCACTGAGTATAGCTCTTGCATTCCGAATTGATTATCCATTTATTTTATCTCCTTTAAACAAAAGCGAGGAGGCTCACCGCCTCCCCGCCATTAGTTTTAATTATTAAATTACTCCCAAGTAACGTTAGGGTCATTCTGTGATGTTCCAGTAATAGGTGCATAATTAGCTGTATAATCATCATGAGCATTTTCAAAATCATCAAGTACAGAAGCAACACCCTTGTTACCAACACCAGTAGTAGTACCACCCTTACCAAGGTTGTACTTAACTAATTTAACCATTGAGCCACTCTCTGACTTCAGACATTGTACTGACATTGAGAAAGTAGCAGGATCACCATCGGCTTCCATAGTAAGACTTACATCTTCTGCAGAAACTTTTCCCTTAGGAATAATGAACTGCAGGAACTCATCCTTACCAGAAGCAACGTTTCTAGCATATGTATCACCAGTGATATAGTAGGTGTTTGAATTAAATTTAGCACCAATATCAATAGTTACACCACCAGAAATTACACCATTTTCAGTGCTTCTAGCTTCAGCTGCAGAAGTACAATCGAGTAAGTCGAAAGTAATAAATTCAACTGCTTGGTTTCCAGCCATACCTGTAGTCCAATTAACTGAAGAACGATCAACTACAACCGGATCAGCTACTTCTGTACCATCAGCTTCTTGATAACTAAAAACAGTAACTAAATTCTTTGCGATATATAATTTATTATCATTAATAGAAAAAGTTAAAAAGTCTTTTGTAGAAGAAGCAGAACTAGAACCAACTTCTTGAATGGTATCTGTACGGAAAGGCAGAGTTCTTAAAACTTCTTGCTTGTCGCCATAAACTCTCATCTCACCACCGAACATGATGCCAAGTGACTTAGCACTATATACAGCATCTTCCATTTCGATAGTCAGCTCTTTATTAGTATCCCAAGAAAGAATCTTAACATTACCCTTTCCACCTCTAGCATCTACAACTTCAGAGCTCTGTGACAGAGTAGAAGTCTTAAGAGTATCAAGATAAAGTACTGGAGCGGAAGGTGCGCCCTTTGAGTCTAACTCATAGAACATTACGTCAGCGACTTCTTTTATAGCATATTTATCAAGAATAATTGCCATATTAAATAGCCTCCTATAAATTTTTAATCTAAATTTTTAATCCAATATTTAGGTTTAATTTTTTTGCTATCCGCGCCAGCAAGCAATGAACGTATATCTATATCATACGCTTCTTTTTGTTGCTCCATTGCTACAAGCCAATGAACACACGCATAGCTTATCTCTCCGATATTAAGTGGAGTTAATCCTATTCCCATACAACAAATTGCTGCTAATAAAGTTCCAAATTTTGGACCATCTTTATTTTTCTTTTGCTTGATAATCTTTTCAGATTCTCTAACCTTCTTCTTCCAACGTAGGATGCGTGGGTCTAGATTCTCCTCTTCCGGGTCTGGCGGCTTAATTTCAGAATTCCCCATTACAATTCGAATTTGATTCTGAAAATCAAAAAAATTTTCAGCCGTGAGAAGACGAGGATTCTCTAAATCCTTATCTGGGTCTAATTCATCCTCGCTCTTCCCAATCAGTAACATATTAATCTCTGGTACAATTGTAACAGGTTCATGTAAAAAGAACTTAAACCCATCCAATATGTGCTGTTGCATATCTCCGCCTTGATAGTAATTAAGCATTAAATATTCAAAAGGAGTTGGAATATGAGTTATCCTTTCATCCTTTAAATATTCATCGTTTAAGTCCTCTTGTGTAATTGTAAATAATGCATTATATATATTAAAATGCTCATTTCCAATTACATCATTTACTGTAGGCGGATAAATTTTACATATATCTTTAAAAGCAATAGGAAATCCTAAAAATACCCTATCATCAATCATAGGTTGTAACGCTAAAAGTCATCAAGTATGCAGAAATTTCTTCTGTTAAGAAATCAAGATCGAAATCACCGCCACTCATCTTTCCCAATCCATCAATCTTCTTACCATTCAATGACTTTTGTATCTCACCCATTATAGCAAAGGGTCGCAAATTTGTATCCTTAATAATCCATTGAGTTAATGGAACAAAAACTTCCATTGTCATTGTCACATGTTTAAACTCTGAATTATTCATATCTGTGCGGCCGCGCGCGATTCTAAGGGCAATAATTGAGTGAGCCGTTTCTTTTGGGCCAACTCTCGGCACTATTTTTATAAGTTTCTCAAAAACCTCTTTTTGAATTTGTTCTTGAGTTAAGTCAGGCTGTGAAAGTGGATCTTTATCCGTATAATATAAAAGTTTTAAAAGATTTTGGTTTGCAAGAAGCCTTTTAATGACTTTCTGTGCATTAATTCCTAAATCAATACAATTTCTAACATTACTCATTCTTATTTACCCCCTTATTAAGCCAGAAGAAATCATCAGCATTATCTTCTTCCTTCTGTTTGGGTGGCGCGGAATGATCACGAATATACTGAGGATCAACAGAAACAAATTCAACCCCTGGTGTAGACTGAATATCATAACCAGTAACTACATATGCTTCTAATAATCTACCCTCACCAACTTCCATATAGTCATCTTTTCTTAAAAACTCATTCACAGGCATTATAAAGAAACTTAATTTTAAATTTTCAGTATATAATGTTTTATTTCTACTTCTAGACTTTAGTTCATCCTTCAACATATTATCTTCTTGACCATAAAAATATGCCCAAGTATGCTGAATATCTCCATCCCTATCTTTCCAAGTAAGATAGTGAGTCATTTTTAATACAATATATCTATTATATCCACTAGCTTCCATATCTTCAAGATAATAAATCATCCAAGGGCGCAACTCCATATCCTTATCTGGGATATAAAGAATTGTACCATTCGGCATGTCTAAATGGACATCAGTTAATAAATACTGCATTGTTTTTGTTTCATTTTGACGTAATGGAGTAAGCTCACCTTCTTGTTCTTCTCCATCGAAATCAAAATTCACATAATATACTGATTTTTTTAATTGTAATTTAAAATTTTCTTCTCTCTGTCGTTGCATACGACTTTGAAAGTCTATTCCATAACGATTTAATCGTTTTAAATAGACATTATTATAATAATCACCACTCATATGGCCACCTCCTTACTTTGAAAGTAAAGACATACAATCAAAAATTGTACTTCTAAACTTTTCATAGTTTAAATATCTCAATGCGGCCAATTTATGATATAATCTATAGTAATTGATTGTGCGTTCATCTTCATCGAAACCCAATAATTCAATAAGAATAGAGTCTAAGAACTTTTCCCATTCTCTACCCTTCTCATACTCGCATAATAAACCAAAGAGCCTATTTTTTAAGCTATTAAAATAGGCTTCTTGAACTTCAGGTACGTAATCCACTTTATTCTCCTGCGAGTTTACGGAAGTCAAATGGCTTTCCTTTTCTTGAGCGATAGTAGACTCTTTCAAGTTTAAGCGCCTTATATTCCTCCCGTTCTAAAAGTGATTTGAGTTTGTCGATGAGATTTGCTTGTGAAAAGTCTCTTTCCACATATAATGGCTTAACATTTTCCCAGGTTAAAATTTCTCTATTCAACCACTCACATTTCATATAAGTGGCTAAAATTTGAACTTCCATATTTGTGATTTCTTCATCAACAAAATATCCATCTTCATCAATTTCTAAACTGACACGAGGGAATTTAAACCAAGGAATTGCAGCATCAAGTAATGAACGCCAATCTTGCTCAATTTCTTCATCGGTCCAATGTAACCATTCATCTTCTTGCATTTTTGAAAGAAAAGCATCATAGACGGCGTGTATTGAAGTCATTTTATTTCTCCTTCTCAACCATTTCGGCATCTCTGTTTAATTTAATTGCACTAATAACATCAACGTCTGTATAACCTTTAAGAATATCTGACTTATCAAAATCCATAATCTTATGTTCAATAGCATAATGTGCTAATTCCATTATTTGATCAGAAGGTAACTCTTTTATCTTTTCTCTAAATTCAAAAACGGGCATTACAGTTAAATAGCGCTGTCTCTGTTCATCATTTAAGATAATAATGTTTTGAGGCTCTTCGGCATCATCTGGTTCAAGACCAAGTGCTTTCTTAATATCCATAGCCATTGTAGGATGCTTTGCATCATTATTATCCTTATCCATAATTCCAAGAGTGCCATTTGAGAATAAACTTTCTACCCCTGGCATATAAATTGCCTCTTCTAACTGTTCGAATGGAATTATATTAACTGCATTTTTCTTTTCCCAAACCCTTCTAAGTCTTAATTCGGGTGCTGATAAGATAACTCTGTTTGAGGTTAAGTTTCTAACCTTCACTTTTGTTTTTTCGTCCATTGTTTTTACTCCTTTTAACTCCAAAAATAAGTTGAATGTATATGTTTCGCGCGAGAGGTTGCTAACATCATGACGATAACAGCCGGCGCGCAAGAACATCTACATCCTACTTCTACTTAAAACAAATATAGGGAAGGGGATTAACCCCTCCCCTCTATAATTTTAATTAAACGTTAGGATACATTTCCTTATATGTCTGAGGAATTGCAGCATTCTTATAGATTGCCCAATTGTGATATGCAAGGATAGCAGTACCAAGCTTTCTATAAGTATGAATTTCCATAGATTGGTCAGCATTTACGAAGTCCCACATCTGAGTATTGCCTTCGAACACAACCTTAACAACTCTTTCTCCACCAGTAGGAAGAACATAAGCGAGTTGAGGATCAATCCAAGTTGTTGTATTAGATTCATCAGTGAATGATTGAGGAATCTGTACAATAGGAGTTCCTCTAAACAGATTAATATATCCAGTGTTATGGATAGCATCGATGTCCTGTGGATGATATACTCCACCATAGTTTCCACTCTGAGGAATAGGAACAATAGCATCAGCTCCCATAGCAGCAACGAACTCAGGAGGTGCAAAGATAACAGCACCAGAACCATAAGCCCTTACTGTGGAAATCAGTTTCATCATTTCCTGTCCGTCAAAATCGTTACCAACTGTAATGTTAGCTCTGTTATTAGCAGGAACACCATTTTGAGTAACAGCGGCACGAAGCGCTCTCTGTACTTCCTGATATACAGCATCTGTCTGAGCCTCTGTCAGAATATTAACGAGCTCAGCCATATTTTCTGCTCCATCAAGCATTCTTTCAAAGTCGATTGTGCAAGCTCCGCCTACGGCGTGTGCGCCAACTTCGAATGAACCATTGTCAAGTCTGAAGCTTTCATATACTCCAGAAAGACCAACCTGAGTAAGGAACTTTCTTGCTCTTGCTCTTCCAAGCTTTGTTTTGAACATAGCTTTCTGACCCTGAGCAACCTGCTTAACTTCAGCAAAGATTCCTACTGCGTCGATAACCTTCTTAGGAACGATTTCATCAGCAGCCTCAATAATAATTTCATAGATATCATATCTATTCTTCATAAATTGGTTAACTGAGCCGCAAAGATCTCTAAGTCCATCAACAAGTGCTTCATCAACATTCTCTACAGAAAAAGTCTCAGGAGCCTTGCCAGCAGCGGCATATCTAGCTAACTGTTTTAATTCATTTATAGTCATCTCTAAATATCCTCCTTTATTATGCTTCTAAAACTTGGAACTTCATTGCGAGCTGACCATCAGGCATAGTTGTCTTTTCAACAGCCAGTAAAACAGGACCAGCAGTAGGTTTTGTAGCACTTACATTAATTGCACCCTCATCACTAATTCCACCATAAAGAGGAGTTGTAGCAATAGCATCAAATGCATCCTCAAGTGCTTCGTCATCATCAAACTCATCGCCATCATATCCGATGCAGTTAGTTGTGAAAAGCTCACCTACAGAAAGGTATCCAAGTCTAGGGAGGAATGTTCCTCTTTCAAGCTTGAAATCTTTAAGAGCATTAGCTCTCTCATCATACATATGTTCTGTAGTATAGTTAATAGCAACAGGCATCTTAGCAACGTTAGCAGCAGTAGCATACTTAACCAGTCTGTTGACTCTATCTACAGCAAGCAGCATTCCATTTTCAGCAGGAACAGTAGCGAAATCAGTAGGATCAAGTGCACACTGAGCTTCTACTCTACCATCTCTACGGAAGGCCACCTGATTTAATTCTAATTGACCAAAACCGTCAATTGTCATTCTTTTAAAAGCCATATTATCTTCCTCCGTTATTTTTTATATCTACTAAGAATTTCCGTAAGTCCACCCTTTGAGGTGTCTTCCTTAGGAACAATTTTAGGAACATTTTCTTCAGTAGTAAAAATGGCTGGTTTACTTTGTACTAATGTAAAAGCAAGTTCTTTTTCTAAAGCTTCTTCTGTATAGTTGTCAAGGTCTTCTCTGAACTTGTCAATTACTTCTGCATCTAACTGAACAGAATATTTGTTAAGAACTTCTTCTTTCTTAGCAAGTTCTGCGGCAGCCTTATAAGAAGCAAGTTGTTCATTTTCAGTAGTAAGCTCTTCAACTTTAACAACAGAAGCATCATATTCATTCTTTAATTCAGTATAAAGTTCTTCTGCCTTTTCTTTTTCCGATTGTAAAGTAGAAACAGAAACTTCATACTCTTCAATTTTACTGTCAGATTCAGTAATTTTATCTTGTAAGCCAGTTACATATTCGTCAATTTTTTCATAAGTATTATCATGTAAAGCATGTAACATATCTAAAGCTTTCTTTTCTTCTTCGTTTACGTCAATAACGTAAGCCACTTCTCTTTCTCCAAGAACTAAAGAATCAGATGCGTCATCTTTTGTATAATACACTCTTTCATAACTTCCATTATTCAGATTAAAAGTAAGTGCATATTCATCATAAATATCACAAATCATATAATCCATATAATATCCATCTTCTTCTGTAAATCTAGGATTTAAAAGAGTCCAAATCATATTGAACTTCTGATTATCAGAAAGTTTAAACTCCATTTGTTCTCCTCCTATTTGTTCATTTTGAGACAAATTGAATTTTTCAAATTCATCTATAGTTTGTTTAATAGAATCACAGAAACTATAGAAGGCCGCGCCCTCAAAGCAAGGCTCATAATCTTCACCGAGGGCTTGTAAACCTAAAAACCTTCCTTTATTAAATACAAAATATCTTTTTCCATTAATAAATTGCCATTCACCTTCTATGGAATCTGCAAATAATTCCATGGATTGGGCCTTACCTATAATTTCTACAGCTTCTTTATAAAGACCAGTAAAAAGATATACATCTGTACAAGCATATGTTCTTTCTACACCATCTTCATCTAAATGAGTTTCCCAAGCAAAATTTGGATTCTCTGGAACAATACCATAAATACGACCTTCGTATCTTTGTTTTCCATGGTCAGTATAATCGTCTCCAATAGGATCATAGATACCTTTAACTGGAGTATATGGTAAAGTTGAGATTAAAGTTTCCGCAAACTCATCTGTAATAAAAGTGCCATTTCTGTTTGCGCCCTTATAAAAAATTCGGCATCTTGCTTGAGATAATACTTCATTATAAGCCACAACGTTCCCATAAACAGATAGAGAGAAACAGGTAAATTTATCTTTGTTCATTATTAGAATTCCCTCCAGTGTCTAACGATTTTTCGTTAGCAATTGTTTTTTCACTCTTTTCTTCGGGCGATAAAGCAGGACGCCCTACTGGGTTTCCAGATTGTGTATATGAAGTACTCAAAGGAATTAATTTGCTTCCTAATTCTAATACCTCATTTTCTAAATCTTTGATATTACCTAACTGGTTTTGCGTTATACCCATTGCTAATGCAGGGATTATAAAGCTATAACCTGAATTAGCCATTTTTAATGAAGAGTCAATATATTTTGCTTCGTTATAATATGTAATGGGAAGAATTTTATAAGTAAAATTAACTTCACCATTGCTGAACTTATCATTTAAAATGAAAGTCATTAAAGTACTTAAACGATTAGCAAACATCATCATTAAAGCCATATCATTATTAATTGAAGTCTCTAATGAAAGGTTAGAATCTGTACCAAATAATTGACTACTTGAGCCAGATTCTGCATAGATATTTTTAAGAGCCTTATCAACTGAATTTAATGCATTGTCGTTGGTAGAATGCGCGGTAATCGCATCTACATCTGCATAGGTTGTTAATACACTGACGTTTGCATCATCTTTAAGCATATTAACAGTACCTTTGTGAATATATTCGGCTTCATCGGGTTCAAATAATAATCCACCATCGTTTAAATGAGGTATACGCTGAACGATGATTTTACGAATTTCATTCAAATCACGCTCTTTATTAATATCTTTTGATTCTTCATATTCAAGTGCGGCCGGAATTAGTTCAAGGAACAGCGGCGCGCCCTTTACGAGAGGCAAGTAAACAGTCATATATGCTGGAATTGGACACCAGCACTTTACTTTACCTTTTTTATAACGTCTATACCAATTAACAATTTCATTGGGATAAACTTCCAATGTGCTATTTCTTACTTCTTCATCTACAATAGTATCAAAGTAAGCTACATTTAGCTCAACAACATCATTACCAAGTTCATCCTTATAAATAGAACGACAATATGATGTCGGTAAGTCCAAAATGACAATATCATTTGCAGATACACCTGAGATGATACCATAATATACACCATCTACAAGCGCCGCAAGTGCAAAATTAGTAAACAAAGTAACCAACTTTTCATTGTCTAAGAATCTTGCCGCATTACGATACTTCTTTTGAATACTGGGCTTGGAGAGCTTTAAACCATTATTTGGATTAGGAATTAAAATACCAATATATTTAAGTAAAGTAGCATAATGTAATAAGATTCTACTATAAAAGTTATTGTGTTCAAAGAAATAACGAGAAAGCGCGATCTTTGCAGAAATATCTCCTGAGTCAATGATGCGATCAATTTCTTCACGAGAATACTTGCCGTCTTTTGATTTATAACGCCATCTACGACTATAACCAAAATAATCTTTTATAGTATTACTAGGTTGATTTGCATTGTCAATTAATTTTTGATAAGCTGTAGTAAAGGAGGTTATTTGTTCTCTTGTTTTTTCATCCATTTATTTACCCCCTGTAAAGAAAACTAACTTGCGACTGCCGGCGAGTCCTCGGCGTTGTTTCTTCTTGTAATAATCTTCTTCTAATTCTTTGATACGATATAAACCATATTCAAATGATGAGAATTTATCTTTTGGATAGCGACTATTGATTCGTTCAAGTACAATTTCTAAACTAACTCCAGTTCGCTTTAATCGCAAATTACTCATTTCTTCAAACAGTTTAGTTGTCATTTCGTGTGGCATAAGTCTCTTTATACGTTGTTCGGTTGACATTTTTTGACCAACCTTCGTAGCTAATAATGCGCTCTTGGCTTCTTGTTCTTTAATTAAGAAATGAACCATTCCCGCATTAAGTCTTGAATAGCAATTACCATGCATTTTAGAGTTGAGTTGATTATTAGCCTTTACACCCCAAATAATACGGGGCGCATCCTTAGGTTGTATTTTTAAATAATTATCATCATTTATAAAACCTAAAGGTCCAAGTTCTTCTCCTTGAGAATTGAACTGTGATTTAATCATCTCATCAGCTAAACCCACACCAAGTCCATTAGTATCAATTACGACCTCGCGCGGATTAAACGCAGCGATAATTTCTTTCAAGTCTGCAGCCTGAACAGAGAACGGTTTCGTTTGAGGAGTTCTACCTAAAACAATAAGATTTACCAAAGTTGCATAAAACTTACCTTTTATAATATTAACTCTAAAAACACAAACCGCCGTCTGATCAGAAATACGACCAACATCCACTGATATTAAGTAGAATTGTTCAGAGCCGGGTCTATTAATTGCGTGCGTTTCGGGATTTTTTATTTTTCTATATTTAGTTAATTTATCAAAAGAGAACCAAGAATCTTCACTACCGCCTTGCCACAGACTTAATTATTCTGTAGCAAAAGACTCTGCATTGTATGAAGGACTCATCTTCAATTTGTTAATAAATTGACGGTCAATAAGTCCATGCATGGCGGGCAGTCGCCAGTCGCATCCCAGCATAAAAGCATGTTGAGGGTCAATAATTGCATTTTCAAAAGTATCAATTAAACGGTCATATGCGAAAGAAGCCTTCATGCCCGCAGAGGTAGCCGCAATAATTTGCTGATTAGGTTCTTTAGGATTAACTGTATTGTTTGGCAAACGACGAGATACGTTTACGAGAGGAAGAACTACAGAGTTAATAGCTTCTTC
>ODAI013119766.1_pt1 | contig 25668 bp, 26 predicted proteins | sample 1539321 | NCBI WGS metagenome assembly ODAI01 (sample SAMN02144231, study PRJEB22623) | gut metagenome | biome: sheep rumen | host: Ovis aries | place: New Zealand
AACAATTTTATGGTCACATATCATCTGATAGAGAATGTAACATATTATTTTGGCGCGGGATTCTATGGAGACGGAATAGGTACTTATGATGTGTGGCTTTCCAAAACAAACGAGGGGGCGTATGTTGGAGCGATGAATACATCTGCGGGTGCAACCAATTCATGTGCTATAAACAATAGTTATGTTATGAGAAATTATTCATTTATTGCGAATGCCAGCACAGAGCATCTGTTCTTTAGTTCGGATTCGAATTGTGATTCGAGGATTTGGCTGTATGATGAGAATTTAGATTATATAGGTGGTAATGATGATAGCGGGTATAATAGTAATTACAAATTGAATATCCAACTTCAATCAGGTCATACTTATTATGTTGTTGCTGGTGCGTATGGTTCTGACACAGGCGTATATACTAACAATTCTTATCAGGAAGATAATCTCAATGGCTTTTCTTATTATTTTAAGAATATAGGGTCACAACGGTGTATAGATATAGAAGGACCTAGTGCTCAAGAATGGGTTCATCAGTGGACATATCATACCGGTTATCAGGAGAAGTGGAGAATTGTAAAGTATGCTGATGGATATTATACTATAAGATCAGATTATGGTGATAATAAACTTATAGGTATCTCTCAGGCAAGTACGGGTGTGGATAATATAAAGCTATATACTCAGACGAGTAATACTACCAAGTGGAAAATATATAAAAACTCGGAGGGTATAAGAATATTCGTGCCACGTAATATGTCAAATGCGATATTGGTAGCGCCTGATAGTTATACAGGAACAAGGCTTCGGTTATGTTATATAAGCAATGTTGGTTCTTATTCTAAGTGGAATATGGCTTATGATCTGCATTTGGAGAACTTTAGAGCGTCGAATAGAAATATTGCTCTAAAGCCAATAGGAACGACGGTTACATCTTATTGGGTGGATAGAATACAGGATGGCATAGACAATTGGAATGATTCAGGTGCTGGAGTGAATATATCGATGACTAATGGATCGTCGATATATAAGATAACGGTGGATAATACTACGGAAATATATAATCCAGTAACAGGTAGTTATAGATTTGGAGTGAATACCATTAGTTTTAATGATTCGATAATAACGGATTCGTTAATTACGATATATAATAAAAACATAGTTGATTGTTTGGGTTATGATTATGGTAATTATGATAATGCGAGAATATGGACGATTTCTCATGAAATTGGTCATACTTTTGGTCTTGATGATAATCCTATAGGACATGATGATGACTCAATAATGTCATATTCAGTTGATAGTGAATTAATAAATGGACCGCAAGATATAGATGTTTATAATGTGAATTACCAATATGTTAATTAGTAATATGAGGAGGTTGGTTGCTATGATTAAAAGAGTGCTATTGGTTTTATTATGTTTAGTTGCTTTTACGGGCTGTACATCACGTGTGAGTACTGCGAAGACAGGAACGTCTGAAGCAAATGGAAATTCGGGGTTAGCAATACGTGCTTATACAAATTATATACCTGTGGAGGAAAGGATTCCGCGTGCTGCTAATATATATACAGGAGAAGTGGTTGATATATTTTTTATTGTATGTGATGGGGTTGAACGTCAATACATGGCTATGCCTAATTTTTACACGGTTTATAAAGTTAAGGTTGGGGATGTGTATAAGGGGGCACCAGGAAACTATGTAAATGTGGCGGTGTTTGGATGTTTGTTCGGTTATAAAGAAAAACAGCAATTGAAAATATTAAAGAAATATGGTTATGAGTATGATGTGATTCCAGATGTTGGCGCACAGGAGCTTGAAATAGGTAAAACATATGCTTTTTTAACTAATACATTTGGAAATTATGAAGGTATGGTAGGAGGCACGTGTTATAATTCATATATCTATATAAAAGATTATATTGAATCGGACGACTTTGATAAGAATGAGTATATCAATCCTAAAGATAGCATTAAGAACAAGTATAAGGAAGTGATAGATGGACAATTAAAGGATATAAAGTTTGATGCTTATGAGGAGGATGGGAAAAGATACTGTAAGCTTGTTATAGATGTCTATGATAGTAATGATCCTAAAACTGGTAAGGTTAAAGAAGTGTTATGGCATTGTGAAGAAGCAACTGATATCGAAGAACTTTGGTTTAAAAAGGGTGATAAAAAGATGTTCTTTATATCTTATGAGGAAGTAGGCGGATATCCTTTATGTGGGGGTATTGGGTTAATTACTGATTTGCTTTATGGCAACATTGAGGAGTATCATTGAGATTATGCTTGTTTTTTTGAGAGAGATATGCTATAATACATTCAATTAAATCCAAAAGGAGATTCTAATAATGAATGATGTATTAAAGAGATTCCAGAATCTTGGAATTATCCCTGTTGTAGTTATTGAGGATGCTAAGGATGCTGCTCCTCTTGCTAAGGCTCTTTGCGAGGGTGGCCTTCCTGTTGCCGAGGTTACTTTCCGTACAGCAGCTGCTGAAGAGGCTATCAAGGAGATGCTTAAGGCTTGTCCTGATATGTTCGTAGGTGCTGGTACTGTTCTTACTACAGAGCAGGTTGACAGAGCTGTTGCTGCAGGATGTAAGTTTATAGTTAGCCCAGGTCTTAATCCTAAGATCGTTAAGTATTGTATCGAGAAGGGCGTTCCTATAACACCTGGTACATCATGTCCATCAGATATTGAGCAGGCACTTGAACTCGGTCTTGAGGCTGTTAAGTTCTTCCCTGCTGAGCAGTCAGGCGGTATCGATAAGATTAAGGCTATGGCAGCTCCATATACTAACGTTATGTTCATGCCTACAGGCGGAATTAACGCATCTAACCTTAAGAGCTACCTTGATTTCCCTAAGATTCTTGCATGTGGCGGTAGCTGGATGGTTAAAAAGGATCTTATCGCAGCTGGTGAGTTTGATAAGATCAGAGCTCTTACAGAGGAAGCTGTTAATACTATGCTTGGTTTCGAGCTTAAGCATATCGGTATCAACTCTGAGAATGAGGCTGCTGCTATCGAGATCGCTGACGCATTCCAGAAGATGTTCGGCTTCACTAAGAAGGTTGGAAGCAGCTCTGTATTCGCAGGCAGCTACATCGAGGCTATGAAGAAGCCTTACCTTGGTAAGAATGGTCATATCGCTATCGGTACTAACTACATGAACCGTGCTATCTATCATCTTCAGCTTCGTGGCTTTGAATTCGATGAGTCTACAGCTAAGAAGGATGATAAGGGCAATATCAAGGCTATCTACTTCAAGGGTGAGATCGGCGGATTTGCTTGCCATCTTGTTCAGAAGTAATTCTGTGTTGATTGGAATTTAGATCATCATATTATTATGAAAGGGCTCTCTCTTAGGTTTGCCTGGAGAGAGCCATTTTTTCTGAATCTTTTGATTCGTTGTGTGTGTGAGTTGTATAATAATTGATTTAGGATGTTTTTTATGAGTAAGATTGCGATAGCTACTGACAGTAATAGCGGTATAACACAGGCTGAAGCTGCAACTATGGGTATCAGCGTTGTTCCTATGCCGTTTTACATCGATGATAAGCTTTATTTTGAAGGCGTAGACATATCTCAGGAAGAATTCTATAAGGTTCTTGCTACTGGTGTTGACGTTAAGACCTCACAGCCGGGCGTGGAACAGCTTACCGGATTGTGGGATGAGTTGTTGAAAGAATATGATGAAGTTGTATATATACCTATGACAAGCGGTCTTAGTGGTGCATGTCATACTGCTATCATGCTTTCTGAGGATTATGAAGGCAGGGTTCAGGTTGTGGATAATCACAGGATTTCTCTTACACTTGTGGGTTCTATAGAGGATGCTCAGAAGATGGCAGCTGACGGCTATAGTGCGGCACAGATCAAAGAGAAGCTTGAAGAAGAAAGCTACAACGCCAGTATATATATAGCTATAGATGACCTTAAGTACCTTAAGAAGGGTGGTCGTGTAACTGCTGCAGGTGCTGCAGTAGGTACCATACTTGGTATCAAGCCGGTTCTTCAGATACAGGGTGGAAAGCTAGACGCTTTTTCTAAGGCAAGAGGACTTAAGGCTGCTAAGCGTGTTATGCTTGATGCTCTTGACTCTGATCTTAAGGGTAGATTCAAGACTGAACATGAAGAGGGTAAGATGGTATATGCTATCGCCTATTCAGGAGATCCAGCTAAGGCTTGGGAGTTCAGAGATGAACTTGTTAAGAGATTCCCTGATGCTGATCCGAAGGTATATCCTCTTGGGCTTAGCATAGGATGTCATACAGGTGATGGCGCACTTGGATGCGCTGTATATAAAACTGTTGGGTGACCATGAGGTTACCCTTTTTTGAGGTTATAATATGAGATACAAAAGAATATGTAGTATCATAAGTATCTTCGTACTTATGATATGTATGTCGGCCTGTGCTAAGATTGAGACTTCTAAGACGACTTCTAAGGAGACTAAGAGACAGGAAGAGACTAAGAATGTTGCTACTTCTGCGGTTGAAGAGGTCACGACTGCGGGATTTACTCCGACTACGATAGAATTAGTGATGGTAGGTGATGTGCTTCTTCATGATCCGATCAACGAGAGTGGTAAGATGGCAGATGGCACGTATAATTATGATCACATGTTTGCTCATGTGACTGAGGACATACAGAAGGCTGATGTCGCTATAGCTAATCAGGAGGTTATACTTGGCGGTCGCGACATAGGATTATCGGGCTACCCAGCATTTAACGGAGCTTACGAGGTTGGTGATTCGCTTGTTAAGGCTGGCTTTGATGTCATACTCCATGCTACTAATCATACGCTTGATAGAGGAAAACAGGGCGTCCTTAACTGTATAGACTTCTGGGAGAGCAAGTATCCGAAGATAGCTTATCTGGGTATCAATAAGACTCAGGAGCATCAGGACGATTACATATATGTGTATGAGAAGGATGGCGTGAAGATTGCTATACTTAACTACACCTATGGAACTAACGGAATTCCGCTTCCGTCAGATATGCCATATATAGTCAATCTCATGGTTGAAGAGGAGATGGCGGAGGATATCAAGAAGGCTAAAGCACTTGCTGACTTCGTGGTTGTATGTCCTCACTGGGGTGTTGAATATACCCATACAGCGCCGCAGGTTGTGCTTAACTGGTGCGACTTCTTCAGCGAGCAGGGCGTTGATCTTGTGATCGGCGCACATTCGCACGTGATACAGCCTGTTAAGATGTATGACAGAGCGGATGGCGGAAAGATGCTTGTATACTATTCGCTTGGAAACTTCATCAACTCTACAGCTGATTCGGGAACTGGAACTGCTGACAGGATGGTGGGCGCTATGGCGAAGGTTACTATAACTAACGACGAATCAGGCAAAGTATTCATCAAGGATTATGAGGCTGTGCCTCTTGTTACGCAGATGGCTTTTGGAAGCGGCAAGCCTACTACTTATAAGCTGTCTGATTATACGGAAAGCTTAGCGAAGGCCAATGAGATCGTTAACAGAGATTCGAGATTCTCTCTTGAATTCTGTGAGAACTTAAGTGAGGAGGTGCTTGGAGATGCATATAAGAAGCAGCATTAAGAGAGGTTTTGCAATCCTCCTTGCTGGTGCGACGATCCTTGGTGGATGCGCTAAGGTTGAGACAAGCCGCTATGATGTTCTCTCAAGTGCCTACGAGACTGATGCGGCGACTACGGCAGAGAAAACCACTCAGGAGGTGACTACTAAGAAGACGGTAACTCCTACTGAGATTAAGCTTGTGATGGTTGGAGATATCCTTCTTCATGAAAATGTTCACGCTTCTGCACTTGCAGACGATGGAACTTATAACTATGATCATCTCTTTACTGCGATAACTGATGAGGTTAAGGCATCAGACCTTGCGCTTGTGAACGAGGAGGTTATCTTAGGCGGCAAAGACCTTGGTCTTAGTGGTTATCCGATGTTCAACGGTCCTTTTGAGGTGGGTGATGCTCTTGTGAAGGCTGGCTTCAATGTCATCCTTCAGGCGACGAATCACACGCTTGATATGGGCAAGACTGGCGTCCTTAACAACATCAACTTCTGGAAGGAGAACTATCCGGATATCTCGTACCTCGGAATCAACGAGTCCAAGGAGCGCTATGACAATTATATCTACACCTATAAGAAGGGCGATATAACGGTCGCAATCCTCAACTACACCTATGGAACCAACGGTATCCCGATTCCTTCGGACATGCCTTATATAGTAAATGTTCTCGATAAAGAGAAGTGCGCGGCTGATATAAAGCGCGCCAAAGAACTTGCAGACTTCGTGATCGTGTGCCCACACTGGGGCATCGAGTATGATACGTCGATAACTCCTGATGAAGAGGAGTGGGCAACATTCTTTGCTGATAACGGCGTGGACTTGATCCTTGGTGCTCATCCGCATGTTGTAGAGCCTGTAAGGTGGGTGGAAGGTAAAGACGGCCACAAGCTTCTGTGTTACTATTCAGTTGGTAATTATGTGTCTGGTCAGGACCAGAACAAGACTATGCTTGGCGCTATGGCGCAGGTTACAATAGCTAACGACGCAGAAGGCTGTGTCTCAATCAAAGAGTATGGTGTTCAGCCACTCATAACACATAAGCAGAGAGGCTATAAGAAGCTTGCTGTGTACAGAATACAGGATTATTCCGAAGAACTTGCTAATCTTAACTATGTATCAAGTACATTTACATGGGCATATTGCAAGGAGCTTGCAAAGGAAGTATTCGGGGAATTATATAAAGACTAATCATGAAAGGAAATTAAAGTTATGTCAAATCCAATAGTACAGTTTAATATCGCAGGAAAGGGTGTAATCAAGGCGGAGCTTTATCCGGATATAGCACCTGCAACAGTTGAGAACTTTGTAAAACTCGTTAATGAGAAGTTCTATGATGGACTTATATTCCACAGAGTTATCGAAGGCTTCATGATTCAGGGCGGATGTCCTGATGGCAATGGTACGGGCGGTCCTGGTTACTGCATCAAGGGCGAATTTGCTTCTAATGGCTTCAAGAATGACCTTGCTCATACAAGAGGAGTTCTGTCTATGGCTCGTGCACAGGATCCTAATTCTGCAGGTTCACAGTTCTTCATAATGCATCAGGATGCTCCACACCTTGATGGTGAATATGCTGCATTTGGTAAGGTGACAGAGGGTATGGATGTTGTAGATGAGATAGCAACTACCGCTACTGACTGGTATGATAGACCTAGAGAAGATCAGGTTATGGAAAGTGTAACAATAATAAGAGCGTAAAAAACAATCATAGGGACACGTCAAGATTTCTATACTCTCGTGTGCATCAATTAGCAAAGCCCTCAGTAATTACGTACAAGCATGTATTACTGAGGGCTATACTATTCTTTCACGAGGTGTACCCTCCATCCACAGTTATAACCTGTCCTGTCATATACGGATGGTTAGTTGCTATATCGAAGACTACATCAGCGATATCCTTAGGTGTACCAAGTCTTCCGGCAGGGATTTCTTCTGTGAGTGCTGCTAGTTCTTCTGGGCTTAGATGAGAGTTCATATCTGTGTCTATCACTCCGGGAGCAACAGCATTGACCCTTATGTTGCTTGGTGCAAGTTCCTTGGCCAGAGCTCTTGTGTAGCCGTCTAAGCCGCTTTTGCTTGCGCAGTAAGCGACTTCGCAGGATGCGCCACGGCTGCCCCAGATGGATGATATGTTCACTATACTGCCTTCTTTTTTGCTTATCATGTCAGGAATCAGTTTACTTGTAGTGTTGAAAACTGAATAGAGGTTTGTTCTTATGATAAGGTCGAATACATCATAACTCATGTCCTGGAGAAGGCCTGTGTAGGATATGCCGGCGTTGTTGATGACATAGCTTATGGTGCCAAGTTTTTCTCTGGCATCGTCTATACAGGCGGATACAGCGGCGTTATCGGAGACGTCACATGTGTATGGATAGACTTTGACGCCGTATCCACTTAGGATAGAGACCATCTTGTCCATATTCTCTCCACCGCTTTTTGAAATTATACACATATCATATCCTTCTTTGGCAAATTTGATGGATATGGCACTGCCGATACCACGGCTTGCGCCAGTTATAAGAACTGTTTTTTTCATGAAGTGCTCCTTTGCAAAAAGGCTTTGTTGAGCCTTTCTTAGAGTTTGATTTTTTTCTATATCAATTGTATCATCAAGGTTTCTTTCTGTCTAGTGAAAATATGACTTTTTGTGCAAGTTGCACAAAAAAAGCCTCGAAATTAAATAATTCATGTTCGAAATTTAGTACAATCTTTAATAAATTGGGGAATGTTATCCACATCGAAGAATCTTGAAATATGAACGATTTGGACATATCCACCGAGTTATCCACGTTATCCACAAAAAATAATAGTACTATAGTACCAGATAATCTTCAGAATCGGTGAACGTATGTTTCGTAGAAGATTTACAAAAATCGGGATATTAAGAAAAAACTCTTGACGGTTAAAGTTATACTCATATATGTGCATTCTATTCCCGCGCTATTGATTAGTGGCTGGCGTTATGTATAATAGTTATTAGGAGGTGAAACATGAAGATTAGGTTACGTGTTAGTGAAGAGAAGGTCTCACAGCTTACGAGGGAGCTTGAGGCACTTGGCATAGAGATTGACGAAGCGTCAGAGCTTACGCTCACAGATTATGAGACTTCTCTTAACCATCTTGTGTGCTGGGATGGAGAAGATATGATTATAGTGAAGCTTTCTGAGGTGATCTACATAGAATCAGTCGGCAAGGACGTGTATGTGAACACGATGGATAAGCGCTACAAGGTCAAGCAACGTCTCTATAATCTTGAAATGCTTCTTCCTCAGGATGATTTCATCAGGATCAGTAACGGAGTCATAATTGAGCGTGGCGCAATTGAGCGCATAAGACCTGCCCTTAGTTGCAGGTTCTATCTGACTCTGAAAAATGGTGCTAAGGTAGATGTTACAAGGTCTTATTATTATAAGTTCAAGGATTTCTATGGAATATAAGGAGATGGAATATGGAAAAAATAAGATATAGTCTGGATGAAATATGTATTTTTTTGACTATGATTGCAATTATAGTAATTGTTGCAATAGTAGGCTATTTGATTTATATGTGTGTATATACCAATATAATTAACAAGAAAATAAAAAGTGGGGAAGTTGTTAAAAAGAGAAAGGTCTTAGAACCAAGAGATGCCGTAATGTGTATCAGCAGTATGGCATTAATGGTAATGCTTATTATGTATTTGAATGAATCTATTGGTCGTAGGCATGATTATGATGATTATAATGATGATTATAAGCGTGAAGTAAGCCGTAATGCATTCGTGATGGCAGATGCATCTAATCCTGAAGAATATGTTGTTGAACAGATGGTGGATCGTTTTTATGGAGGTGATAATGAGCTTGATTTTTCATATCTTAGTATGTATTCGGTTGATGAGAATCCTGGTTATACCAAAGAAGTAATAGAAGGTGATTTGTGTACTTTTACATTGTTTAAAAGAAAAGCAGATCCTAATTCTTTTCATCCTGATTTTATATGTTTTATTGATTATAAGGGTGAAAATAAAGACGGTTGGATGTGTGAATGTTTAAGTTTTATGGATAAAAACACCAATGATAGGCTTCCAGGAAGTGCTATGAAAGGTGATAGTGTATGTGACAGGTTATTGTTTCTTGGAAATATGGATAAAGGCAGTGAAGCTGTTATAGATATATATATTCTAAATGATGAGTCATACGAACTGTTTAGCGAAGATAATGGACATAATTTTTTAAAGGTCAAAGATTATGCCACTAGTTCGGACCGCCTTGTTATAAGCTTTGATGACTGACTTTGACATCTGATTGTCAATATTGACAAAAAATTGTTGATTTATTCTGAGTTTATGGTATAATATGTATAAAGAAATCCGTGAAGGAGAGTGATAATTATGAGATTCATTATTACAGGAAAGAACATCGATGTCACAGATGGTTTGAGGGAAGCTATTGAGGATAAGTTAGGGAAACTTGACAGATTTTTTTCACAAGACACTACAGCTCAGGTAACGATGAGTGTTGAAAAAGAAAGGCAGAAGATAGAAGTTACCATCCCTGTTAAGGGTAATATCATAAGATCCGAGCAGGTCAGCAACGATATGTACGTATCTATAGACCTTGTTGAGGAAGTTATCGAAAGACAGTTAAAGAGATATAAGAACAAGATAGTTGACGCTAAGCAGGCTGCATCAGAATTCGCAAAGAGCTATGTGGATGAGGATGTTGATGATGAAGAGATTAAGATCATCAAGACTAAGAAGTTCGCAGTTAAGCCTATGGATCCTGAAGAGGCATGCGTTCAGATGGAGCTTTTGGGACATAACTTCTATGTATTCTTCAATAGTGATACAGAAGAGGTCAATGTAGTTTATAAGAGAAAAGATGGAGCCTATGGCTTGATTGAACCAGAGTTTTAACACATTAATCATATAGTTTCCTTTCTTTCTTTTGATGGCGGTCAGGGTAACTCCTGACCGCCATTTATCTTAAGTCGGAGATAAATCTCCGACTTAAGATAAATGCTCCGCGAGGATGCGCACGGATTCAGAAAGGAAAATGTTTGTGTTGATATTCTGCGCAATAGATGGTATAATATATTGCGATAATATTTTTTTAAGAGGTTTTATTATGAATTTAGCAGAGAAGATTTTTGGTAACCGAAGCGCCAAGGAAGTGAAGAGGATCATGCCTCTCGTTAAGAAGGTTGAGTTCTACAGAGATCAGTACATGGCATTATCCGATGAGGAACTTCGTAATAATACCAGACTTTTCAGAGATAGATATGCTGCCGGAGAGACACTAGATGATCTTCTGCCAGAAGCATTTGCAACAGTAAGAGAGGCAGGACGAAGAGTCCTTAATATGGAGCATTATCCTGTACAGATCATAGGTGGTATCATCCTTCATCAGGGACGTATCGCCGAGATGAGAACTGGTGAAGGTAAGACCCTTGTGGCTACTCTTCCGGCTTATCTGGATGCTCTTACCGGTGAAGGCGTACATATCGTTACTGTTAACGATTATCTTGCAAAGCGTGATGCTGAGTGGATGGGTCAGATCCATGAATTCTTGGGTCTTACTGTAGGTGTTGTACTTAACGATATGACTCCTGAAGAGAGAATTAAGGCATACGCTTGTGACATCACTTATGTTACTAACAACGAACTTGGATTTGATTACCTTAGAGATAATATGGCCATCTACAAGGAACAGCTTGTTCTTCGTGGATTGAAGTTCTGTATCATCGATGAGGTCGACTCTGTTCTTATCGATGAAGCGAGAACTCCGCTCATCATATCAGGTCAGAGTGGTAAGCCTACATCTCTTTATCAGGCTTGTGATATACTTGCAAAGCAGATGGTTAAGGGTGAAGTCAGCGGTGAGCTTACTAAGCTTCAGGCTATCATGAACGAAGAGATAGAAGAAAGTGGCGATTTCATAGTAGATGAGAAGGACAAGAATGTTACTCTTACTGCTGAAGGTGTTAAGAAGGTCGAGGAATTCTTCCACATCGAGAACCTTGCAGATTCTGAGAATCTTGAGATTCAGCATGGTATCATACTTGCCTTGAGAGCACATAATCTCATGTTCATCGATAAGGATTATATCGTAAGAGATGACGAGGTTCTTATCGTCGATGAGCATACAGGACGTGTTATGCCTGGTCGTAGATATTCTGATGGTCTTCATCAGGCTATCGAAGCTAAGGAGCATGTTAAGATCAATCGTGAATCTAAGACTCTTGCAACTATCACATTCCAGAACTTCTTCAACAAGTATGAGAAGAAGTCAGGTATGACAGGTACTGCTCTTACAGAGGAGAAGGAGTTCAGAGATATCTACAACATGGACGTTGTGGAGATTCCTACTAACAGACCTGTTATCCGTATAGATCATAACGATGCTGTATTCAAGACAAGACGTGGTAAGCTTAAGGCTGTAGTTGAGGATGTTCTTGCTACACATGAGAAAGGTCAGCCAGTTCTTGTAGGTACTATAAGTATCGAGGCTTCTGAAGAGCTCAGTAAGCTCTTTACTAAGGCTGGTATCAAGCATAAGGTACTGAATGCCAAGTTCCATGAGCAGGAAGCTGAGATCGTAGCTGATGCAGGTCAGCATGGCGCTGTTACTATAGCTACTAACATGGCTGGTCGTGGTACCGATATCAAGCTTGATGAAGAGGCAAGAGCAGCAGGTGGTCTTAAGATCATAGGTACAGAGCGTCATGAGAGTAGACGTATAGATAATCAGCTTCGCGGACGTTCAGGTCGTCAGGGAGATCCTGGTGAGTCTATATTCTATATCTCGCTTGAAGATGATCTTATGAGACTCTTTGGCTCTGATCGTCTTATGTCGACATTCAGCGCTCTTGGCGTAGGTGAAGATGATCAGCTACAGCATGGTATGTTGAGTCATGCTATCGAGCGTGCTCAGAAGAAGGTCGAGGAGAATAACTTCAGTATCAGAAAGAGAGTCATCGAGTATGATCAGGTTATGAACGAGCATAGAGAGATCATCTACAAGGAGAGACTCCGCGTTCTTAATGGTGATAACATGCGTGCTTCTATACTCAGTATGATGGATGATGTTATCGAGAGTGCTGTTAACAGATGCGTTGCAGATGAGAAGCTAGGCAACATAGACTATGCAGAGCTTAACGAGTATATCCTTCCTATAGTTCCTATGTTCCCTATTACTGAGGAGAATGGATTTAAGAGAAAGAGTGAGCTTATACAGTATATCAAGGAAACAGCTCTTAAGCAGTATGAGGATAGAGAGGCACAGTTCCCTGAGCCAGAACATTTTAGAGAGATAGAGCGTGTTGTTCTTCTTAAGGTTATCGATCGTCAGTGGATGGATCATATCGACGATATGGAGCAGCTTAAGCAGGGTATCGGTCTTCAGGCCTGGGGTCAGAAGGATCCTGTTGTTGAGTACCGTTCCATAGGTATGGACCTCTTCAACGAGATGTCAGCTGATATCAAGGTTGACACTGTTAAGTCTCTTCTTCGTGTAAGAGTTGAGCAGAAGGTTGAACGTGAGCAGGTAGCTAAGATCACAGGTACCAACAAGTCTGAGGAGTCTGTGAGAGCACCTAAGAGAAGAGATAGTAAGAAGATATATCCGAACGACCCATGTCCTTGCGGTTCAGGTAAGAAGTATAAGCAGTGCCATATGGGCAAAGAGTTTTAAGAATCGGAGTAATACATGATAGAATTAGATCAGTACAGATACAAGTTATCCGGATATAAGGAATTGATCGATGATCTGAAGGATGCACTTTCCCTGGAATCCAAGGATAAGAGGATTGAGGAGATAGAGGCTTATATGGCGATGCCGGACTTTTGGGATGACGCTGAGAAGTCTCAGGCTCTTATGATCGAGCTTAATAAGCTAAAGAGCGAGAAGGATAAGTTCAACGGCCTTGTTCGTGATTATGAGGATATATATGCTCTCATGGATATGGCTGAAGAGGATAACGATACCTCGATTGTAGAAGAGATCGATTCGATGACCGAAACATTTATGAAAGAGTTTGACAACATGCGTATGGCGACTTTGCTTACAGGCGAGTACGACCGTTGCAATGCTATTCTGACTCTTCACGCGGGAGCGGGCGGTACGGAGTCTTGCGACTGGGCAAGCATGCTTCTTCGTATGTACACAAGATATGCCGACAGTCATGGTTTTAAGACTGAGGTCATAGATTATCTCGAGGGCGATGAAGCGGGCGTTAAGTCTGTAACCATCGAGATAAGCGGGGACAATGCTTATGGCTATCTTAAGTCAGAGCATGGTATCCACAGACTTGTAAGAATATCGCCATTTAACGCGGCGGGCAAGAGACAGACTTCATTCGTATCCTGCGATGTCATGCCGGATATAGAAGAAGATATCGATATAGAGATCAATCCGGATGACTTGAGGATCGATACTTATCGTGCGAGTGGTGCAGGTGGTCAGCATATCAACAAGACTTCATCTGCCATAAGAATCACTCACTTGCCTACAGGTATCGTGGTTCAGTGTCAGAATGAACGTTCTCAGCATCAGAACAAGGATAAGGCTATGCAGATGTTGAAGGCTAAGCTCATGCTCCTTCAGGAGGAGGCTAACGCTAAGAAGCAGTCTGATATCAAGGGCGAGGTCAGAGAGATAGCCTGGGGAAGTCAGATACGAAGCTATGTTATGCAGCCTTATACTATGGTCAAGGATCATAGGACTAATTATGAATCGGGCAATGTCGATGCTGTCATGGACGGCAAATTAGATGATTTTATAGGAGCTTATCTTAAGTGGATCAATTCTGATAAAAGCGAGGAATAATTATGGCTAATATCAAACCTGTTATATTCAGAATAGAAGATCAGATATACGGCATAGATATAAATGCTGTGCAGGGTATTGAGTTATACAACGAGATCATACCTGTACCCAATGCCGTAAGCTGTGTTGACGGACTTATAAACATACGAGGAGATATAATCCCAGTTTACAATCTGCGTAAGAAGGAGCACAAGGAGACAGGACCTGACTTCAATATCAAAGAAGAGCAGTTCATCATAGTGCTGTGTCATGGTGAGAGACTCGCTCTTATGGTTGATGTCGTTGAAGATATCAGAGATATCAAGGACGAGAGTTATCAGGAATTGCCGATCATATGCACTAATAAGAACAACGATTATGTGACTGGAATAGCGCATCTTGATGTGGGTCTGGCTGTTATAATAGATGCAGAAAAGCTCTTAAGCAACCAGGAGATAGATGTTCTTAATAAGGTGGTCAAGGATAAGTGATATGACGACCTTCAGGAAGGTGTTTATCGCCTTGAGTTTTCTTGTTATGCTTTTGATATTCATATTCTCTGCAAGAGATGCCACGAAGTCCTCTAGCGATAGTGGGAGGATAGGGCGATTCATAGTAAAGCATTTTTACAGAGATTATGAAGATATGACTGAAGCACAGATAGATATGGAAGTAGAAAGTATCACGTATGTGGTGCGCAAGACAGCACATTTTACAGAATATCTCATACTTGGGTTATGCTTATGTGCTGCAGTTTCAAGAGGTCTTATAAGACCTTTTACGATCGGAATGTTATATTCCGTGACGGATGAGATACATCAGTATTTTGTCCCCGGGAGGGCGTGTATGCTTATGGACGTGCTGCTTGACAGCTTTGGCGTCATGACCGGGGTCATATGTATGTATACATTTATGCATTTTTTCATGAAGAACCAGAGGAGGTTATTAAAAGATGAAAGACGTGAAAAAATATGTTGCTGAGTTCATAGGAACTTTTGTACTTGTTTTGCTTGGTTGTGGCGTGGCTCATATGACTTGCTATGACAATGCCGGATATGTGGCTACTTCTCTTGCTTTTGGCTTGGTTATCGTAGCTATGGCTTATTCTGTAGGCAATATCTCAGGTTGTCATGTAAATCCTGCAGTTTCTGTTGCGATGCTTGTATCTAAGAAGATGACTGCTAAGGATTTCGTTGGTTATGTTATCGCTCAGATACTTGGTGCTTTTGCCGGTTCTGCTTTCCTTGGCGTATGCCTTGGCACATTCAAGTATCTTGGCAGCAATACTTCAAGCAAGTATCTTGTTGACGTATATGGTGACAGCAAGGCTATGCTCGCAGCATTCCTTATAGAGCTTGTACTTACATTCATATTTGTATTCACTATACTTGGAGTTACTTCTAAGAGCGAATATTCAAGAGTAGCAGGTATCGTTATCGGTCTTGCACTTGTACTTGTTCATCTTTTTGGTATCCACTTTACAGGAACTTCTGTAAATCCTGCAAGATCTATCGCTCCTGCAGTACTTGAGGCTATTGCTGGACGCACTGGCGCTCTTAAGCAGCTTTGGATCTTCATCGTAGCACCTATGGTTGGCGGTACATTTGCTTCACTTGTACATACATTCCTTAGCAGCGAGTCTAAGTAACAGGAGATGGATATGAAGACGAGAGTATATATAGACGGACAGAGCGGTACTACCGGTCTTCAGATATATGACAGGATCGGCAAGCGTGATGATCTTACGCTTATGAGGATTCCTGAAGATAAGAGACATGACGCTGATGCGAGAAAAGAATACCTTAACAACGCTGATATCGTATTCTTATGTCTTCCTGACGATGGCGCAAGAGAAGCTGTATCCTTCATATCAAATGCTGATGTTAAGGTTATCGATGCGTCAACAGCACACAGAACATCAGACGATTGGACCTATGGCTTCCCGGAACTCTCCAAAGAGCAGAGAGCGAAGATTGCAGCCTCAAAGAGGGTTGCAAATCCTGGCTGTCACGCTACAGGTTTCATAGCAATAGCAGCGCCACTTGTTAAGATGGGTTTGCTTCCTGATGATTATGATTTTTCGTGCTTTTCTCTTACCGGTTATTCGGGCGGCGGCAAGAAGATGATCGCTGATTATGAGGGAGAAGATAAGGGAGAACTTCGCAATTCTCCTGGAATATACGGACTTGGTCTTAAGCACAAGCATCTGCCGGAGATGGTTAAGGTGTGCGGTCTTAAGAAGGCTCCGATATTCGTTCCTGTTGTAGATGATTATTATAAGGGTATGGCAACAACAGTTCCTGTTACAGGTGTAGCGGGTGGTATGGATGAAGTCTATGAAAGACTTGCTGAATACTATAAGGACGAGCACTTCGTGGAAGTTATTCCTTATCAGGATCTTGGTAACACCATATATGCCAATACACTTGCTGGCACTAATAAGCTTAAGCTTGTAGTATCTGGTAATTCAGAACAGGTTATCGTAACATCGCTTTTTGATAACCTTGGAAAGGGTGCGTCAGGTGCTGCAGTTCAGAACATGAATATAATGCTTGGCGTAGATGAGGCAACTGGACTGTAACATTAGTCTGGCTATCGCGACCGATGTATTAGTTAAAGGGGGGTTATGATGGATAATGGGTATGTAAGCATGGGCAGCGCAGCTAGAGGCCTGAAGAATATCTTCTGGGGATGCCTTTTGATTTTTTTGGATTTCAATATTAATCACATAGATATCATACCGGATATGATCGGCTGGGTGATGATATTAATCTCACTTGAATGCTTCGAAGATTTTGGAATTAATAAGTCGTTAGTCAGTGGATTGTCAGTAGCGATGATCGTGTTTAATATTATTGGTTTTATACCGATGGAAATTAACTTTTTCACTCTTATGATCAGCTTTCTTAGTACGATTTTTAGCATTGTGATATTCAATGAGTTATTCTCTATCGCGGCAAAGATAGCTGCATATATGGGTGATCACTCAAGAGCGCAGGCTATCAAGAGTTGCTTGAAGGTATATATCGTTATGTCCGCAATAATTGCTATGTTGGGCGGAGGCTTAATTATAGTACCGTTTGTTTTGGTGGTGGCTATTGTAATATTCGTTGTAACGATGGTTATGCTTTACCATCTGAATTATGTGATGAGAGAAGCTCAGGCATATAGTGATGGGCGTTAATGAGGCGGTAAAAAAACTATCACTAGGACACGTCAAGATTTCTATCTTTTTGCAAGTCGTCCTCGTGATAGTTTTTTACAGCCTCTCTTTTTATTATAATGATCTAAAACTGATGAATATAGAAAGGAAAGTATATGCAGGGAGAATTAAAAAAGAGAAGTGAGATAGACGATGAGTTTAAGTGGAAGCTTGAAGACATATTTGCTGATAGAGATGAGTTTTTAAAGGCTGTTGAGGAAGCGAAAGCCCTTACTCGTGAATTTGTCGCATGTAAGGATGAGATGATAAAAAGTGCATCTGCGCTTAAAGCGGCACTTGATTCCTATGAGGCTATCAACATCAAGCTTGAGAATGTTTATTCTTATGCTAACATGAGTTATGACCAGGATACAGGCGAGAATTCAAGCCAGGAATTGTATCAGATAGCGCAGTCACTTTACAGCATGATTCTTTCAGAGACCGCTTTTTTCTCGCCTTTGATACTCAGTATGAAGGATGGTCTGCTTGAGAAGTATTACGAGGAGGAAGAGGGATTATTAAAATATCGTTGCTTCCTTACTGAACTTCTAAGAACTAAGGAACATACACTTTCGCCACAGGAAGAGCAGATGCTTGCGGAAGCTTCACAGATGGGCAACGCCATAGCGAATTCCTACAAGATGCTTCTTAATGCTGATATTAAGTTTCCTGATATTGAGACTAAGGAGGGTACTGTAACTCTTTCTAACGGTCGTTACATCCCGCTTATGCAGTCTGATGACAGAGAACTAAGAAAGAAAGTATTCGAGACCTATTATGATGCGTATAAGGATCATGTGAATACGTTTGCGTCGCTGTATGATGGACAGTTAAAGCGCCTTGCCTTCTTTGCAAAAATGAGAAAATATGAGTCAAGCTTTGTGGCATCAGTTGATTCTAACGCTGTAGACCCGAAGGTGTGTCTTAATCTCATAGAGGCTGTTCATGATAACATGGATAAGATGTATGCTTATGTTGCTAAGCGTAAGGCTATCATGGGCTATGACAAGCTTCATATGTATGATATCTATGTGCCGATTGTCAGTGATGTGGAGTGGAAAATCGATTACAAAGAAGCCTGCGATATGACTTTGAAGGCTTTGAAGGTCCTTGGTGATGAATATATAGGGATTGTTACCAAAGCATTTGATGAGAGATGGATAGACGTATATGAGAACGAGAATAAGCGTTCGGGCGCGTATTCTTCTGGTGCGTACGGCGTTCACCCTTACATGCTTCTCAATCACAACGATACACTTGATGATGTGTTCACGCTTGTGCATGAGATGGGACACTCGATCCATACATGGTATTCGACTCATAATCAGACTTACTTTGACGCTGATTATAAGATATTTGTGGCGGAGGTTGCTTCTACTACGAACGAGCTTCTGCTTCTTATGTATCTTCTCGATCACACTGATGATGAGGATAAGAAGAGATATCTTAAGAATCACTATCTCGATAACTTCAAGAGCACGCTCTACAGACAGACTATGTTTGCGGAGTTTGAGCTTAAGACTGCAGATATGTTAAAGGACGGTGTGCCTGTGACGGCGAAGAATCTGTGTGATCTGTATGCAGAGCTTAACAGTCTCTACTATGGTCCTGATATGGAGCATGACGATCATATAGCTTATGAGTGGTGCAGGATACCTCACTTCTACTACAACTACTATGTATATCAGTATGCGACAAGCTTTGCGGCGTCTGTAGATATAGCTAAGCGTATATATGACGGCGAAGCTGGCATGGTTGATAAGTACCTAAGTTTCCTTAAGAGCGGCTGCACGTCGGATCCTGTGAGTCTTCTTAAGATAGCAGGAGTTGACTTATCGACCAAGGAGCCTGTCTGCAGGGCGCTTGAGGTATTTGGAAAGCTGGTTGAGGAATTTTGAAAAAGCTTAACAGATCATCGCTTATCATAACGGGACTTGCGCTTTTGATCAACATACTTGCCCTGATCTTAAGACCGTTTGCCAATGCTGTGGCTAAGCTTCAGGTTGTGTCTATGTGGACTTTTGGAAGACTCTTTGGGTTATTGCCTTTTAGTGTAGGCGAGGTTATGATAGTGGTTGCGATCATGTATGTGGTCGCGGTTATTGTAAGCATCTTTATAAAGCGTATCAGATACAGGATGCTTTGCGTATTCTTCTTTGTTGTGTCCTGTGTACTGATGATCATGACGATTAATTGTTTTGTTCTGTATCATGCTGATTCTTTTGGTGACAGATACTTAACAGAAGAGTATAATTATGAACAGGATGATATCTATGAACTTCGTGAATATATAGTAAGCGAGTGCAATCGTTTAAGTCTTCTGCAGGATCGGGATGAACAGGGGCATGTCACTTATGATAAGAACATCGAACAAGAATCTGTTAAGGCCATGAAGGCTCTTGGTAAGACTTATTCCATGCTTGATGGAGTGTATCCTAAGCATATCAAGAAGATACACTATTCGGAGTTCATGAGCCAGCAGTATGTGGCGGGGATATATTATCCTTTTTCCATGGAGTCGAATGTCAATACACTTATGTACATAATGAATTATCCGGCTACCATGTGTCATGAGCTTGCGCACCTAAAGGGCTTCATCTACGAGGATGACGCAAGCTTCATAGCATATCTTGCCTGCACGCAGTCTGATGATGTGTTCATGCAGTACAGCGGTTTTTTGAGTGTCCTTGATTATGTGCTTGATGCATGTGATCAGGCGAAGGAGCGAGGTGGATATGATTGGGAACTGACACCTGTTTCCGAGAAAGTCTGGGTTGACGATATATTTCTAGATGCTGAGGCGTGGAAGAAGGTCGAAGAAAAGGCAGTGTTAAGCACCGAGATAGTGTCTGATGTTGCGGATAAGGCGATAGATACGTCTCTTAAGTTCAATGGTGTTAAGAGCGGAATAGACAGTTATAATGAAGTGGTGCAGTTGTTACTGCGATATGCTGATACGGAGGAAAGATGAAGACTGCGATAGTAGGTATAGGTGGTGTGGGCGGATTTATAGCCGGAAAGCTTCTTGAGGCTCATGATGATATCGTTCTCATAGCAAGGGGCGATAAGGCTCGAAAGCTTAGAGAAAAAGGACTCTATCTAGATAGTGACATATATGGGAATATCCATATACAGGATGTGTGTGTGAGAGAGTCCTTAAGAGAACTAGATAAGGTTGATCTTGTGTTTGTATGCGTCAAGAATTATTCTCTTGATGATGTTATAGAAGATCTGAAGGTGGTTGCCACTAAGAACACTATAATAGTGCCTGTTATGAACGGAATAGAGCCGGGCAACAGGATCAGACAGGCACTGCCTCATGTGAAGGTTGTGGATGGTGTCATATATATAGTTTCTTTTGTGACAGGCGTAGGACATGTATGGCAGCAGGGGCAGATAGCAGATCTAAGGCTTGGCGGCGATAAAGAGGGCATAGAGGTTCTTAAGGACTACATAGGCGATGCGCTTCCTGCAACTTATTATGAGGATATCGTAAGACAGATATGGAGAAAGTATATCCTTAACATGGCTTACAACGTAGAGACTGCATATTATGACAATACGATAGGTCAGTTAAGAGATGATGAAAAAAAGAGTGAAGAGTATCACGCGCTTATAGAAGAGGCAGCAGAAGTTGCCAGAAGACTTGGTGTTGACATAAGAAAAGAAGATACAGACGATATCTGGAACAAGTTTTTTGAGTATCACTATGACGCAACAAGTAGCTTACAGAGAGATATCCGTGACAAAAAGAGACTTGAGTCCGATATATTTACCGGATATCTTGTGAGGGAAGCTTCTAAGCTTGGAATAGAGCTTCCGGTTACAAAGAAGATGCATGAGAGATTCATATAAAAGGAGGAATATACAAGTGAACTTTGAAACATTACAAAAAGAGATGATCGCAGCTATGAAGGCTAAGGATAAGGACAGAAAGGAAGCTATATCTACACTTGTTTCTGCGGCTAAGAAGATCGCCATAGACGAGGGCAAGAGAGATGCTATCCCTGATGAAGTGGTAGAAAGAGCTATCCTTAAGGAGATCAAGTCTGTAAAAGAGCAGATAGATACATGTCCTGCGGACAGAACAGAGCTTCTTGAGAAGTACAACAAGACTTATGCTGTTATGTCTGAATTCGCACCTAAGATGCTTAGTGAAGATGAGATTAAGGCTTTACTTAACGAGAAGTATGCCGAGGTTATAGCCAGCAAGAATAAGGGGCTCATCATGAAGTCTGTTATGGCAGAGCTTAAGGGCAAGGCTGATGGCAAGGTTATCAACAAAGTAGTTGAAGAACTTTGTAAGTGATATGACTAAGCATACAAAAAAGTACCTCTTCAGGCGCTTTACCAAGGCTATCAACGACTATGAGATGATAAAACCCGGCGATAAGATATGCGTGTGCATATCTGGTGGTAAGGATTCTTTTCTTCTTGCTTCACTCTTTAAAGAGCTAAAAAAACAGGGAGTGATGGATTTTGAAGTGACATATATAGTTATGGATCCAGGTTACACCACAGAGGTTCGTAAGCTTATAGAGTCGAATGCAAAGCTTCTTGAGATTCCGGTAAGTATATATGAAACCGATATATTTGAGAATACCAAGGAGATTAAGGATGCGCCATGTTATGTGTGTGCGCGTATGAGAAGAGGCTATCTCTACGATATAGCCAGGAAAGCAGGGTGCAATAAGATAGCTCTTGGACATCATTATGATGATGTGATAGAGACTATCCTCATGGGTATGCTCTATGGCGCACAGGTGCAGACTATGATGCCAAAGCTGAAGTCTACATCCCATGAGGGGATGGAGCTTATAAGGCCGTTGTATTACGTGCGTGAAGAGGATATCATATACTGGCGCGATAATAATAATTACGAGTTCATACAGTGTGCATGCGCCCTTACAAGAGGCGTTGCGGCTGGAACTATGACTTCTAAGCGAAAGGAAATCAAGGAACTTATAAGGGAGCTTAAGAAGACCAATCCTTTTGTAGAACAGAACATCTTCGGAAGCGTGTGCAACGTGAATCTCAATACGCTCATATCTTATCAGCGTGACGGCGTGAAGCATCACTTCCTCGATGATTATGATGAGCATGTAGTTAAGTATTGGGAAGACTGACGGAAGGCAATATTGATGATGACACCTGAAGCCTTGTTGGCTAGAATAACATATATGGCTCTTAATAAGCCTTCTAAGACCGCAATAGCAGATTCTAAGGGGAATTATAGTTATGTCATGCTCTATGATGCTGTTAAGGGCTATAGGTGTGATGGACCCATAGATATCATCGAGGGTGAGAGGTCATTTGATACAGTATCGAGGATGATCGGAGCTTATTGCAACAGTATACCGTACGTGTGTATGGAAGAGAAGATGCCTGATTCCTTCAGAGAAGACCTTCTTAAGGGACTGTCTGGGACTGTTCCTGGTGATGTTGCCTACGTTACATATACGTCGGGTACGACGGGTAAAGCTAAGGGCATAGCGATAAGACGAAAAAGCCTCGGGCTTTTTGTGGAGGCTTTTGTAAAGGAAATCGAACTTGATGAAAGTATAGTCGTGGGCGGCGTAAGTCCTCTGGATTTTGATATATCGGTGAAGGATATATATGCTTCGATATATTGCGGCGGTACTTATGTGGTTATGGACAGGATTCTTTTCTTTGACCCGCGCCGTATGTATGAAGTGATCATCTCGCATGGGATCAATACTCTTTTTTGGACCGCCTCTTCACTTGGTCTTATGTCTGAGCTTGATGTGCTTGGATTTGGGGAACATAGCTTAAGGCTTGTGGTTTCGAGCGCTGAGGTTATGTCCGGGTTCACCTATGATTATCTTAGGTTACATAAAGTCGCGATCATCAATGCCTATGGACCTACAGAAACAACCTGTAATTGCACTTACTATAAGGCAAAGGATGGTGATACTGTTCCGCTTCCTATAGGCAGTGCTTTTCCATGTTGTGAAGTGTATGTTGAGGATGATCAGTTAGTTGTAAGAGGCGACACGATTCTTGGTTATTATGTGACAGAAGAAGGCTTCATACCGTATGAGAAGGATTATTATAAAACTGGAGATAGGATAAGCATAAGGGATGGCCAGATGTACTTTGCGGGACGCTTTGATGATCAGGTGAAGTATAGAGGTCACAGGCTTGAACTGTCAGGAGTAGAGGCTCTCTTGCTTAGCGTAGAGGGAGTTACTGCTGCAAAGGCAAGTATAGATGATGGCGTACTGAAGCTGTCTTATGAAGGAACGCCAGGTGAATCTGAGGTTATGAACTATCTTAAGAAGAAGCTTCCGTCTTACGCGATTCCTATTGTTAAGAAGGAAAGGCTTGAGCGAAACAGCCATAACAAGATAAAGAGGTCATGATGGATAAGATATATGATATACTTAGAAGAATCAAGGATATGGAATACAGTGAGGAGACGAAGCTCTTTTCAAGCGGTATCATGGATTCTTTTGATATGGTGATGCTTGTGAATCTTCTGATGGATGAATATAAGATCAAGGTCAGTCCTGCACATATTAATCTTGAGAACTTTGATACTCCTAAGAAGATAAACGATTATCTCAGTCGGAGAAGCCCCCTTCCTCTTAACCAAGTGTAGGTAGGGGTTATAACAAATTAAATTCAGTCGGGGTCCATTCTCCGACTGAGATAATCGCTCCGCGAGGATGCGCACGGATTCGGAAAGGAAATCTGTCTGCTTACGCAGACCGAATCCGGCGCGCAAGTCTCGCGGTGCGAGACTTGAAGTAGGAGGTATGTTATGAAGTACAAAAACCCTGTGATATACGTAGATTATTCGGATCCTGATGTGGTGAGAGTAGGTAAGGATTATGTTATGACGGCATCTAGTTTTACTAACACGCCGGGACTTCCTATCCTTCACTCAGAGGACCTTGTTCACTGGAAGCTAGTTAATTACGCTTTGCCAAATATACCAGATGTGAGTTATAACAAGCCAAGACACGGTTGTGGCGTGTGGGCTCCGGCCATAAGATATCATGAGGGCTTATACTATATCTACTATCCTATGCCTGATGAGGGAATCTTCGTGACTACAGCCTCTGATTTTAGGGGTGAGTGGAGTGAACCTGTATGTGTTATTAAGGCTTCTGGCTTCATAGACCCTTGTCCTTACTGGGATGAGGATGGGAGAGTCTACCTTGTATATGGAGTAGCTAAGAGTAGGATAGGCTATAAGTCGGTTCTCTATATGCAGGAATTGTCTTCTGATGGCATGAGTGTTATCGGTGAGAGAGTTAAGGTGTTCGATGGCAATGAGAATGGTAACGATACCATAGAAGGACCTAAGCTCTACAAGAAGGATGACTACTACTATATACTTGCGCCTGCAGGAGGCGTAAAGCCTGGCTGGCAGCTTGCTCTTAGAAGTAAGAGTATATGGGGTCCTTATGAATACAAGAGAGTTCTAGAAAGCAAGGATAGTGGTATCAACGGACCTCATCAGGGTGCTTTAGTAGATACAGTATCCGGTGAGGATTGGTTCATACACTTTCGTGATGTGTATGCAGCAGGCAGGATAGTGTATCTTGAGCCGGTTAAGTGGGTTGACGGTTGGCCTGTGATGGGTGCTGAAGGCGCACCAGTATCGGAGTATGAAGCTCCTGATACCAGCGTAAGTAACTTTACTGAATCCCTTCCTATGAGCGATGATTTTAGTGATGGTCTTTCTTTGCAATGGCAGTGGAATGCCAATCATCGCGCTGAATTCTATGAGATAAGTGATGGCAAGCTTAAGCTTCCTTGCCTTAAGAAAACAGCTGATGTTCTCTTTGATGAGCCGAATATCCTTCTTCAGAAGTGGAATGGTAATAGATTCAAGGCAGAGTTTATGCTTGATATAAGTAACCTTAAGGTTTCGGACACGGTAGGTATAATTCATGCTTCTATGAAGTATGCGTCGCTTGCTGTGAGAGTGACTGACAGTGGAGTTGAACTGCTTGAGATAAAAGGTGTTCAGAGCTTTAAAAACAGCATAGCATACACTGATGAGAATGTGACTGTGCTTGGACACTATGAATTGCCGGAAGATGGCCTTATCACTATGGTGTATGAAGTGGCAGAGGGCGACAGAC
>ODAI012430583.1_pt1 | contig 25651 bp, 22 predicted proteins | sample 1539321 | NCBI WGS metagenome assembly ODAI01 (sample SAMN02144231, study PRJEB22623) | gut metagenome | biome: sheep rumen | host: Ovis aries | place: New Zealand
GATTATGCGGTCTTACTCCATACATAGATGTTAAATCGAGTGCAAAGATACAACAAATATTTTAAATATACAACGATTATTGCAAGCAATTTTCGGGCGTCCCATCCGCCCTGCACATGTCGCTACGGAGTTCTATTCTCCAACCTACTGTTTTTAATAAAAACAGGCGACTACGTCGCTTACAAAAAGTGAAAAACAAAGCGGCGTGTAGTGTGCTGCGCACGTTTAATGTCCTAACGGACGTGTAGTGACTAGCGGAAGTGTAAAAGCCGAAAGGTGCCTACGGGAACTCCAATAAATTGTCACGTAGATGATACGGTGAGAGGATAATTATATACTATGATTACCTAGTCATCCGGGCAATCTTCCAATTTATCCGAGTATTTTAATTTTTGAGAGTTCAGATTAGCTCAGAGGGTTCAGATAGTTCAAAGAGTTCAGATTAGTTCAGATTAGTTCAGATAGTTCAAAGAGTTCAGAGGGTTCAGAGGGTTCAGAGACTCAGAGTAATCGGGTTTCCGAGTTTTCTGCCCATCTGCCCATCTGCCCAGTAGAACCCTAAAAATAATCAGAGTTTTTCTATATACGCGCGTATTTTATAATAAGAAAAATCAGGTTCTTCTCGTATATAATTATCCGGTGAGAGTCCGTTGAGCATCCGTTGAGCACCCGTTGAGCATCCGTTGAGCACCCGTTGAGCATCCGTTGAGCATCCGTTGAGCACCCGTTGAGCACCCGTTGAGCATCCGTTGATAGCGGGAGGGCACTTGCAGGGCGAAGGGTTAAAGATTAAAGGTGAAAGGGTTAAAGATTAAAGGTGAAAGGGTTAAAGATTAAAGGGTGAAAGGGTGAAAAAAAGCGAGACCGTTGTGGTCTCGCTTGACTGTGTGTAAGTTTGATTGTGTGTAAGTTTGGCTGTGTGTAAGTTTGATTGTGTAAACTTGATTGTTTGTAAGTTTGGAATTAGAAGCAGACAGCCATTTTTACTACAAGATTAAGCGTAAAGAGCAGATGTTCATCCGAATATCCCATGGCGGATGTCGCTCCACCGAAGAATTGGTCTGTACCGAAAGCTATGTCCACATGCTTGCCAAATTCCATACCAAGGAAGGCAGCATAGTAAAGACCACCAGCGAAGTCTATTTCTTTATTACCCCAGTTATTATTATGATTCCATTCAAACGGAGCCATAAATGCGCCTATGCGAAAGTCAAAGAAAGGAATGCATTTACGTTGAGCGAAATAGAATCGCGGAGTGTAATAGATAGGAATAAACCATTCTCTTGCGTCATTGTCGCTGTCGTATTGTCCAAAATTGGCATTGAGCCCTATACCAAATCCTTGATAGATATTAGGATTTTTGGTTTTAAACAGGTGATTTGTATTAATCATAAATCCATGACCTCCATAACGCATAGTGAATCCCGGGAACCAGTTATAACCAAATTCGACCGTTCCTATGTAATTATTGCGTACAAATGGTGGTTTTTTATCTTTTTTGGCTTTATTGACAGGCATTTCTGTAATAGCTTGCGTGTAAGCACCAGCAACAGGTTGTCCGGTAAACCCTCCCCCGATATAGATGGTGTTGTAATTAACAGGTTGCGGGTCGATGCCATTAAGGATTCGGATGTCCTCTTCTGTAGCTGTTCTGAAATTGCGGTATCGCGCAGGATAACCAAAGATTTCCATCGAATAGGTTTGTTTGAAGGGATGGTGAATAGTATTGGTTATTTTCTCACGTGGTTGCACGAGCACGTCGGCGTTGTTTTGTTCCAATATCTCTCCAATCAAGACGTCCCTCATATTTGCTTTTGAGACGGTATATTTGAACAAGATATTAGTCCACGTTGTATCTTCGCGAGCATATATAGAATCCACCACTAAGTCAGCAACGGTAGGCATTTGTTTGATGTCTGTGTCAATTTCAAACGACCGTGCCGTGCGCGTTGTGGCGCTTTGGTGGAGCATACTACAGGAGGACATACCCGCTACCACTATCAAAATATATAGAATGCGAATATGTTTCATAGCGAATTACTTTTTGTTTTTGTTGTTAGTTTGTTGAGCAGGTGCAGGTGCTGGAGCAGGTGCAGGTGCGGGTTGAGGTGCTGCCACTTCATTTTTAATCTCGCCGCCGTTGATAACGATTTGCGGTGCATTAGCTGCTTTTTCTTTCTCAATCATATACTGAGTTTGCTCTTCAAACGTAATGTTGCGGAAGTTAGTGTGTTTAGCAGGATACCCGCTGACCGTGACGCTCACTAATCTGCCGTCTTTGTAATCATATTTAAACAACGGGTTAACGAGTACGTCAGCATTGTACTTGTCAAGCAACTCACCGATAGCATTATCTTTGAGTTGTTCGTCAGACATGACAATTTCCTCAGACGGTGCATCCAACGTAAGGCGCACTTTGTCTGGTGAAACTTGCAAATCAGCAGTAGTCATTGAATTCCAAGTGTCAATAGGCATAGTTGTTGTTCGAGCTGTACGATTAGAATAAACCATCGGGCTCTTGCACGATGAAATAATTGCGGCAATCGCAATCAATGAAAACAGGATAATTTTTTTCATTTTAGCATTATTTTAATAAAAGTGCCTACTCACTTATGGCTTTTCGGCATCCTCCGTATATTTGTGACTGCAAAGGTACAATATATTTTTAGAATGTACAAATTTTTTATGTGTTTTTTAATTTTTTTTGTCTATAAACATAGTATACCATTTGTATAATAGTGGCGGGATGGTGATGGACATGAGGAGCGTGACGGACATTCCGATAAGGGTAATGACGCCGAGAGAGTACATCGCCGGGTGTCTGGCGAAAACAAGAGTACCTATCCCAATAAGCATAATGACCGCCGACAAGATGATTGATTGCCGGTACTGAGGTAGTATCTTTCTGCCCGTCTGATGCTCATAGACCAGTCCTTCTACGATAAAGATAGTGTAGTCGTCCCCTTGTCCAAAGATGAAAGTAGCCAATATAATATTGACGATATTGAACTGAATACCAAAGAGTTGCATGATAGCAAAAATCCAAATCCAACTAACCGCCATCGGTGCGAAAGCGATTAGTGCGAGCCAGAAGTTCCGGAAGCTGATAATGAGGAAAATAAAGACGATGAGACTGCAGCATAGCCCCAAGTAGTCGAAGTTATCACTGAGCCGCTCGGCAATGATATTCATGTTGAGGGGAGGGTTGATGTTTAAAGAGTTAGATGTTAAAGGGTTGTAGGATGCAAGGTAGTTGTAGAAGGGTTCGAAGGCTTCGGTTGTAAAGCCCAGTTGTTCCGCCTGCGTTTGGATGAGTGCTATCAGCGAGTCGGTATCATGTTGCAGCCAATAGTGCTGCCATAAGTCGGCTTTGTAAGCATTCTGTTCGATGACTCTTTGCGGATTAGCGACAGAGTCGAAGTAAGCGAGGTCTGCACGCTGGCGGTCGGTCATATAATTGATGTGGCTTAGGTTGGTGTCGTATATGGGGTTAGAGGGTGAGAGATTAAAGGGTGACAGGGCGAATGGTATGAGGATGGCTGTAGTAGCCACGATAATCCACTGGAAGACGTTGGCTCTGCGCGGGTTGGGTTGTGCTATTCTTATGTCCCTAATCTCAGTCGGTTCCGCTGACATCAAGTGCGGCATGACGAAGATACAGAAGATAATCGTTCCCACGAGCATAGAAGCCGCAAATACCCCTAAATAGCGCAGTGCGGAAGCTTGTAGAGGGACTAAAGCGAGGAAAGCTCCGACGGTAGTGATATTCCCGACGATGAGCGGTGAAAGCACTTCGTCCAAGGTTTGTCTGACGGAAGTGGTGTATCGTTGATGGACGAGCAGGTGCAACGGATAATTGACAGCGATTCCGATGAGCACGCTCCCTATTCCAATAACGACAGCACTTACTACCGGAGTCACAATGCGTAAGACCGCCATGCCCGTGAGCCATCCGAAAGAGACCGCCAGCATGATGAGCAATATATCCCGTCTTCGCGGGAACGCGTAAGCCAGGAGAGCGATGATGCAGACGAGTGCCAAAGCGATACAGAGCAAAGAGTCCGTTTTGATCCGTCTGGCGTTACCGACGGCAATGACGGGTGCACCGACCCATCGCATGCTCACGTTAGGGAAGGTCTCTTGAACAGCAGCAATCTGCTGGTTGAGCGAATCGACGAGCGCGGCGTTCTGTTTGGTCTCCGTACTGCCGTAAGGGCTGTCAATAAATGCGTAGGAGCGTTTATCAGTCGAAAGTCCAAAGTCCAAAGTCGAAATCGGAATGAGTCCTAACGGGTCATGTTGTATTGCAGTTGCGAGTGCGCTTGTGCCGGGTGTGGAGAGAATGCGTTGGTCGCGCTCGAGCGCGTTGCGTATCGCCTGCGGAGTAAAGAGAGAGTCCAATCGGCGGTATGTAGAATCGGCTATATAATAGGGCATCAGGGAATAGAAGGTCTGTATCTGTTCACTCCAATCGGGCTCTGTCTCCAACTGGGGAATCCTGTCCTGGCATAAATCCAGTGCCTCTTGTGTGAGGCTGTCTCCTTCAATGATAAGTACGATACGCGCAGCAGATTGTTGCGATTGGAGCGAATCCAAGGCGGCTTGTTCCTCCGGTGTAACCGGCATGAAGTCCATGATGTCTTCGTCGTAGCGTAAAGAGACGGCAAGAGAGAGCAGAGCCAGAGTAAGGATTGTAGTCCCTACCCACAGCCATTTGCGGCGGGTTGCGATATAGTCGTAGATATGTAAAAGCCATTCTTTCATCTTTCATCGATGAACTTAACGGGTTTGCGGCTTTGTGCCGGGAAGTTGATACGCTGTATGACGTCAAAAGGCAGAATCTCCACGATAGGAGCGACTCTAAGTCTGCTTCGGAAGTGGTCTTTGAGTTGTTTGACGGCTTCGTCGGGCAGTATGGCGTTATCCCGAATACTGATACGCACCACGACCTCGTCCGTTCCTGCATCGGACGGGCGAACCACCACGACGTAATTGGCGACGAAGGATGTGTTATCCAATACGTCGTTAATAGCGGGCGGGTAGATAGTAGTGCCTTTGAGCTTAATCATATTATGCTTGCGTCCGACGAGAGGTGTAAGGCGATAACTGTTTCGTCCGCACGCACAGGGAGCAACGACTTTAGCCGCCATGTCTCCTGTCTTGAATCTCAGTAGGGGCATCCCCTGTACCCCTAAGGTTGTAATAACGACTTCTCCTATTTGTCCGTCGGGAACGGGTTGGTCATCTTCTCCGATAATCTCCACAATAATCAGTTCCGGGTGTACGTGTCCCCCGCACGCGTGTTCGCACTCGGAGAAAGTAGCCGACATTTCGGTGGAGGAGTAGGTGGCATACAGTTCGACCTCCGGCCATTTATCGTGAATACGCTGTCCGAGCAGGTTGAGCCGGAAGTTCTGGTCCCGCAGTCCTTCTCCGATACCTATAATCTTCCGGATAGAAGAGTGGCGATAGTCAATGTTATTTTGTTCAGCATATTCGATAAGGCGCAAGATAAATGATGGTACGCACATGATAGCCGTAGGATGTAGCCGTTGTATGGTATCCCATTGCAGTTCCGGAATGCCGTTTCCGACGCGAATGATACTTGCCCCCATCCGACGTATTCCCATCCAATAGGCGAGTCCCGCCATAAAGCGCTTATCGATAGTGGTCATGAGTTGGAGTATATCTCCTTTTTTTAATCCCGCGCACGCGAAGGATTTGTGCTCATTATATGCGAGTCTCTCGAGGTCCGATTCTGTGCATCCGAACACGACGGGATCGCCTAACGTTCCGGAGGTAGTGATGTAGTCGATGATATCCTCTTTCGGGACGCAAAGGAAGTCCTTGTTATATTTCTGTAGGTCCGCTTTCTCTGTAAACGGCAGTTGGCGCAAATCGTCGATAGTGCGGATTGTATCAGGCGAGATATGATTGCGCTCGAACATCCTCTGATAAAAAGGCGAGTGTTCGGCTAAATACGCGATTTGCGTACGCAGTTTCTCCTCTTGGAAATTGCGTATATGCTCTATTGATTCAAATTCGATATCCATTGTATAAATTCTTGTTTCCATTGTCTGCATTCCTCTGTTCCTTTTATCTGAGAAGCACCAAAGCCATGTCCACCAGTTTGATACTGAATGTATTGGTGTGGAATATGGTGTGTGGTGAGTGCGGAGTCCAATAATTCGGAGTTCCTGTAATTGACGACAGGGTCATCGACGCAATTGACGAGGAAAACCGGGGGGCACGAGTCGGTTATATGTTGTTCTATTGATAGCGAGTCTTGCATTGTTTTATTCCATTGTCTCCACACTCCGAGAGCTCCTCTGCGTGACCGTTTATGCACGTATCTCTGGTCCCTTAGAGTCACGACCGGATAGATAGGGCATATGAAATGCGGTTTATATGCAGTGCGGTTATGGGTGTAGGACATCATCGCCAGATGTCCTCCGGCAGAGAAGCCCATTACTCCAATTCGCATTGTGTCAATGTTTAATGAATCCGCCATGTAATATACCTGCCGTAAGGCTTCTTCGACATCGTTGAGCATATCGGGATACTTGTTACCGAAACCTAACACCCGGAATCCGAAGCAGTATGCTGGCACCGTAGCTACGTGATATCGCAGGACGAAAGCGTTTATCCCCTGTGCTTGCAACCAGTTAGCGACTCCAACACCTTCTTCTTTCATGTCTAACCACGAGTAACTACCGCCGGGGCATACGATAACCGCTCTGTGTGTATCCGTGGCGCTGTCCGCGAGGAAAGGCGTTAGGCGTGGTTTAGCAGCCCAAGATGTTGCGAGCCCCAGGACAGATAGTATGATTAGTTGAAGTCGTCGCATAGTGCTTGAACCGTTTGTTTAGCCGTCATAGCTACGCCGCATAGTCCGTGCAGGAAGATATTCTGCCCCGTGACGTATAATCCGCGTACCCTTGTGCGAACTGACCCGACTGATTCTTTCATGCCAAACATTGCCCCTTCCGGTGACAGATAATCGTCCCTATAGGTGAGTGAGGTGGAACTGAAAACGGCACGAATATGTTTGCTTACACCGGGATAGACGGAGTCGATTAGTTTGATGACGTCTTTTTCTTTTTGCTGTTTGAATTGCTCGTACTCGGCATAATGTGCCTTTCTGTCCTTTTTCCAGTCGTCTTTGAGTTGGTCGTAGTTCAGTGGCATCACCGTTTCTATTGTGCGCGCATAGGTTTGTCCGCTTTCCGTACAAGGTGTCATGATGAGCAGTTGATGCTCCGGCATGTAATGGGTCATTGCGTCATAGCGGATAGTATTCGGCTCCAAGGGGATGTAGGTTTTAAACGAGCCGGCAGTTTCGTCAGAAGCCATGATACGTTTTATGGTAGCGGGACGATAAACCGGGATTTGTGATAGAGCCAGCAGTTGTTTCGGGTGCAGACTACTGATGACAGCATCGAAATGCACGGTATAGTCTGTTGTCTTTACGACCAATCGCTCACTCTCCATAGTCAGTTGTCCGACTCTCTGGCTGAGTAAGATTCGTCCTCCATGGCGTGTGATATAAACTGCTAATTGGTCCGCGAGTTTCTGACTTCCCCCGACGAAGCGATATAGCTGATTATGGGTTTCTTCCCACTCGGCTTCACCAATCAACGTGTCGGCTTTATTGTCCAAGACGGTAGGTACTATATCGGGGCGGATGTCCAGTTCGTTCAAGATAGCGGTAACCGGTCCTTGCTCGCCTAATCCTGATAGGAAATGCATGCCGGTATACCAGGTCTCGCCATCCCGTTCGTAGGAATACATTCCCCCTCCGAAGACCGGCAACTGCTCAAAGATTGTCACGATGTATCCTTTTTCAGCCAGTAGTGCTCCGCAGAATAATCCTCCCACGCCAGCCCCTAAGATAGCAACTGCGGGTTTGTTTGCGTGCAACAGAGCGGCGTAGTGACATTCCAGCGATTTTGTTTGGCGTTTGTAGTTAGGTCCAAACGAGGTGTCATTCGCCGCGAGAGGAGGCAGAATAGTGATGTCAACCTGACTTGGTTTGAGCGCGAACTGTTTGCGACTCATATAGTCAATCATGCCTTCTATGAGAATGGGTTGAATAGGAATGTTGAATTGCTGAGCCATATGAACGGCTCCGCGATGGAAGCGACCGACTTCTCCATCCTTGGAGCGTGTCCCCTCAGGGAACAGAACAACGGAATATCCTTCTTCACTCACTCGTTTTAGGAGGCGTTCTTTTGCCTCCTCGTCCATCGTCATGGGGAAACAATCTAACTTGCGCACCACAACAGCAAAGATAGGGTTCTTCCAGACATAATCTTTTACCATAACTACCACTTTTGGTGAGAGCGCGAGGAAAAGCATGACGTCCAAGAATGATTGATGGTTAGAGATGAAGACGACAGGTTGTTTATCAACGTCAATATTATACGGATTGTGGATGTGATAATGCATTCCGATTAGTCCACGACAATACAATCCGGCAATTCGGTGAATGATGCGGTGGTAGTTCGCTCTTGTCTGCGGTGTATTGGTATGTATAAGGAAATACAGGAGCGACCACGGACTGATGATGAACAGCATCGAGAGTCCGAAGACAGCGAAACATAGTATGGTTCTCCAGTACATGTTGATATAGCCAAATAGGAGTGCTCCGAGACACAAGAAACAGTTCAGAATACTGATTCGAGTGAAGTCCTTAGCGGGACGGAAATGGCTAACTCGTTCTCCTTTAGGCGGGTAATATACGCGGATAGGCACCGGCACGAGCGGAACGTTACGCCATGCGGCGAAGACCAGTAATTCCAATTCGGCTTCATATCGGTTGGTCATCAGACGTAGCCCATATAAACGATTGAGCGGATAGATACGCATGCCTGTTTGTGTATCCGGCAGGTTAATCGTTGTTTGTATCCGGAACCAGAAATTAGAGAAGCGATTGGCGAATTTGCTCTGCCCCGACATGTTTGCGTCGGTAAACTGTCTGCTCCCCACGATAATAGCTCCGGGATGTATATCCAATGCCTTGAGAAGTAGCGGTATATCTTCCGGATAATGTTGTCCGTCGGCATCAATAGTGAGCGCATAATCAAAGTGCAATTCCTGGGCTTTTTTGAAGCCAGAAGCCAGCGCCGCACCTTTACCTTTGTTGCGTGAATGAGTTACAATTGTCACCGGAAAATCCAGTGCTTTCAGTTGCGCTAATGTGTCATCTGTACAGCCGTCATCCACGACGATAATATCGCGCAAGTGTTGGTGAACACGCTGCACGACATCGATAATGGTCTTTCCGTTGTTATAGGTCGGAATGAGCGCACAAATATGTTGCATTGAATTGCGCATGAGTAGTATCTGAGTTAGTAACTAATACTGAACACTTATTCCCATCTCTCTTCGTGAAGTGAAAAACAACTGTCAGGTCGGGAGTGACAACTTGCCGGAACTTGAGATTAATTAGGTTAGTCCATCTTACTGTTTGGTTCAGTTGTTTGGAGAACAACTCTTCGGCTATTTGTACCAAGCACGCTCCGGGAACAACAGGTGCTGCAGGGAAATGCCCTGCAAAGATAGGATGACATTTATTGAATGCTATCCGGTAACCGTCTTCGCCGGTTTGGGAAATAATATGGTAGAAATTATTTTGTAACAATATGGTAAAAGTCGATGATTGTAGTATCTCCTCCTGTTTCGTCCATCTCTACGTGTTGAGCCACGTTATTCTTCGGGTTCAGCGTTAATCGTATCTGTTTGAAGAGTTTTTTGTACTCGCGTTTACGTGGTGTGAGCGTATATAGGTTTCCGTTTTGTATAACGTCGAAGTCGGCGTTATCGCGTAAATTCTCACCTGAGATAGAAGCCATAATCATTCTCAGCAGATTCCTGATATGCGGATTGACATTAGTGGACTCACCGTCAATCTCCCACGTGATGGTATCAGGTTGCGTATATTGCCATTTCAAATAGTGAGGTGCACGATATATGATGACCCCTTTGCTCACTTGAGGTTCCCGCATCATCGCCACCTGTTTGGTCTGCGTAAAGTCCGCGGAAAGGGATAATATGGTTGTTATCAGAAGTATCAGCATTGTTTGTTGTTAGCGGTTAAGATATATGCCCGAGCGATATTGGACGTGTGTTCATTGATATGCTTCAAGACATTATCCCAGGCTTCTGTTTGTTCGTCAAACTCCAATATGAGGGCATTCTTAATGAGTCCTAAACTCATCTGTGTCTCCGCGTCATTGAAGGCGCATTGAAGTGATTGCTGCTCTTGTGAATAGGTAGAGTTATAACCGTGGTTACGGGTAATAATAGCTATCAAAGATGCAAGTGTATTATGCGTTGATTGAATGAACGGGGTCGGTTTGAGCTGTTGCTCATTACTGTTAATCATATCCTGCAGGAACCGCATCGACTGCAGCATGCTACCGTATTGTGTAGCGCAAATAATGGCATCGGGTGTGGATATTTCCGCTTCTTCGAGTGCGCGTTTGGCGGCGGTAACTAAACGGCGTGTCTGGGTTGTCATGCGTCGGCTCTCAGCCGGAGATATATAACTGCTGATGTCGGAATCATCTGTCTGCCCGATGGCAAGTACTGTATTGGCGTGATTAAAAGGAGCCGTTGATAAATCCACCGGTCTGTCGGAGAGAATAAGCGATGACTCATTACCTCCAAAGCCAAAGGCATTACACAGCACGTAGTGAAGCGGATGCTGTGTAGTGTGGGTAGTAGGGATAGCCAGTCCGTCCTGTGTGCGAGTCCAGTTGAGGTTAGCCGGTATAAAGTGATGTTGCATGGCCAGCAGGCAAATGACTGTCTCCAATCCTCCGCTGGCGGAAGTGGTGTGTCCTGTGAACGCTTTAGTGCTACTCATATAAGGCATCTTATTACCAAAGACACGCTTGAGTGCCGCGGATTCGCTTAGGTCGTTGTTGGGAGTGGCTGTTCCATGGGCATTAATATAGTCAATCTCCTGAGGTGCTATATGCGCCATCTCCAGTGCTTTTGTCATAGCGAGATAAGCTCCTTCCCCATTCTCGGAGGATGCTGTCTGATGGTAGGCGTCACAGGCGTTGGCATAGCCGGCAATATATCCGATGATATGTGCTCCTCGCGCAATGGCTTCACTCTCTTCTTCCAACACGATATATCCGGCTCCTTCGCCCAGATTAAGTCCTTTGCGGTCAGCATCAAAAGGCCGGCACGGCTGCGAGTCCAGAATCAATAGCGTGTTAAATCCGTTGAGGTGGAAGCGGCTGAGGCTCTCACTTCCCCCGACGAGCGCTTGTTTCACTTGTCCCGTACGGATAAGGTTTGCACCTAAGATGATGGCATTGAGGGCAGAAGAGCACGCCGTAGAAGGTGTACATATGTAACCGAATGTACCTAACTGACGAGCGATAGCCTTGGTGGATTCCCCTGCTTGATGGAGATGTATATATTCCAGAGCTTCTCCTTGTGCGTAGTCATGCCAGTGCTGTTCTGTCAGGTCCATCCCGCCTACGGTGGTCCCCGAGATGAAGGCCATAGATTCAGACGCTTGGATATGTGCCATTGTCAGTGCCTCCTTTGCGGCAGCAATACCTAATAGCGAAGTCCTTGGTAACGGCTGTGTTCCTAATTGAAGTTGTGCACGCAGTTCTTCGTTACTGCATGGTACTTCTCCAACCGGCAGATGGCAATGAATACTCTGCAGATAACGCATGGGGGCTATCCCCGAGCGCTCATTAAGCAGGGCGTCCAGTGTTTGAGTGCAGTTCAGACCGATAGCACTTACAGCTCCTATGCCGGTTATAGCGATTCTCACTTTGTACGGTTCTTTTCAATATATTCAGCCATAGAACGGACGGAACGGAAGACTTCTTTGCCCGACTTCGGATCAGCAAGTTTGATACCGTATTCGCGGTCCAGCAGCATGATCAGTTCTAAAGCGTCAATTGAGTCCAGACCCAATCCCTCTCCGAATAATGGCGCTTGGGCATCAATATCCGCCGGAGTCATATCCTCAAAATTGAGCGCTTCAATAATCTGTTGTTTTAATTGTTCTATCAATTCTTCCATATGATTTGTATTTTTGCATAAAAAGTATTTGCGTCTGAGCAGTCGCACCAACCTGCGATAGCCGAGTTGAGTGTACTATAAGGGGTATTGAGTGTCGTTTCAACGATAGGCATTAGTTGGTCGGGTGTGTCCAAAATATAAAACGCCGTTTCCCCCATATACTTGTTTCTTATAGCTATCTCGCCGGTAACGATATTAGGCAGTGTGTACACAAAGAGTGCTGGGCTTGGGTAGTAATCCTGTTCTGATATGGTCTTCAGGTAGTCCTTGTCATTCTTGATACTTGCGTTTCTGTTCGCTAAAATAACAGCACGGTCTTCGGTTGGAACAAACCGTTCTGCACCTTCCGCTTGCAAGAGCAACTCTGTTGCTATAAATCCCAACCGGCAGAGTGTATCCATTTTGAAGAACTTTGGGTAGTCATTCGCATGCTGACGATAGAGCCCGATGAGCATCTTCTCGCCCGTTTCAGTTTGCGTAAGCGTTTGACCATCCAGTATCACTGCTGTCGGCGTTATCTCTATTTCGTGTGTTATTCGCATTTCAATCGTATAGCCGCATTAACGCCTCCAAAACCAGAAAGCATTTTAATAAATTGTTTTTTCGCTGTCAGCATGCAAATGATGGTTTCCAGTACTCCGGCAGCTCCCATTGTATGACCAAAATAGGGTTTAAGTGCGGAAATAGTCGCATGCGCTAAACCAGCACGTTCGATAGCCACTTGTTCCATTGCATCATTATACGGGGTTGCCGTTCCGTGAACGCCCAATAAGTCAATGTCAGACGGTTGTACGCCTTGCATGACATCTCGCAAACAGCGGAAGGCACCTTCTGCCGTACGACTCGGTGCTGAAATATGATTGGCGTCGTTGTGAATACTCCCTGCTGCAAGTCTCCAGTCCCCTTGTTTGTCGGTTGACCATATTATTGTAGCTGCGGCTTCCCCTAAGTTAAGCCCCTTGCGCTCCGGGCTAAAAGGCAAGCACGGTTCGTCGGAAAGTGCTTTGAATGCTTGAAAGCCACTGACAATAAAGCGTGTTTGCAGGTCACAACCAATCACTATCGCATGTTGATAGATACCGCTTTCCAACAAACGCTGTGCTGTTATGTGAGCACACACTCCGGAAGTGCACGCGTTACTGACAACGATTGGTTTGTTTCTGTTACCAAAGTACTCTGCAATCTGTTGTGCCGGAGAAAGGAGGTCCAAGTTATCTCCTTTTGTTGTTGAGAGGATCAAGACGACGTTCTCATCGGATGGAACGATGTTTGTTTCTTTTATTGCTTGCTCTGCACTGTGAATACATAGCGGTACAAACGCCTGCGGCTCGGTAAAGAGTGAAGCGCAGAACGGTTCTACCGATACGAAACGATTCGCGTAGTAGCGCAAGCCGGTTTTGCCTGCACGTACCGCCTCGAAATTAGCCTGTGAGCCATCTCCCAGCGGAGATATAATATGATGAGCCAGACAGTATATCATTCGTCAACAGTCGCCAATTTGAGTGTAGTTGTAGCAATCACTTCCTGATTGATGCGCGTAGTACATTCGATAAGCGAGATATTAGCCACCTCTTCGAGGAGAGTTGCCTCTGTACAAAGTGTCTCTCCGACTTTAGGGAATCGGGTAACTTCCATCTTCTTGACCGCTCCGATATAGCCTTTTTTGATAGTCTCTCCGTGTTGTTTCTGTGTCCATCCTGCTCTTACGGCGCAAGTCTGTGCGGCGTTTTCCATCAGTCCGGAAAGGGGTAGTATGCCGTTATCGACTAATGGGCAATCGCTGCAAACAGGGAACGTGGTTACAGTATGGCTGTCGTCAACCTCCTCTACGGCATCAATTAGCAAAAAAGGTGCGCGTTGGGGAATCCACTGATATATCGGATGTGTTGTCATTACTCAGTCCAAAAGTTATAGAAGTTAAACCACTCGTACGGATATTTAAATGCCATCTCTTCCAAACGGTTGGCAAACTGTTGTGCCAATAGTTTTGTATTATCCGCTTTGGTATGCTTCCCGTTAATGTGCAGTTCTTCCGTATAGACTTGGTATATGTTGCCTTTGTCTTTGATTACAAACGTCAGTAATACGGGGCAATTTATTGTAGCACAGAGTTGGAAGATACCGGCAGGAAGCGGAGCCTTTCGCCCCATAAAATCACAATAGATAGTTTTGTCACTTAAGTTACGGTCTCCGGCGGTTGCCAGTATTTCACCTCGACTGATAGCCTTGTTGATAGTGAAGATGTGATCTATTTTGTTCGGGTACATAGTGATTATACCCACATTATTCGCTTCGAAGGCTTTTGCTCTGTTTTCCATCACGACCGGCGACTCTCCTCCAAAGACGAGTACGTTCATTTTCTTGTCCGGAGTAGCTAATGAATACGCCGCCATTTCGCTATTGCCCAAGTGGGAAAAGAGCAGAATGAATCCTGTCCGGTCCTTCACTTTGTTATAGTAACATTCTTCGTTAGTAAGCACAATATCAAATTTGTGTCCGGCATAGACTGCGAACCTGTCCAAGACAGCTTTCCCGAAATGGCAGTAACTGCGATATACGTCCGGCAGGGCTTGTATTCTATTCCTGCCGCGTCGGCGGTGAAACTGATAAACGGCACGGGTGGCGGAGGGGCGGACGATGATATACCAAATGAGCCAAAGGTGCATGATACCGTACATCACGTGAATATTCATGTGTTTAAATAGCCATATCAATGCACGTTGCATATTGTATGTGCCACCTGTTTGTCCCGTCCACTCTTGTGTCATTAAGCGTGTTGCTCGATGTAACGATAGAGTTCGTTCAGTGTTTTTACTTTCTTGAGTTCCTCTGTTGTCGGTTTGAAGCCGAACTCGCGGTCGATGAGGACCACGATGTCCACAAAGTCCAAAGAGTCAATTTCCAGATCGTCTTTCAAAGACGCTTCCGGAACTAATAAGTCCGGTTCTATTTCAAATTCTTCCCGGAGCAGATTGTTTACTTTTTCGATTATAGTATTTTGGGTCATAAAAGTATGATATTTATCCGATTAGATGTGTTTTAGCACAATAGCGCTATTTGTTCCTCCAAATCCGAAGCTGTTACTGAGTACTGTTCGTACTTGAGTGTCTATAGTCACTGCTGTCACGTTTAGTGTAGCGGCGGCGGGGTCCAACTCTTGGAGGTTGATATTCGGCGCGATAAATCCGTGTTGCATCATGAGGATGGAATAGACGGCTTCGCTGGCACCTGCCATCCAGCACTCGTGCCCGGTCATGGACTTCGTGCTGCTTATCCATGTTTTCCTGCCTCCGAACAGTCGGGTGAGGGCAATTGCTTCTTCCTCGTCCCCTTGCTTAGTTGAAGTGGCGTGGGCGTTGACGTAGTCGATATCTTCTACCGTCATGCCGGCATCCGTTAAAGCACGTTGCATAGCGATATAAGAGCCTTCACTACTGGGTTGCGATATACCGCCTCCGTTGCTTGAGAAACCGTATCCGCATACTTCGGCAAGAATATGTGCGCCTCGTTGGATAGCATGGTCGTAGTCCTCCAAGACTAATGCTGCGGCGCCTCCGCTTGGAACTAATCCGTCGCGTTGTGTATCAAAAGGCCGGCTTGCTTGAGCAGGACTGTCTATGTGTGTTGAAAAAGCTCCGAGGGCATCAAAGGCTGCCATTGCGTAAGGGTTCACCTCTTGGGCACCGCCAACTAAAACCATGTCTTGCATGCCTTGGCGAATAAACATAGCTCCCATACCGATAGCGTGGCTTCCGCTGGCGCAAGCTGCACTGACGGAGAAGTTGATTCCGCGCAAGTGGAATATAGTGGACAAGTTCATATTGACGGTTGAGTTCATGGCTTTGAAGATAAGCCCACTACCGAGTAACGCGGTGTCGTGTTTGTCGAGCATCAGTTCGTGCATCTCAACAGTAGGAAGCGCGGTACTATCATTTCCGAAGAGGATACCGACTTCGTTATTCTGAAGGTATTGTTCGTCAATTTTAGCTTGTTGGAACGCTTCGCGAGTCGCCATATAGGCGTATGCTGCTTCCTGTGACAACCCTACGCGAAGTCGGCGATGTAGCAGTCCTTTGAGATCGGGTGTCGGTACGATGCCGGTCAGCGGGCTTCGGAACCCGTATTCTTTACGAGTTTGATCATAGCCTATACCGCTCCGCCCGTAACGCAACGAATTGGTTACTTCCTCTTGGTTTTGACCGATACATGACCAAATCCCTATCCCTGTTACTACGACCCGTCTCATGCCAGTCCTCCTGCGATATTAATAACTTGTCCGGTTATGTAGGCTGCTTCGTCGGAGCAGAGGAAACTGACGAGTGCTGCCACTTCCTCGGGTTTGCCGAAGCGTCCGGCGGGTATTGTTTTTTTGAGTTCTTCTTCGTTGAGGTCAGCTGTCATATCAGTAACGATATATCCCGGTGCTACTGCGTTAACGGTTACTTTGCGCGAAGCTATTTCTTTCCCCAGTGCTTTGGTAGCACCGATGAGTGCTGCTTTAGCGGCGGAGTAATTGACCTGTCCCGGCATACCTATAACGCCTGAGATGGAGGTTATATTCACGATACGTCCGTTGCGTGCTCGAAGCATTCCCGGCAGGATGCGGTGTGTGATATAGTAAAACGCTTCGGTCGTGGTATTGACCACGCTGTGCCAATCGTCTTCGGTCATAAAGACCATGAGTCCGTCTTTGCATATTCCGGCATTATTGACGAGTATGCTGATTGTGGCGCCTTTATGTTGTTGCTCCCACAGTTGGAGTGCCTGTTCGATAGCTTGTCCGTCGCAAACGTTGAAGGGGAGCAGTTCCGCATCCCCTCCGGCGGCTTTGATAGCCTCCAGGGTTTCTTGTGCTGCGGCTGTGTTGTTATTGTAATTGATGAGCACGGTATAGCCGTCTCGGGCTAATCGTTCTGCAATAGCGCGACCGATACCTCGGCTGGCGCCAGTCACTAATGCGTATTGTTTATTCATTTTTTGCTTCGCAGATATTGTTCTATTTGTTTCAAGTCCTCATAGAAGGGTGTGTCTTCTATGATGGTAGGTGTGATTGTTCTGATGGCATCATATTGTTTGCGTGTAGCTGGAGCGAGGTCGTTTGCAATATTGAGGCAATCGACAGCTTGCGCCATAGCGAGAAAGAGGATGGTCATCACTTGATAGCAATTGTTAATGACCTGTGTGCATAACTCGGCGCTGTTCGTTCCCATAGAGACGATGTCTTGGTTGTCGTTATTGTTAGGGATGGAGTGTACGTAGTTAGGCATAGCGAGTGTCTGGCACTCGGCGGTAGTGCTGGTAGCGGTGAACTGACAAGCTTGTATGCCGTAGTTAAGTCCTAATGTGCCTAAATTGAGGAACGGTGGGAGAATGCCGTTGATACGGTCGTGGCAGAGGTAGTTAAGTTGTCTCTCGCAGACCATAGCCAGACGCACCATGGCGATTTTCATCTTATCGGCTTCCAAGGATATATAGTCACCGTGGAAGTTACCTCCGTGATATACGTTTTTTGTTACCGGGTCGATGATGGGGTTATCACTTGCAGCGTTGAGTTCTTCTTCAATCACTTGCCTGCTATAGTCGAGTGTGTCCGCGACGGGTCCGAGTATCTGTGGTGCACAGCGTAGGGAATAGTATGCTTGTACTTTTTCCCGAAAGACATGTACTTCCTTGTGTGCATCATCGTAGAGTTTGTTCTCGCGTTTCTGCAATCGTTTGCTTCCTTCGCTCAAATGCCGCATTTGTTGTGCGATAGCAATCTGTCCTTTATGTCGTCGGCAATCGTTGAGTGGAGCTGCCATGAGGTCGTCGTAACTGGCAGCTATTTCGTTCATCCAGACGGCAGCGAGTGTAGCCCACCGCAGTAGGTTCTCTGCGTCCAGCTGGTTAACAGCACTGATGCCGGTCATGACGCTTGTTCCGTTTGTACAACTCAGTCCTTCGCGTATATGAATAGCTACCGGCTTGAGTCCACATTCGTCCAGTACTTCTTTGGTGTGCCGCCATGTTCCTTTATAGTGTACTTGTCCTTCTCCGATGAGACAAAGTGCGATATGTGCCAATTGTACGAGGTCTCCGCTTGCTCCGACGCTCCCGTGTTGCGGAATGAAGGGACAGATGCCCCGATTGATGAAATCCGTGAGCAAAGCGACCAGTTCAGGATGAACGCCGCTCTTACATTGTGCGAACGATCCGACGCGTGCGAGCATACTCGCGCGTACGAAGAAGTCGTCTAATGGTTGTCCGGCTCCTGTTGAGTGGGAGCGGATGATGTTATATTGCAGTTCGCGCAGATGGCTGTCTTCTATACGCCATTGCGCCATGGGACCAAAGCCGGTATTGATGCCATAAATGACTTTGTCTTTAGCGAAGTTCCGCAGGAAGTCATAGCTGTCGGCTATGCCTTGTCGGGTTTGTTCATCCCATATCAATTGTTTGTTGTTGTACAGGATGTCGTGGACTAATTGCAGGTCAATAAACACAATTTACAATTTAGTAATTAACAATTTACTACTATGGGTTATGTGTGACGGTAGTCGTTCATTATCTCGGGTGTGAGTATAGTTCGTCCGAATCCTCCGTCGCAATATATTGTTTGCATGGTGACGCTTTTCATCAAGTCGCTGAACAGTGCTACGCATGTATTGGCGCAGTCATCCGCCGTTGCGTTGCCCAAGGGTGACATATGGTTTGTGTATTGGTACCACAGGTCCAGCTCGTCCCAGTTAGTTCCCGCCTTTGTTGGCGTTGGTGACTGGCTGACGATATTGACTCGTACGCCATTGTATTGTCCGTAAACGGCTCCGAACTGACGTGCTATACTTTCCAGCAGCGCTTTGGCATCACTCATGTCGTTGTATCCGTGGCAATATCGTTCGGCAGCGATATAGGAGAGTGCGACGACGCTACCGTGGGGGCTTATTGCATCTTGTTCCAGCGCCGCTTGCAGGATTTTATGCAGGCTGAGTGCGGATATGTCTAATGTTCGCTGGAAATAGGTGTAGTTGGCTTGTTCGTATGTTTTATGCCGTCTGAGGTTAGCGCTTTGTGCGACTGCGTGTAGGATAAAATCTATCTTACCGCCCAGCAGTTCTTGTGTACGTGTGAGCAAGGAGCGTATATCGTCCATATCGGTGGCATCACATTCGACTAATGGAACATGCTGTTCTTCAGCAAGCCGTGCGACTGTCCCCAACTGGATAGCAGCCGCTGTATTGGTCAGGACGATGTCTGCTCCCTCATCGAGGCAGTGTTGTGCTACATGCCAAGCCAGGGAGTGCTCGTTGAACGCACCAAAAACAAGTCCTTTTTTTTGTGAAAGGATTCCCATTTGCAGTCTTTTAAAAAATTAGCGCGCAAAGGTACTGCTTTTTTTGCATATATGCAAATAAAATGCACAGAAATAATAAAAAACGAGCTTTTTCCTCTGTCTCTTATTTAAATACGATGAGTTTGAGCGTACTTTTTGATGTTTTTGATTTCACGTGAATAGGATAGCATCCTGCAGTACGCGGTGCCTGGATGGTGACAGATGTTTCACCGGATACAGAATAAACACCTGCAGGTTGCCCTAAGTCGGAGTAGATGTTAACGGAGTAATCTTCTTTAGGATTCAGTCCGACCAGTCGTACGGATTCTCCTGGACGGACATAGTTGGGTAAGAGAGCGATATATTCCGGTACGGGGTTCTTCGCTGCACATTGGATCAGTTGTGAGCGTTTGATGTCCTGACAGCGCATAGCGTTGGCGTATGAAGCCAAGTCGATGACAGCGTAGAAAGTACCTTGTGCATCTTGTGAGACGGCAATCTCGTACCCTGTGCCGATAAAGATGTCGTCTCCTTGTTTTCCGGAAGGAAGAATAGGATCCACTTCTCCCATCACTTCGTACCAAGAGACATCCTCCGGTTTGAAGTGGTAGCCCATTTTGTTGATTTGTTGAAGGTCAAGGCTTATGTGTAGCAGCCAATCGTGCATGACGATAATTGGCCATGAGGCAGAGTCTTGGTCGCAGACGACAGCTTTGAATAGTGCGATGTAAGTAGCGTCTTCGTTTACTTGTATCTGCCTGATAGAGTCGGTGTTATGGTCCGACCATTCCGTGAACTCGAATCCTTCCAACGGAGTGGCAGATATTGTAATCCACTGTCCGCATTCAATAACGTGCGTACCGGCACCGGAACCTTCTTTAGCGAAGGCTCCGATGCTCAGCAGACACATCATATATAAAAGGATTCTCTTCATTTTGGATTCAATGTCTTAGTGCTTATTCGACTTTGACAGAACCTTTCAATTCATCGTCAGAAACGACTATTACCGTGTAAGTTATCTTCTCGAAGATGGCGGTGTAGGTCTTGTTTTCGGTCACGATGATGGTACGTGTAGGTTCGGTGTTTCCATCGTCCCATCTTACGAAGCGGTAGCACTCTTTAGCCGAAGCTGTGATAGTTTTCTCTGCATTAGCTGAGAATGTACCACTTCCGCTTACGGTACCGAAGTCAGTGTTGTCCGAAACGACAGTAATGGTGTATGTGACGGTGCCGCTGATACGGAATGTAGCTGTATAAGTCTTTTCTCCTGTTACAGTAGAAATAGCTTCATCCCAACCTTCGAACTCGTACGTATTTACGCCGTCGCTCGGTTTGGTCGGTGTGGCGCCGGTGTATTCAGGTGTTGTATTGTATTCCCAGTCGGATTGTTGTAGTATGTCACCGTTGTAGTTTTTGAATGTGATGGTGTATTTGTTTCTAACGGCTGTATATTGAGCCTCATACTCAGCGTCAGCAGTAGCAATAGCGCTTACGCCTTCCAGACCTGTAGTTTTGTTCAGCCATGCTTTGAACTCGTACGAATACTCTGCTGTAGCCGCTTTCTCGCGTGCAGTAGGAGCTGTAACAGTAGCTCCGTGCTGGTAGATGTCACCACCAGCCATAGTCACTTTGCCTTGTGCATCGGTAAAAGTAATTGTGTACTCGTTGATAGCAAAGAATGCTTTGTACGTCACATCAGCAGCCGGTGTGATAATGAGAGGGTTTGTGGTAAACTCTTCATTTGTGGTCATGTTGACCCATTTGGTGAAGTGATAGCCCTCTTGAGATGTAGCGGTGATAGTAGCTGTATTGCCGCAATCAACCGTTTTCTCTGTGGCTGCAAGAGCCAGTGTTGTTGCCGAAACTACGGCAAGAACGAGTGAGAGAATCTTTTTCATGTTCAATAGTTTTTTAGTTAATATTCTTGTTATTTATCAGTACGTTTTTATTCGACCGAAACCGTACCCCAATCGGTATTGTCGGTCACGACGGTTACGGTAGCCTGGCAGTCGGCGAGCGGTGTAGCGGTGTCTTCATCTACATCGCTGTTGCAGGATGTTTCAGCTGCTACCGCTTCGACTAAAGTCGTGTAAGTCAGTCCGTTAGTTAGTCCTGTGATGATGCAGGTGCATGTGCCGTCGGTAGTAGTCACTTCGCCGATATTCGCAGTTGCGAGACATTCTGTAGTATATCCGTCTCCATCGTCGATAATGACGGAATAACTGACAGCGTCTTCCACTTCCGGCCAAGTGAGTGTTATTTGTTGGTCTCCCGGGACGGCGGTTACGTTCGGTTGTGTTAGTTGAGTGCACGGTTCCGGTGTTTCGCCACACTCGGCGGTATAGTTGGAGTAGGTAGTAGTAGAGCCGGTTCCCTCTGTTGTTACAGTAATAGCTGTAATACGCCATTGACTATTGTCACTTGGACTATGAGTCAAGGTGATAGATTTACTACTTCCTGTCCATGTTCCGCCACTATAAGTGCCATCATCAGCGGAAATAGTTCCTGCATATCCGCTTACTGTTGAAATAACGATATTGGTTATATTATCCTCTGAAGAGATGGTCAAAGTGTTGTTTTTATAGCACCGAACTGCTTCGCCTGACGTATAGTATTTAGGAGCGTTAGAGCCGGTGCCTTTATCAAAGATGAGTGTGCAATTATCCATCGAGACGGTTGTTACATCGTCGCCGTTCTCATATTCAGCCTCTGCAAACTTAATAGATTTTTCAATATCTTCAGTTTCTGTTCCGCTACTGTTTTGAGTTGCGAATACGGCGTAGTAGTATGTCGGGTCGTTGTTTATGTCGTTAGCGTCGGCTCCGTCTTTGAAGATTTTAGTTGGTCCGGTGGAAGGAGAGAAAGATGCTTGGTGTGTCCAGCCCATAAACACTTTTCCTTCGCATTCGGGTTCGTTGGCGGGTACGGTAGGTTTGCCTCCATTAGGAGCTGTGTTGGAGTCGAACAAATTGGTATAATCCCAGTTAACGACCCAATAAACATTGTAGTTATCGGCGGCATTGAATACGGTAACTTCGCAAGTAGTTGATTTAGCCGGATAATCACCATTAGCAGCGACCGTTGCCGTGATAGTGCAAGATCCTGCCGCTACGCCAGTAATGACTCCGGTTGGAGAGACGGTAGCGACATTTGTGTTGCTGCTTGAGTATGTGATAGCGCCGCCGGAATTAGCGGTAGCGGCATTGTTCGTTGTGGCGCCGATTTGTACATTTACAGTTGAGTGAGCAAAGGTGATTGTTGTAGTCGGAGTAACAGGAGCGGAAGTTGTGCTGATTGTTACATTACCTGTTGCATTTGTAAGTGTCAAACGTCCTAATGTGGCGTTATAATTAGCTGTTGCTCCGGTCACATTGACGGCAGTAGGGTGGTTGCCGGAATCGTCGCTCAAATAGGTGACAAATCCATATTTCGTTGTATAGACATATGCCGGAGAAGCAGTCTCCGTCATGTTGTATGTAACGGTATATGCTGTAACGCCGTTTTGGTCTTTTAACATGTTGATGGCCAATTCGGGATAATCAATAAAGACATTACGATTTCCCTGATAGGCTTGTCCACCATCGTTACGTACCATCTCAGTCAACGAAGGCGGGTCCTCCATGTGCCATTTTAGTAAGATAAGCAGTGATTCGAATACAGAATTGGAATTGCTTCCTATTTGTGTCAGCAAATCCGCATAAACAGTAGTATTGTATAAAGAATTGGAGTAGCTGCCCCATTTACCATAAACGACAAAGTCGTATAGTATGACACGCGCACAATCTCCTCTGTAAGAGCCATTATTTATGGAGTTATAATTTGCGTTATTGATAGTTATCTCGTTAGGATCGTAGTAAGCAGAACCTTCTCCATATGCGGTGTTTCCGCGACTGCTATTTACTTTTGTACTTGCGGGGCGAACAGATTGCATATCGTAGCCTATAGGCAAAGAGGTACCATCGCTATTAGTTCCTTTGAATTTAGATTGCGGCCAAGTGTGTTCGCGGTTCCAGGTGTTACCATTATCCCATGTCCCGCTAAATGATGAGCCGTCGTAGTAGCCGATGATATTAGAGGAGTTATTAAGATCTCTATCTACATTGATGTATTGATATCGTAACTTTTTATAACTGAATCCTGTGCCGTTTTTACACGTATTACCCATTAAAGTATTAATAGTCCCAAACAAAGTGTTACCCGTTTGTGATATCATTTTCGTGTATGTATAATTGCCTGTGTAGTAAGCAGTCTGCTTCGACAGATAGGTTGTATAAGCCGCTTTTGCCTCATCGGAAGCAACGTGTGCTTGCATATCTACCGCCCATACAGGATGAACCGCGGAGGCGGCGAGCAGTAGTGCAGATAGAAATATGACCAAGAATCTTGGTTTCACGTGTGCGCGGTATTAGTTTAAGGTGTGCTTCTTAAGAAAAAAGCGCGACAAAATTACTGCTTTTTTTCCAAGTTGCCAAAAAATCGCACTAAAATTAGCATAAATCCGTTATTTTTAATAAAAGTTTAGATATTCAATAATTAAGATGAACTGAAAGTGCGTCTGTAACCGCTGTTGTAAGTGAGTAAATGAAAAGGATTATGTGAAGCATAGGCCTTTTTCCCAAAAAGTGAGCCAATAATTTGTGCATGTCGGAAAAAAGCAGTATCTTTGCAGCGCGAAATAAATCAAAAATCAACAATTATGCGTAAATTATTCTTCTCGCTGCTACTTGCAGCCAGTACAATGACAATGTATGCCGCAGACGGCGCACTAACAAGAAAAGTGCCACAAAAGGGTGATACGATACGTTATGCGTATGCAGGCAATAACCTCTTCTACAAGATTACTTCCAAAGTGGAGGGTAAATATGAGGTGGTCGGCGCAAATGGTGGTGGCGCTTATCCGGACTACTACCCCAATCCCGCAGATAAGCCCAAAGGAAATGTTATTTTCCCAGATTCTATTGAGGACTTCACGGGTGCTAAGTATGCCGTTGTCGGCATAGGTAATGCCTTGACCAACTGCGAGGACGTGACTGGCCTGCAGGTGAATAATATCATCGAATCTCTGCCTTCCTATGGACTTGGTGGCACAAAAATCACTTCTTTCGACACCAAGAATGTCAAGTCAATTGGTTATGCTGTCTTCTCTGGTTTGAAACTCACGTCTGTGCATATCGGTCCGGCACTGGAAACGTTTTTAGCGTTCTCCTACATGTTGGATTATGCGACAGATATCACCATCGACGAAGCCAATCCTAACTTCAAGCTTGAAGGGACGATGCTACTCAGCAAAGACGGAAAAACGCTGGCTGGAATGCCCTTGTATATAGCAGATGCAGTCTATCGCTTGCCGAATAGCCTGGAACTGATTAAGGATAATGTCGTATCCAAACAAAAGGGAACATTGATCTATCCGAAGGTCATTCCATTTGAGCACAATAACACCAGTCCAGCTTCGTATAATATGATGAACTGCCCGGTGGGCGTCGTGATTGTGCCGTGTCACTTACGTGAAGATTTTACAACTGGCGACTTCGGCAAGAACTTCTCAATGGCGGATACCGTAATCAGCCAACTGGTCTATGAAGTAGCAGCAACAGCAGGTCCCAACGGTAGCGTGGCTATCGTGGACACCACGGACTGCAACCAGATTACTATTACGGCTACACCTAACGTAGGCTGCAATTTCGTTGCATGGAGCACCGGTTCTACTGACCCGACCCTCGTGCTCAATGTCGTTGCCGACACAACCGTTAAGGCTATCTTTGAAAAGCAGACGTTCACCGTCACCGTAGTGGCCGAGAATGGTACTGTAACCGCTAAGGACATGATGGAAGCACCTGTTGATCTGTCGCAACCGATTGAGTACGGCATGAAGCTTTATCTGACTGCTACGCCGAATGAGGGCTATGAGTTCGACAGCTGGACGAACTACGACCCTGCAACAGGTCTCACCGTCACTGAGAACATCACCGTCACAGCTACCTTCAAGACTAAACCGGCCGGATTCGACCAAATAAATCAACAATCAACAATCAAAAATCAAAAATTGATGATCAACGGGCAACTCTTCATCCAACGCGGCGACAAGACCTATTCCATTACCGGGCAGGAGGTCGAGTAAACTTGCCACTGAACATTGTAAATTGTATATTAAAAAGTCGTGCAAACTTTGCGCGACTTTTTTTATATTCACTATCAGACAGTTACAAAAAACATGTTAAAGAACATATAAAAAAAATGTTGTGTATGTCGGAAATTTGTAGTACCTTTGCACTCCGAACTCGC
>ODAI010826929.1_pt1 | contig 25650 bp, 11 predicted proteins | sample 1539321 | NCBI WGS metagenome assembly ODAI01 (sample SAMN02144231, study PRJEB22623) | gut metagenome | biome: sheep rumen | host: Ovis aries | place: New Zealand
CAGCGGAACAAAGGACAGCGCTTACTACTATTCAACATACAATTCGGAGGATAAGGATCCCGTATCCGAGAACAAAAAGATCATGATCCTCGGCGGCGGACCCAACCGTATCGGACAGGGTATCGAGTTTGACTATTGCTGCGTACATGCGGCTATGGCTCTTAAGAAGCTTGGATTTGAGACTATAATCGTAAACTGCAACCCCGAGACTGTTTCTACAGACTACGATACCTCCGATAAGCTCTACTTCGAGCCCCTTACACTTGAGGACGTTCTCTCAATCTACGAGAAGGAAAAGCCTCTCGGAGTTATCGCACAGTTCGGAGGTCAGACCCCTCTTAATCTTGCGGCTGAGCTTAAGAAAAACGGCGTAAAGATTCTTGGAACCTCTCCCGAGGTAATTGACCTTGCAGAGGACAGAGACCAGTTCAGAGCTCTTATGGACAAGCTCGGAATTCCTATGCCCGAATCAGGAATGGCTACTACGGTTGAAGAGGCTATTGCTATCGCCAATAAGATCGGCTATCCCGTTATGGTACGTCCTTCCTACGTACTTGGCGGAAGAGGAATGGAGGTCGTATACGATGACGAAGCTATGGCGGATTATATGCGCGCTGCAGTAGGTGTTACCCCCGACAGACCCATTCTTATCGACAGATTCCTTAACCATGCTATGGAGTGTGAGTCCGACGCAATCTGCGACGGAACACATGCTTTCGTACCTGCGGTTATGGAGCATATCGAGCTTGCGGGTGTACACTCCGGAGACTCTGCTTGCATCATCCCTTCGGCTCATATTCCGGAAGAGAACGTTAAGACTATCAAGGAATACACAAGAAAGATCGCTGAGGAAATGCATGTAAGAGGTCTTATGAATATGCAGTATGCTATCGAGAACGGAAAGGTATTTGTTCTCGAGGCTAACCCCAGAGCATCAAGAACTGTTCCTCTTGTATCTAAGGTTTGCGATATAAGAATGGTTCCTCTTGCTACAGAGATCATTACATCGGAGCTTACCGGAAAGCCTTCACCCGTTCCCGGACTTAAGGAGAAGCATATTCCTTACTACGGCGTAAAGGAAGCTGCATTCCCCTTCAATATGTTCCAGGAGGTTGACCCTATCTTAGGACCCGAGATGAGATCGACAGGTGAGGTGCTTGGGCTTTCACCTTCATACGGAGAAGCTTTTGTAAAGGCACAGGAGGCCGTTCAGTCACCTCTTCCTATGGAGGGAACCGTACTTATCTCCGTAAACAGAAAGGACAAGGCAGAGGTCGCAAAGGTTGCAAAGCAGTTTGCGGAAGACGGATTTAATATCCTTGCTACCGGAAAGACCTATGAGATCATTACGGAGGCCGGAGTAAAGGCTACTCTTATCAAGAAGCTTTACGAGGGAAGACCCAATGTGCTGGATGCTATTGAGAACGGAGAGATAGATCTCATCATCAATTCACCTGTCGGCAAGGACAGCGTAAATGATGACAGCTACTTGAGAAAGGCAGCCGTAAGAAAGAAGATCCCATATATCACAACCATCGCGGCCGCAAGCGCAGCAGCAGACGGTATCAGATATATGAAATCCGGAGCTCATAACGAGATCAAGTCACTTCAGAAGCTTCATTCTGAGATTACGGATATGTAATTTTTGGAACAAATTTTATATAAAATACGCTTCTCCTCAACCTATAATTAGGATCGTAGAGAAAGCGTTACTGGAAACGCCGTCTCATTTTTATGGGGCGGCGTTTTGGAAAAGAGGAAATATGAAATTAAAATACAGCGATTATGAGGCTACAGCGAGAAGAGCGGTATCCGAGGGCGTAGTACTTCTTAAGAATAACGGTGTGCTTCCTTTGGAAAAAGGAACAAAGATTGCACTTTTCGGACGTATTCAGAGCCGTTATTACAAGTCCGGAACAGGCTCCGGAGGAATGGTAAATGCAGGTAAGGTATGGACTATTCCCGAGGCTCTTGAAAAAGAGGGGATCGTACTTGACGAGGACCTTAAAAATATATATGCGCAGTTTGACAAGGACCATCCCTACGATATGGGTATGGGCTTTGGAAGCGAGCCCTGGAGCCAGGACGAGATGCCACTTGAGGAGGCAGTAGCTAAAAGGGCTGCAGAAAAGTCAAAAATCGCCATCGTTATAATCGGCCGAACCGCCGGTGAGGAACAGGACTATAAAGATGCTCCCGGAGCTTACAGATTATCAGGCACCGAAAAGGATATGCTTAATACTGTCCGCGCAGCCTTTTCAAAGATGATCGTACTTATGAACGTAAGCGCGGTACTTGATATGGAAGATATTGAGGCGGCACTCCCCGATGCTATCCTTTATGCATGGCAGGGCGGAGAAGTAGGCGCTCTTGGATGCGCAGATGTACTAACCGGAAACGTAAGCCCTTCAGGTAAGCTTACTGACACCATCGCAAAAAGAATTGAGGATACACCTGCATTCCCCAACTTCGGAAGGAGTGATTATAACTGCTACGCAGAGGATATTTATGTAGGATATAAGTGGTACGAAACCTTTAACAAGGATGCTGTTCTTTACCCCTTCGGTTTCGGACTTTCCTATACTACATTTAAGATAAGCCCAAGGGAATGCATCCTTAAGGAATCAATCGGAAAGATCATCTCATTGGAGGATGAACTTTTCGTGAGCAAGATCATAGACGATGAGGGTGCAAGATTCTCACTTACCTTTGAGGTTGAAAATACAGGTTCCTTTGAGGGCAAGGAGGTTGTTCAGGTATACTTAAAGGCTCCCCAGGGAAAGCTTGGAAAAGCCGCTTTATCCCTTGCAGGATTTACCAAGACAAAGAGCCTTGCTCCCGGTGAAAAGTGTCTTGTGAGCGTAGAGGTAAGCCCTTATCTTATCTCGTCTTATGATGACTCCGGGGTTACCGGAAATCCTTTTTCTTATGTTTTAGAGGACGGAAAGTATGAATTCCTCGCAGGAGACTCCTCCGTAAGCCTTGAAAGGGTGGGAGAGTTTACTCTTTCCGAAACTATCGTTATAAAGAAGCTCAGCTCTCAGATGGCTCCCATTAAGGCCTTTAAGAGAGTTCACCCTGTTACTTCGGGAGACGGATTTAAGGTTTCTTACGAGGATGTTCCTCTTGCTAAGAGTAAAGACATCGAGATTGCTAAAAATGATAAGCCCCAGTGCCTTCCTTACAGCGGGGATAAGGGCATAAAGCTTATAGACGTTAAAAACGGAAAGGCAACTATGGAGCAGTTCCTTGCCCAGCTTTCCGATGAGGACCTTACGGCTATCGTAAGGGGAGAGGGTATGGGAAGCCCCAAGGTTACCGCAGGTACTGCGGCTGCCTTCGGCGGTATAAGCGGAAACCTTAAAGGATTTGGAATCCCTTGCGGCTGCTGTTCCGATGGTCCTTCCGGAATGCGTATGGACTGCGGAACAAGAGCATTCAGCCTTCCTAACGGAACTCTTCTTGCCTGCACATGGAATACGGCTTTAAACGAAGAGCTCTTTGGTATGCTCGGAATAGAGATGACAAAGAACAAGATCGACGTTCTCTTAGGACCCGGAATCAATATTCACCGTCATCCTTTAAACGGAAGAAACTTCGAGTATTTCAGCGAAGATCCTCTCGTTACCGGACGCATGGCTGCAGCACAGTTTAGAGGGCTTAAGAGCGCGGGAGTAAGCGGTACATTAAAGCATTTTTGCGGAAATAACCAGGAGACCCACAGACACGATATCGACAGCGTTATCTCAGAGAGAGCCTTAAGAGAGGTTTATCTTAAAGGCTTTGAGATTGCTGTAAAAGAGGGCGGCGCGGATTCCGTTATGACCACATACGGCGCTGTAAACGGCACCTGGACCAACTCAAGACATGACCTTAATACCTGTATCCTCCGAGGCGAGTGGGGCTTTGAGGGGATCGTTATGACCGACTGGTGGGCAAAGATCGGTGACGTAGACGGAAAGATCTCAAGGAACGATTTTGCAAGATGCGTCCTTGCGCAGAACGATTTTTATGCGGTCTGTGCCGATGCTTCGGTAAATTCAACCGATGACAATCTTCTTTCTTCCCTTAACGAGGGTACGATTACAAGAGGACAGCTGGTCAGATGTGCTTCAAATATCTGCTCCTTCCTTGTAAAGACTCACGCTATGGAGAGATTTGTGGGAGAGGAACCTAAGCTGGAATTAGAAGGCTTTGACGAGGGCGATTCCTCGGTTGATGCCGCAAATGTGGAGTACTTTGAAATAACCGATGGCACCGTTATCGATCTTTCAAACGTTCTTTCTATTCAGGGCTGCGTATATGCCTTTGGACTTGATGTCTTAAAGAGAGGATGCTATAAGATAGAGATCACAGGAAAGAGCGACCTTTCAGAGCTTGCCCAGATTCCTATCGGAATCTTCTTCCAGAGCGTTCCTTCCGGAAGCTTTACCTTTAACGGTACCGGAGGAGAGTGGAAGAGCCTGGAGAGAAAGATACTCCTTTCTTCGAGATATGGCGTTATGAGATTCTATTTCGGCGGAAACGGACTAAAGCTGAAAGACCTTAAGTTTACATTTGAAAAGGACTTTGATCCCGAGGCAGGATGGGACGCTTATTCGGATTATATAAAGGGATAGGAAACCGTTTCCGAAAATGCCTAAAAATCAATAAATTGTTTACTATTTCGGTCTCTTTTAGTAAAATAGAATAAAATAATTCATACTCACACCACGAGGTTGATTGAATTGAAGATCGAAAGAAATGATTTGGAGATAAATGCATCTCCGATATTATCTTTCAATATTTCTCTGGACAGAGACTATCGTATCGGGGAATACGATAACGACGGAAGAGAGTTTATTGGGGATAACATCAAGTCTAAATTCTATGAGCTTGGAATTGATGCAAAATGCAAAAGCGAAATAGAGGAATTCCTCAGGGAAGTAAGTGATAAAGGTAGTGCAAGGATCATTACCTTTATCATGAACCGAAATGAAAAGCCTCATCTTGTCGATATTTACGGAAGCTACAGACAGGGTGAGGAGCTTTGCTATGCCATAAAACTCTGGGACATCCCAAACCTTGAGAAAAACTGCATGGAATATCTTAACAATATGCTCAAGTACAAGGGAATGATGGGACTCTCTTCACAGATCTTTTTCGATTATTATATGGATGAGAATCTTGTATCTGCCTACAGATATGTGGGTAGAAAATCCATCCGTCTTTTCTACGATACTTTCGACGCCTTCATCGACAAGATAAAAGAATACGGAGATAAAAACGAGCATAACCTCTTTTTGATAGACAGCCTTAAGCAACAGCTATCCGGCGGTAAGAGTAATATTGATATTACCTTAAAGAGCGGAGTTTTACATGTTGACGGAAAAGTTCAGAAGCTCCTTTTCAGAGCAAGACATGAAACTTTCAGCGGACGGCGCATGATGTACGGCATCATAAGCAATCTTTCCGGGGATGACAACGATCTGCCTTTTTATCTTACGACGGCGGGACTTGACTCGGCCACGGGACTTTTAAGTAAAAGAGCTTTGATCGAGTACTCGGATTATGTGTTTTCCAGCGAGGCTACCAAGCACAGAAAGCACTACATGGTCCTTCTTGACATAGATGACTTTAAGAGTATCAACGACAATTTCGGACATCAGGTGGGAGATGCGGCTATATCCATCCTTGCCAATGTTTTGTCGGATATGATAAGAGACCTGGGAATGGTAGGAAGATATGGCGGTGACGAATTCTTTATCCTGACGGATATGGTGGAGGATGAGGAAACCCTAAGAAGCCTCCTTCGAAGGATCAGAAACAATGTCTCGATGATTGCGAAGGAAACTCTCGGAATCGAGAAAATGACTCTTTCCATCGGTGTGTCCGCATACCCGGAGCATGGCGACAATTACAAGGATCTTTTGTCGACTGCGGATAAATGCCTTTATATTGCCAAGGAAAAGGGAAAGGACAGATATATCATCTATCGCCCCGAGATGCACAGCGATATACAGACGGGGCTTGTTAAAAAGAATATCTCTTCCTACGATGAGCAGTCGAAATCCATTAACCGTGTCATTAAAAGTCTGTTCAAGGAGGGAGAAAGCGCTATTAATGAAAGTCTGAAAGATATCGTAAAGAGTTTTGATCTGGACAGCATCGATATTTTCTACGGGGATATGGACAGCGCTCTCTACACATGCGGTAAGTATCCTTCCGGTTTAAAGGCGAGGGACTTTTTGGCTGACTCCTCGTATATGGATATGTTTGACATAAACGGGGTGTATGTGCTTAATCTGCTCCATTCCCTCAGACATACTAACGAAGCGATATTTAATATGCTCGATGAGAAAAAGTGCATGTCAATGATACAGATCGCGTTGCCCGTAGATAATCCGAAGTATTTCTTTAGCTGCAATATGCTTAACAGAAATCATAAATGGTCGGATGCGGAGGTGAGTAACCTCGGCCTCTTCGGATCCCTTATTTACGAGATCTTAAATAAAAAATGACCTGAAACCTTCGCTCTGCCGCGGAGGTTTTTGTGCTATTTAAATCTGCGCAATATTTGAGATATTACAGACTCACGGTGGGAAGTTTTTTTGTAAGCCCTAACATATACTGTATTTGTCATAGTCTGCCTTTGACAAATGGCAAATAAACAAAAAGAGGAAGATTAATTATGGAAATGACCTTACGCTGGTACGGATCGAAGTTCGATACCGTCACATTAAAACAGATCAGACAGATCCCCGGAGTTACCGGAGTTATCACAACTCTTTACGATACTCAGCCCGGAGAAGTTTGGCCAAGAGAGAGAATAAAGGCTCTTAAGGATGAAGTAGAGGCAGCAGGCCTTCATATTTCCGGCATCGAGAGCGTTAATGTCCATGACGCGATAAAGACCGGAGCCCCCGAGAGAGAGCAGTATATCGCAAATTACATCGAGACACTTGAAAACCTCGGTAAAGAGGATATCCACCTTGTCTGCTACAATTTTATGCCTGTATTTGACTGGACAAGAACCGAGCTTGCAAGAGTCCGCCCCGACGGATCTACAGTTCTTGCCTACACCCAGGAAGCCGTTGATGCCATTAAGCCCGAGAATATGTTTGATATGATCGCGGGAGATGCAAACGGCGCCATCCTTCCCGGCTGGGAGCCTGAGAGAATGGCTCATATAAAGGAGCTCTTCGAGCAGTATAAGGATATTGATGACGAGAAGCTTTTTGCAAACCTTAAGTACTTCCTTGAGAAGATCATGCCCGTTTGCGACAAGTACGATATCAATATGGCTATCCATCCCGATGACCCCGCATGGAGCGTATTCGGACTTCCCAGGATCATCATCAACAAAAAGAACATTTTAAGGATGATGAAGATGGTAGACAACCCTCATAACGGTGTTACTTTCTGCTCCGGATCCTACGGAACGAACTTAGAGAATGACCTTCCCGATATGATCAGATCCTTAAAGGGAAGGATCCACTTTGCACATGTTCGTAACCTTAAGTTCCATTCTCCTACAAACTTCGAGGAGTCCGCACACCTTTCATCCGACGGAACCTTCGATATGTATGAGATCATGAAAGCTCTCTACGATATAGACTTTGACGGACCTATCCGCCCCGACCACGGACGTATGATCTGGGATGAAGTCGCTATGCCCGGATACGGACTCTACGACAGAGCTCTCGGAGCAACTTATCTTAACGGACTTTGGGAGGCTATCGAAAAGAGCCATACGAGAGGAGTGGAGAGAAGATGAAGCTTAATATGCAGGGATTAAAGGACAGCGCCTGGAAAGAGAAAGGATACGAGCTGCCCGGATTTGATATAGACAAGATCACAGAAAACACAGTTAAGAACCCCGAGTGGGTACATTTCGGAGGCGGAAACCTCTTCAGAGCCTTTCACGCAGCTCTTTCTCAGGATATGATTGAGAAGGGACTTTCCGATAAGGGAGTTATCGTTATCGAAGGCTTTGATTACGAGATCGTTGAAAAGTCCTACAGAGGAAACGATAATCTGTCGGTCCTTATCACCTTAAAGAGCGACGGCTCCATCGGAAAAAGAGTCATCGGCTCCGTATCCGAATCCTGTATTCTTGATTCGGCAAACGAAAAGGAATACTCAAGACTTAAGGAGATCTTTACATCAGACTCCCTTAAGATGGCAACCTTTACCATTACTGAAAAGGGATACAGCCTTGTAAATGCAGCCGGAGAGACTACTCCCGCTGTGCTTTCAGACTTTGAGGCAGGTCCCGAAGCGCCCGCTACTTACATCGGAAAGGTGACTTCACTTCTCTTTGCAAGATATAAAGCGGGAGCAAAGCCCATCGCTATGGTATCTACTGACAACTGCTCCCACAACGGAGATAAGCTCTATGCCGCAGTTAATGCATTTGCTAAGGCCTGGAGCGAGAACGGAAAGGCTGATAAAGGATTCTTTGATTATATAAACGACAAGAAAAAGGTATCCTTCCCCTGGTCTATGATCGACAAGATCACACCCCGTCCCGACGCTTCGGTAGAGGAAATCCTAAAGGCTGACGGTCTCGAGGGACTTGATCCTGTTGTTACTTCAAAGGGAACCTATGTTGCTCCTTTCGTAAATGCGGAGGAGACCCAGTACCTTGTTATCGAGGATGAGTTCCCTGCAGGAAGACCTGCTCTTGATAAGGTCGGAGTAATCTTTACCGACAAGGAAACTGTCGATAAGGTTGAGAAGATGAAGGTCTGCACCTGCCTTAATCCTTTACATACCGCTCTTGCCGTATACGGATGCATTCTTGGATTTACCCGTATCTCGGATGAGATGAAGGATGAGGATTTAAGAAAGCTCGTGGAAACCATCGGTTACAAAGAGGGACTTCCCGTTGTGGTAGATCCGGGAGTACTTAATCCTAAGGAGTTCATCGACACGGTACTTAACGTGCGCGTACCCAATCCTTTTATGCCGGATACTCCTCAGAGGATCGCTACCGATACTTCACAGAAGCTTCCCATCAGATTTGGTGAGACTATAAAGAACTACATTAAAACAGGACTTGATCTAAATGACTTAAAGTGCATTCCTTTCGTATTTGCCGGATGGATGAGATATCTGATGGCTGTAGACGATGAGGGAGCTGCATTTAAGCCCAGTGACGATCCGAGGCTCGAGAGCGCAAGCAGAGTAGTTTCCGGCATAAAGCTTGGGGACAAGGTAAGCGCCGAGGACTTAAGACCTCTTATGGAGGACTCCACGATTTGGGGCGTGGATCTTTTTGAGGCGGGACTCTCAGGGCGCGTCACAAACTACTTTAATGAACTCATTGCGGGTAAAGGAGCTGTACGCCGCACCCTGCATGATATTGTAAGTTAATCGTAGAAAAATAAAATATTGAGGAGGTATCGGCATGAATGTATTTACTACAGAAAAGATCAGAAATGTGGTACTGCTGGGTCACGGGGGTAGTGGCAAAACCTCACTTGCCGAAAGCATGGCTTTCCTTTCGGGGGAGAAGCCGCGCATGGGCAGCGTTGAGGCCGGCAATACATTAAGCGACTTTGACAAAGAGGAGATCAAAAGGGGATTTTCCATAAAGACATCCCTTTTACCTATAATCTGGGGAGATTATAAGATCAACATCTTAGATACGCCCGGTTCGCCGGACTTTATCGGAGAGACTGAAGAAGCGCTTTCTGTTGCCGATGCCGCCATAATTGTTGTTTCTGGTAAGGCGGGTATCGAGTCGGGTACAAAGAGAGCCTGGGAGATGTGCGAAAAGAGAAAGATGCCGAGGATGGTATTCGTTACGGATATGGATATCGATAAGGCATCCTTTCGTAAAGTCGTACAGGACCTCCAGGAAATGTACGGAAAACGTATTGCTCCTTTCCATCTGCCAATCAGAGAAAACGAACAGTTTGTGGGATATGTAAATGTTATCCAGCAAAAGGCGAAAAAGTGGAATGCCCACGGAACGGTTGATAAGGTTGACGTTCCTGACTATTCACAGGAGAATTTAAAGATCTGCAGGGATGTTTTGCTTGAAGCCGTAGCGGAGACCAGCGAAGAATTTATGGACCGCTACTTTAACGGGGATGAATTCTCGGAGGACGAAATAAGACAGGCTATGAGAGTCGGCGTATTTGACGGATCCATCGTGCCTGTGCTTATGGGTTCAAATACCCTTGCAAGAGGTATGTTTACATTGATGGCCGATATCATCAAGTACTTCCCCAGCCCCGACAGATGTAAGTGCGCCGGCATAAATACTGTTTCAAACGAAGTATTTGAGGCTGATTACGATTTCTCAAAGCCCAAGTCGGCTTACGTCTTTAAGACGATTGCCGATCCCTACATCGGAAAGTATTCCCTTATAAAGGTCAATTCCGGAGTACTTAAGCCCGATGATATAATGTATAATTACCACAGAGATACCGATGAAAAGATCGGTAAGCTCTTTGTACTTAACGCTTCGAAACCTGAAGACGTTACGGAGCTGCATGCGGGAGATATCGGTGCTCTCGCCAAGCTTTCGGTCACACAGACCACAGATTCGCTCTCTACCCGTAAGAATCCTGTCACTTATCTTAGAGCCGCTATCTCAAAGCCCTATACCGCAAGGAGCTACAAGGCCTGCAAAAAGGGTGATGAGGATAAGATCTCACAGGCTCTTTCAAAGATGATGGCAGAGGATCTTACGATCAAGTGCGTTACGGACAGTGAAAATGCCCAGTCCCTTATCTACGGTATCAGCGGCCAGCACCTTGAGGTTGTTCAAAGTATCCTTGCGGAGAAATACAAGGTTGACATAGAGCTGGATAAGCCGAGGGTAGCTTTTAAGGAGACGATACTTAAAAAGGCCGATACAGAATATAAATACAAAAAGCAGTCCGGAGGCCATGGCCAGTACGGACATGTAAAGATAACAATTGAGCCTTCCTACGATACCGATACGCCCTATATTTTCGAGCAGACGGTTGTGGGCGGAGCTGTTCCAAAGAATTTCTTTCCCGCTGTCGAAAAGGGCATTGCGGAAGCGGTTAAGGGAGGACCTCTTGCAGGATACCCCGTAAGAGGCGTCAAGGTAACGCTGTATGACGGAAGCTACCACACGGTAGACTCCTCGGAGCTTGCCTTTAAGGTGGCTGCGGAACAGGCCTTTAAGCAGGGATTTATGGATGCAAACCCTGTACTCTTAGAGCCCATAGTAACCCTTAAGGTTATTGTACCCGACGAGTATACGGGAGATGTTATGGGAGACCTTAATAAACGAAGAGGTAAGGTCTCGGGAATGAACCCCATAGAAGGCGGATTTAAGGAGATCGTCTGCGATATCCCTTATATCGAACTTTACGAGTATGATACAAAGCTCTACTCTATGACTAAGGGAAGCGGCGTATTCTCCTACGAAAACGCAGGATATGAACAGGCACCGGCAGATATCGCCCAGAAACAGATAGATGCCGCAAAGAATAAATAATCAGCAAAGGAAAAAAGGAAGATGTTTTCAAAGAAATTATTTAATGATGGATGGCAATTTGTAAAAGCCGCTCCGGGTACGGATTTTGACAAAGTAGGGAGTCTTGAATTTAAGAACGTAAATATCCCCCATGACTGGCTTATTTATCAGGGGCTGGATCTGTATGAGGACGGCGTTGGCTTTTATAAAAAGGTTTTTAACCTTGAAAAGAAAGCCGGACGAAGGTATGAACTTTACTTTGAAGGCGTCTATATGGATGTGACCGTAAACGTAAACGGAAAGTATGCGGGTGAATGGAAATACGGTTATACCAGCTTTTTCTTTGATGTTACCGAACAGTTACAAGACGGGGAGAATGAGGTTATCGTAAGAGTAAACCATATCTCTCCCAACAGCAGATGGTACAGCGGTGCGGGAATATACAGAGATGTATACTTTATCGAAAATTGCAGCACGCATATCGTAACGGACAGCCTGTATGTTTCCGCAAAGCCTGTTTTAAAGGAGGGTCCAAAGCCCGGAAAGGATGCCGATTACTCGGGCAGCTGGGAAGTTAAAGTAAGCGCCGAGATTAAAAATGCGGTACCTAAAAGTAAGATAACTCTCTGGTTCCCCAAGGCGGGAAAGAGTCACAGCGCTCTTATCGGAGCCGTTAGCGCCGAAAAGCTTCCTGAGGATGTTGTCAGAGTAGAGTTTACCGAGAACTTTGAGGACGTAAAGCTTTGGTCTTTGGAAGAGCCAAACCTTTACGATGCGGTCATCTGCGTTACAAATCCCGACGAGGATTATACGAGAGATGAAAAATTCTTAGCGCCCGGAGGCCCCGTGGGGGACAGACTTGAGACAAATTTCGGATTCAGGGATTTTGTCCTCGACAATAACCATGGGTTATTTGTAAACGGAAAGCACGTTAAACTGCAGGGCGTCTGCGAACACCACGATCTTGGCGCTCTCGGAGCCGCTTTTAACAAAGAGGCTATGAGACGTAAATTTGAGATCCTTCGCGAAATGGGAGTAAACGCAATACGTACCTCCCACAATATGCCGGCGGTAGGTCTTCTTGATCTTGCGGATGAAATGGGATTCTTGGTATTTTGCGAATCCTTTGACGTCTGGGAGGGCAAAAAGACCGATTACGATTATGCAAGATTCTTTAAAGACTGGCATGAAAGAGATATCAGAGGCTGGATCAGAAGAGACAGAAATCATCCTTCTATCCTTCTTTGGAGTATCGGAAACGAGATATATGATACCCATACTCCGAGAGGACTTGAAGTTACTAAAATGCTTAAAAAGGAAGTCAGGGAAAATGACTTCTTTGAAAACGCCTACATCAGCATAGGCTCAAATTATATGCCCTGGGAAGGTGCACAAAACTGTGCGGATGTGCTTAAAGTGGCAGGATACAATTACGCAGAGAGACTCTACGACGAGCACCACGCGGCTCACCCCGACTGGTTTATCTTCGGAAGCGAGACTTCATCAACGGTCCAGAGCCGCGGAATATACCACTTCCCTTACGAAAAGAGTACTTTGGCAGATGACGATGAACAGTATTCATCTCTTGGAAACTCTACCACAAGCTGGGGAGCTTTGAACTCCGAGTACTGCATAAAGGCAGAAAGAGACCATGAGTATTCCCTCGGACAGTTCCTCTGGTCCGGATTTGATTATATCGGGGAGCCTACTCCCTACCATACAAGGAATTCCTACTTCGGACAGATCGATACGGCAGGATTTCCCAAGGATGCTTTTTATGTATATAAATCCGCCTGGGTGGATTACAAAAAAGAGCCCTTTGTACATGTATTCCCTCATTGGGACTTTAACCCCGGACAGACGATCGATGTAAGGATCGCCTCAAACGCCCCGGAGGTTGAACTTTTTGTAAATGGAAAGTCCTTCGGAAAGCAAAAAATAGACCATGAAAAGGGCGATGTGCTTACCGGAAATTATAAGGTTAAGTACGAGGCCGGTGAGATAGTGGGCGTTTGCTACGACGAAAACGGAAAAGAGCTGGACAGATGCGTGCGCCACTCCTTCGGAGACAGCGCATATCTTAAGGCAGAGGTTTATAAGCCCGAAAAGAAGCACTACGCCGGATGCGGAGATTTAGCTTTTGTCTATGTTTCAGCCTTCGATAAGGACGGCTACCCGGTAGAGAATGCAAACGATCTTGTATATGTCAGAGTATCCGGAGCAGGATTCCTTGCGGGACTTGATAACGGCGACTCCACAGATACCGACGAGTATAAGGGAAATAAAAAGAGACTTTTCTCCGGAAAGATGATGGCGATAATAGCCATCGGTGATTCTAAAGGAGAGATAAAGGTCGAAGTTTCCGCCAAGGGCCTTAAGGGTTCTGAGGTTTTGATCCCCGTAGAAGGCTATAAAAAGACAGAAGGAATTTCGCTTCTTCCCGAAAGCTTTGCGGATACTGAGAATAAAAAGAACGAGCCTCTTGAAAGGATCAGAAAAATAGAGCTTACTTCCACAGTAACCGGATCTTTTGATGCGGACCATAAAGAAGCCGTGATAAGCGCTTTGATCTTCCCCGAATCCGTAAGGGGAGTGTATTCTGATGCGGATCTTATCTGGAAGGCTGTTAATGACGGCGGAATAGACAGTAATATTGCCAGAATTGAGCCCTTAGAGGGATTTAAGGCAAAGGTTAAGGTCGTAGGAGACGGTTACTTTAAGGTAAGATGCATGGCAAAATGCGGCTGTGAGGCTGCGAAGGTGATTTCCGAACTTGACTTTACGGCAGAGGGAATCGGAACCGCAAACCTTAATCCATATGAGTTTGTTTCCGGAGGACTTTGGAACTACTGCGAGGGAGACATCGGAATCGGCAACGAAAAGGGTGTATCCAGTGCAAGAGGAGAAAGAAGCGTTATCGGATTTGAAAACATTGATTTTGGCGCATACGGATCCGATGAGATAACTATGCCCATTTTCAGCCTTTCAAACGACGAGTTCAGATTTAATCTCTGGGAAGGTATTCCCGGGGCGGAAGGAAGCACCCTCGTTCTTGAAGGCAGATACCAAAAGGAGATGATCTGGAATGTTTATCAGGAGGAAACCTATAAGCTTTCTAAGCGTCTTAAGGGCATCACAAACCTCTATATAGAGGCGAATGACAAGGTTCACTTTAAAGGCTTTATCTTTAAAAAGCTTCAAAAAGCCTTCGAACTTATACCCGCCGGAGAATGCGATGCTGTATACGGAGATAAATTTACAAAGACCGAAAGCAGCATAGACGGCATCGGAAATAACGTAACGGTGGAATTCGCAGATATGGACTTTGGAACCTGTAAGGCCGGATTTATAAGTATCAGCGGAAAGACCGATATAGATATCAATACTGTTCATCTTATCTATGAGTCCTGCGGTATTCAGACAAGGGACATATTGGAGTTTAAGAAAGAGGACGGAGAGACCCAGAAATTCTCCATCAGTCCCCTTACCGGAAAAGGAACCGTCAAGTTTGTATTCCTTCCCGGAAGCAGTTTTGATTTTAAGTCATTCAGATTTGAAAAATAGATTTGGTTTGAGGATTTGAGCGATGAGTTTAACTTTTGGAGAGTGGATTAACAACAATTTTGATCTTATCTTTGTGATGGTTATTCTCGGGTACACGATTCTTTCCAACAGAAAGATGTACCGTACCACAAGGAGCAAATTCTTTGTTTTGATCATTTTGGTCGTGACGGAAGCTGTCTTTTCACAGATAGAGGAGTATTACGCCTCGCTTCCCGAAAGGACTGTAATGAGGTATATGCTTTCTACGGCATGCTACATACTGCGCCCAGCTATGATCTATGTGATCGTACTTATTGCGGCAAGAAGAGACAGCCTTAAGAAAAAGATCATTTACGCAATCCCGCTGGCCATCTTTATCGCTGCAATGATCATAGATATGCCTTTTGGAAATATCTACTATTTTGCCGTAGGCAATACCCACCACCACGGGCCCTTATTCCCCGTCACATTTATTGTGCTGGCTCTGTATCTTGTGATGCTGTTTACGCTCCTTATAATAGAGAGCGATATAACAAAGAACGCCCTGGAGTTTTCTACGGTTTTGATTGGCATATTGTTTGTTGTGTTAAACATTGTCGGAGAGATAACGATACATCATTTCGGCGGGCATAACGAGATTGCAATAACTCTGGCTATACTTATTTACGCTATTTTCTTTAAGTCCTTTGAAGACAGAAAAGAGAAGGCTCAGCTTGAGATGACGGAGCTTAAGACCGGACTTTTGAATGAACATGCCTGCGTCGAGAGAGCCAATGAGATCAAGGCCCAGGGAAATATTACCGATTATGCGGCTGTATATTTTGATCTTGCAAGATTCGGACTTATAAACGACCAGTACGGAACCGAGATAGGAAATATCGCTATAGTTGAGTACGCAAAAAAGATCAAGATGTGTGTCAGAGAAGACGAAGCTCTTGCAAGACAGGGAAGCGACAGATTCATAGCTATAATCCTTAAGAGAAATCTTGATATTTTCCTCGATGTGCTTAAGGGAGTAGAGCTTAATTTTGTATCTGAGGGCGAGGAGTACAATCTCCCTATAAGCGCCCATGTCGGTATTTATCTGGTAGACGAAAAGGATGTTACGGGAGAGGAAGCTATATCAAACGCCCTCTCGGCTCTTACATACGGAAAGACCAACGGAAACGAAGTAACTTACTTTACCGCGGAGCTTAAAAGCTTCCTGCGAGACCAGAAGCAGTTTGGAATGGATATCCCCATTGCAATGGCAAACGAGGAGTTCATCGTTTACTACCAGCCTAAGGTAAACAGCAGAACGTCCCTGCTTTGCGGCGCTGAGGCCTTAGTCAGATGGATAAGAAACGGAGAACTCATTCCCCCCGGAAAGTTCATACCCATCATGGAGACCAAGGATCTTATGTGCGATATGGACTTTTATATGCTCAGACATGTCTGCGCCGACATATCGAAATGGATAGAACAGGGACTTGTCCCTCCTACCATTTCAGTCAACTTCTCAAGAAGAGGATTGTCAAATCCTAATCTGGCTAATGATATCAATTCCATTGTAAACGAGTATCATGTACCCAAGAAGATGATCGAGATAGAGATCACGGAAACAATAGACGAGTTCCCTATCAGCGTTCTCAATTCCTTCGTTGAGGATCTTCATAAGCTTGGATTTAAGGTGGCGGTAGACGACTTCGGAAGCGGAAGCTCCTCTCTTAGCCTTTTGAGAGAAGTTACTTTTGATACCTTAAAGATTGATAAGGGATTCGTGGACAGGGCGTATGCCAAGGATTTAACTATCTTAAGTTATATGATAAAATTGGCGAAAGCACTCGGCGTTGAGGTTCTTGCCGAGGGCGTAGAATACAAAGAACAGGTTGAAACTCTTTCATCCCTCGGCTGCGAGATCATACAGGGATATTTCTACGACAAGCCACTTCCCAAAGAGAATTTCGAGAAACGTATCATAAACAGGAGATATGTAAATGGATAGGATAGGGTTTATTAAAAAGGTCATTAAAGTTTTATCCATCATCGTTGCTGCTTTTTTGGTAATACTTATAATCGCTTTTATCGGACATGTTGTAAAGATCAATAAGTTCAATGAAACCGAAAGGCTTGTTACTGCCGACTCCACAACCACAGAGGCGATGGTCGACATTCATCCCAGAGGCGGCGTGACGGATACCTGGGAAAAGGAGAATACCGGACTCGGATATAAGCTTAACGCGAAGATCTATGAGCTGGTTGTGACCAACAATTCCCAGACTCTTATGGAGGACTGGAGACTTAAGATCAATATCCATGATACCTGCTATTTAAACAACGGCTGGTGCGGATCTTTTGAAATACACCAGTTTGATGAAAACGGAACCGAAAAGACCCAAACTGTCGATCTTAGAAATTATAATGTTTCGGATCTTACAAACATTGATTATTCAATGGGAGGTCAGGATCTTCTCATCCCCTTAAAGAGCGGGGATTATATTGTATATATTCCCGACGCATCCGGTGTTTCGGGTGAAGTTCCCCTTAAGGGAAGCCTTGATTTTTCCGGTATGGTAGTCTGTGGATTTATTATATATAACAGAACGGGAAATCTTGATCTGTCCGATTACGAGTTTAATTACAGATTGCATGTCTCGTACTGGAGCGGAGCGGCCGGAAGATTCTACACGGTTTCCTTCCTCGCACTTGCGCTTATAATGCTCCTTCTGGCCGTTGTTTTCTTTATGACGGTTCAGTTCGAGGAAAGGTTTATCATCCAGGGAAAGATGGTGGAGGAAGCCCTCGGAGTTGTTTGCAATCTTTCAGATTCCAAGGACTATTATTCAAAGGAACATTCCGTCAGATGTGCGAAGTATTCCAGGATGATAGCCGAGAAGCTCGGTATGGACAAGAGCGACTGCGATACCGTTTATTACGCGGCGCTTCTTCACAATATCGGAAACTACTTTATACCGGAGCAGATTTTAAGAAAGACCGGAAAGATCACAACGGAAGAGTACTCCATCGTAAAGACACATACCACAAAAGGCGCGGAGCTTTTAAGGAATGTTCAGCATATCCCTCATGCACAGGAAGCTGCACTCTATCACCATGAAAGATATGACGGAACCGGATATCCCACGGGCAAGAAGGGTGATGAGATACCTCTTATTGCGAGAATAATCGCTGTTGCGGATGCGTATGATGCTATGAGCATCGACAGACCTTACAGAAAAAAACTATCGAGAGACCAGATAAGAGAGGAATTCATAAAGAACAGGGGAACCCAGTTCGATCCGCTTATTGTCGGAGAATTCCTTGATATTATGGGAGAGAGAAATCTGTAGCTTTTAACCTGTTCTAACGGAGCCGTTTAATATGAAAAAGTGGAGAAAAAGAATCATAATCGCGTTTGTCGCGATAATCCTGAATATTGCCGGAAGATATTTATCCCATGTCTTTCGGTGTCCTGCTTATTTAAATATCATCGGAACTGTTTTGGCAGCATATCTTGAAGGCCCCATTGTATCGTCTGTTGTAGCCATAATAAGCTGGGGCGGAAGCCTCATCTTCTCAAGGTCGGATATATACTTTTTTGCACAGGATATTGCGGTAGCTTTGGCAGCAGGGCTCTTGTCAAGGAAAAACAAATTTTTCGAAAAGGTTCTTCTTACTGTCAGTGCCACCGCACTTTTTGCCCTTATCCGCGGTGTTATCCTTGTTATAATCAATTACTTCGTATACGGCGGAATGACGGGAATGAGGTACTCGGATGCCATCATAGATTTCCTCGGTACGCTTCATTTCCCTTTAAGCGTTTGTTATCTTATAGCCGCTATTCATGTGGCTTTTGTTGATGTTTTTATAGCGATGATGCTTTGCTACATCGGATTTGCCATGACGGCGTTCAGCAAAAAGATGAAACGATCCAGGAAGCTTAAAAAGGCTCTCGGCGGAAGCATAAAGCTTAGTATTTTAGTTGCTTTCGGACTTTTGACGGGTATTCTCGGGACGAGAACAGATGCATACGCAGAGAACGGTGTTTACTTCGTTGAGAGGGTTTACAATGCCGAAAACGGACTGGTAGGAGGCTGCTTAAACGCTGTTGAGATGACTGCTGACGGAACTATGTGGGTCGGCACCTACGGCGGACTTTACCGCTTTAACGGTTCTAAATTTGTTTTGATCGATGATATTAAAAACGTAAGAGCCGTTCAGGCTCTGTACGTAGATTCCGAGGACAGGCTCTGGGCCGGAACTCAGGATGCGGGAGTAACTCTTCTTAATATCGATAAATCTTTTCTAACTCTCGATATGAGTACGGGGCTTCCGTCAAATGCGGTAAAATCAATTATTTCGGACAGCAACGGACTTCTCTATATTTCAACCACCGGAGGCGTGGTTGTCGGAGAGTTTGACGGAGCTTGCTTTACTATCTTACATAAATATACGGATATAACCAATGTCAAGGACTTTACGGCTGATGAAAACGGTATGGTTGCCGGAGTGAACACTGTCGGAAAAGTTTTTTGCTTTAAGGACGGAGAGCCTGTAATAGAAGAGGACTTTGATACATTTGCAGCCACCTGCGTGGCTTTTGACAAAGACGGAAATCTGTTTGTCGGAACAGATTCCGAGATTGTTATGAAGTATTCTGTGAACAATCGCAAACTGTCAAAGATAGATTCCTACTCAGCCCTTTCCCTTAAGAATATCAAAGACATATATTTTGACGAGGGAGGATATACTTATATTGCTTCCGATACCGGAATCGGTTACATCGAGGGAAGTAGGACCAACCTTATAAAAACCGGAGATTTTAACAATTCCATTGACAGTATTTTCAAGGATTATCAAGGTAACCTTTGGTTCACATCTTCAAAGTGCGGTCTTTTGTCTTTAAGCCAGTCAACTTTCAGGGATATTTTTAGACTCTGCAACGCCGATGCGGCTGTCTGTAACGTCATAAAGGAATGGAATGAATGTATCTACGTAGGAACCGATGACGGACTTGAAATCCTCGACTTAAAAGACGGAAAGAGCATTAATAACAAAGTTACGGCGGATCTTGACGGAGTAAGGATCCGCAGTATGGTTATGGATAAAAACGGTAAGCTTATTGTGGCTACCAGCGGAAGAGGGCTGGTTCAGATAAGTAATACCGGAGTTGTGGAGAGCTATAATAAGGACGGTGATGCAGAGAAAAAGGTAAGGCTTGTTTACCGCTTATCGGACGGTACCATCGTATCTTCAAGTGATAAGGGATTATCCTTTTTCGATGACGGACAGCTTCTTTACAGGCTTGGCTGTGGCGAAGAGCTGGCGGGTGGAACGATCCTTAACCTTTTGGAGACAAGGGATTATCTGATAGCCGGAAGCGACGGAGACGGAATCGTCATTATTAAAGACGGAAAAGTCGAAAGATATATAACAAGGGATGACGGCCTGAACTCGGGAGTCATCTTAAGAGTCGTAAGGGATGAGATCGGCGGCGGTTACTTTGTACTGACCGGAAGCGGAATCAACTATATGACCGATGAATTCGAAATCAGCGAGATAGAGGTACCCTATTACAACAACTTTGACCTTGTTCAGGAAGGCGAGAATATCTACCTGATTGGCGGCGCGGGAATTTTTGTAGTTGATTACCAGACCTTTATGGGTGGGGATAATCTTGACGCTTTTAAGCTTCTGGATCTTAAAGCGGGACTTCCCGGAAGCCTTACAAGTAATGCCTGGAACTACGAGAGCTTTGACGGCTATCTTTATATCTGCGGAACCAACGGTATTTACTCCCTTGATCTTGATAACTACGAGATGCAGGTTTCCGAGTACCGCACCAAGATAACTTCGCTTAAACTTGACGGAGAGTACGAAGATATAACAGAGATAGGCAATATCGTTATTCCCAGAGGTTCGGAAAAGGTCGAATTCGGACTTGAGATCAATAACTACACCACAACGGATCCTAATGTAAGGTACTACCTTGTAGGTGTTGACAAAGAGAAAGTGACTGTGCCTTCAAGTTCCTTAGAGGGTGTTACTTACTATAATCTGCCCTACGGAAATCATGACTTCCATATCGAGGTGCTTGATGAAGACGGAAGAGTAATTAACGAACAGATTTATGTTATCTCCAAGGAAAGAGAGCTGTACGAGGTTGCTTCCTTCAGGGTGTACTTCTTCAGCGTACTTGTTTTATTTGCTGCATTTATCGTTAGTTCGATTGTTCAGGGCGCCCTTATGACCCAGAATAAAAAGGAAAAGGGCAAGCACCAGATCGTTGTATCACAGCTCGAAAGAGAGAAGGCTGAGGCTCTTGAGAGGGCGCTTCATATGGAGGAGGATGCCAACAGGACAAAATCCGAATTCCTTGCAAATATGTCCCATGAGATCCGTACTCCCATAAACGCCATCATCGGTATGGACACGATGATAATGCGAGAGGCAAAACAGCCCGAGATAAAGGGATACGCCAGGGATATTCACAACGCCAGCAAGACGCTGCTTTCGCTTATCAATGACATCCTTGATTTCTCAAAGATAGAATCCGGTAAGCTTGAGCTTGTTCTCGGAGAGTACGATCTTTCCGTACTTATAAACGATCTTGTAAATATGATAAGGCCGAGGGCTGACGGTAAGCATTTAAAGCTTGACGTAAAGGTTAACCCCGATATACCCAATGGCCTTTACGGAGATGATGTCCGTATCGAACAGATCATCATCAATATCTTAAACAATGCCGTAAAATACACGGAAAGCGGTACTGTTACCTTCTCCGTTGATTACGAGGATATTGACGGCGGTTCCATTAAACTTAAGGTATCTGTTAAGGATACGGGTATCGGCATCAAGCAGGAAGATATCGAAAAGCTTTTCTCCCCCTACGAGAGGATCGAGGAGCAGAGAAACAAGAAGATCGAGGGAACCGGCCTTGGTATGAGTATTACCAAGAATCTGCTTGAGAAGATGGGAAGTCGTCTTGAAGTAACCAGCGTCTACGGCGAGGGATCAAACTTCTTCTTTGAGATCGTTCAGCCTGTAAGAAGCTACGACAAGATAGGTGATTTCAAGAACAGAGCGGAAGGCAAGAGTACGGTTGTTACGGATGTGGAGAGGTATCACGCTCCCGATGCGAAGATCCTTATCGTTGACGATGTGGAGATGAACCTTATCGTTGCAACAAACCTTTTAAAGAGAATCCAGATCGGAATCGAAACCGCAGGCAGCGGAAAAGCAGCTATCGCTCTTTGTAAGGAAAAGCAGTATGATGTCATACTTCTTGATTCTATGATGCCGGAGATGAGCGGTGAAGAGACAATGGCTATCATTAAATCCGATTGTCCTCTTAACGCCGAGACTCCTATTATCGTACTTACGGCACACGCCGTTAAGGGAGCAAGAGAGGAGTACCTGCGCCTCGGATATACCAACTATCTTTCAAAGCCCTTAGACGGAATCAAGCTTGAGGCTATGCTTCAAAGCTATCTTCCCGATGAAAAGATCATCCCTCTCGATGAGGAAGAGATAGTCCAAAAGGAAGAGGAGATCAAAGAGGAAGAGATAAGCGAAGGCTCTGTTTTAGGACGCATCGGACAGATAGAGGGCATCGACCTTAATAAGGGTATAGAGACGGCGGGAGGAGACGATGCTTACGGCGTTATCTGCAGGAACTTCTTTGATACCGCGAAGATGCGAATGGGTATGATCAAAGAAGCCTTTGACAAGTCGGATTACGAAAATTACACAATTCAGGTTCATGCACTGAAATCTTCCGCAAGACTTATCGGCGCTTACAGCTTCTCCGAAAAGGCGCTTGAGCTCGAGACTGCCGGAAGAGAGGGCAATATCCAGCTCATCAAGGAAAAGACCGCAGGTATCCTTGAGGAATATAAGTGGTTCTATTACAAGTTTGAGGAGATCTTCGGCCAGGAGAAGGAGGAAGAGGGCGAAACAAAGCCGCCTCTTAGCGAAAAGGACCTTGGAAGGAGCCTTTCCGAGATGGCTGAGCTTTTAGAAGCCTTTGACTTTGATACAGCAAAGGAGCTTTTTGACTCCCTTGATGATTATAAGCTTCCCGAAGACTTTAAGGATATGCATACTGCCATAAAGACAGCTATGGCAGAGGTTGACCGCGACACTGTGATTAAGCTTATTCAGATTTACAACCAGGAGGACTAAATGTTAGGGACTAATTTGCTGTTTCTCTCGGACAGGGAATCATTTATCGTAAAATCCATCATAAAAAACATAAATGCCGCCGGCCAGGAATGCACTTTTTGCCAGCTGAGTGTGGATGAAATAAAGAAAGCCGAAGAAAACTCAAACGGACAGATCTATCTTTATATTGATGACAAGAACGATCTTAACGAGATGGGTATCACATATCTTCGGGACCTTGTAAAGGATAAGGACTTCGATCTGTATGTTATCGGATACAAGGAGGATATTGAAGAGCTTAAAGCCGGTCACCTTGCAGGTTGCGTAGCGGGAGAGTTCTACAGACCTATTAATGCCAATCAGATAGTCGCAAAGATCGTTGAACTTTCCGGTAACGAAAGCGTTGAAAAGCACAGAAAACATATCCTTGTGGTTGATGATTCGGGTGTGATGCTTACGACGATAAAGAGCTGGCTTGATGAAAAGTACCGCGTAACCCCCGTTAATTCTGCAATGAATGCCATAAACTTTTTGTCAAAGGAGCGACCGGATCTCATACTTCTTGACTACGAGATGCCGGTTTGTTCGGGACCTAAGTTTTTGGAGATGATGCGGACGGATGTTGACTGCGGGGATATCCCCGTGATCTTCCTCACCGGGCATGACGACGCGGAAAGCGTTAAGAGCGTTCTCTCACTTAAGCCCGCAGGATATCTTTTAAAGTCCCTTCCGAAGGAGACGATAGTGGGAGAGGTGGATGCCTTCTTCCAAAAACAAAAAGCGATGATGTAGATCTTAGGCGTGGCAATTTTTGCTGCGCCTTTTTAACTTTTTTGACCCCCGGGGACGGAGTTGGTGTGTCATTGTCAGAATATTCTGAAAATGACACACCAACTCCGTCCCCGGGGGTCATAAAAATAAACCAAAAGTAGAAAATGAGAGCGGGTTACAACCAAAATATGAACTAAAGTTGAAAATAACCATTGGACTCAACTGAGCATAGTGCTATAATGCAATCGAATCAACCAAAAGGAGAGAAACAAAGTTAGGAGGTATTGATGGAGGAAAAAGTCTTTTCCAAAATATTGCAAAGGCTTCGAAAGGAAGCCGGGATGACGCAGGAGAATCTGGCGTCAAAGCTGGGAGTCAGTCCGCAGGCAGTATCAAAGTGGGAAAACGGAAGCTACCCGGAGGGGGATCTTTTACCGCGCCTTGCGGATTGCTTTGGAGTTTCTATTGATACGCTCTACGGCAGAGACGAAGGAAAGATTTCCGTAGAGCAGCAGGTGGTAAATGCGGTACATAAGATCTGGGATGATGAGAGCCTGGATCACAATGAAAGAATAAGGGAGTATGGAAAGCTTTTCAAGAATATTCTCTGGGCTTTAAATATCGCTTCATTTTCTGCGGGAAAAAACTATTATGAGATGCCGTCGTTTTCTGAAAAAGAAAAAATGGCATCGGCGGTCATAAACGACAGCTTTTATGAGTATATGAACCTTACCTGCGGAAAGGAATTCTGTGTGTATCTGAAAAACCAGGAGGCAGGGGAAGGACTTCGGGTTTTTTTGAAGGATACCGAAAAAGTCAGAAAGCTCTTCAAAATGCTTTCGGATAAGGATTGCATTGATATTATCAGCTATATGTACAGTCTTTCGAGATTACAGTTCGCAGATGTTGATGCAATCTCGGCTTCTTGTAAAATCAGTAAAGAAAAGACTGAAAAAGTACTGGAGTTTTTAACACAGGACCTTGGACTTGACAGCGGTAACAAACCCTTTGAATCCATATCACTGATCGGTAAAGACGGAAAAGACAGAAAGGCCTATGCGGCCCATGAAACTTTTGGGGGATTGCTTTTTATTTTGTTTGCGGTTGCCGATGCTTATGTGCACACGCCATGGGGCTTCAGCAATATGACAGACAATAAAAGCGGACCATATTTAAAAAGGGAGGAGTAATCTACTACATGTCAGACTACAAAGAAAGCAAGGATAATCCCTTGCACAAAGAATATGGTATATGGAGTAATACGAAATATATCATTAAAAAAATGGCACAGTACTGTCCATCGGTTATTGTGCTTATGATCATCGGAGTCATCTGCAGCTCCGTAATATCTTATTTCTGGGGTATTTTCGGTAAGTTTGTTATCGATATAATTCAGGCAGGACTTCCAAAGGAAGAAAGTTTAAGTGCTCTGTTTAAGCTGATTGCGGTTGCGGGAGCCATAGCATTGGTAGTAACCGTTGGTTTGGCTATATCCAGTGGGAAAAGCTGGTACAAGTATATCTTTGTCAGGATGTTCATGATCACCGAGCGTGTATCAAAGGTATTAAGGATACCCTATGAACTCCTCGAAAGACCGGACGTGCTTGACGTTGCAGAAAGGGCATCCCAGGCAACGGGGGGAAATAATAACGGCGTTGAAGGAATGATGCACAACATTGAAAACATCCTTCAGCAGCTTGTGACAGCCATCGTCACATTTGTGGCGGTAATGATCCTTGACTGGAGACTTATCA
>ODAI014161027.1_pt1 | contig 25650 bp, 21 predicted proteins | sample 1539321 | NCBI WGS metagenome assembly ODAI01 (sample SAMN02144231, study PRJEB22623) | gut metagenome | biome: sheep rumen | host: Ovis aries | place: New Zealand
ATTTCCTATTCTAGCCGTTCTTCCCATACAACAGAGTTTTACAACCCATAGGGCCTTCATCACTCACGCGGCATTGCTCGTTCAGGGTTTCCCCCATTGACGAATATTCCTAACTGCTGTCTCCCGTAGGAGTCTGGGCCGTGTCTCAGTCCCAGTGTGGCCGTTCAACCTCTCAGTTCGGCTACGCATCGTTACCTTGGTAGGCCATTACCCCACCAACTAGTTAATACGCCGCAGGCCCATCTAATCGCGAAGCTTTAAGGGCTCCTTTCAATATAAAATTGACTCTTATATCTTATTCGGTATTAGCAATCGTTTCCAACTGTTATCCCCAACGAAAAGGTAGGTCACCCACGTGTTACTCACCCGTCTGCCACTAGATGGCAACCCAAATCCAGCTTTGTGCAAGCACGCAACTTTCAATGGACCATCTCGTTCGACTTGCATGTCTTAGGCATGCCGCCAGCGTTCATCCTGAGCCAGGATCAAACTCTCAAATAAAATAAATTTTAAATTCAATAAGTTATAATTTCCTAGCTACTCAAATTGACATTTTGCTTAGTTTTCAAAGAACTTTTTCTTTGCACCTTTTTTTCAGTGCATTAATAATATAACAAATATCTTCGACATTGTCAACCACTTTTTTCATTTTTTTTAACTTTTTTATTTTCATAAAAGAGCAAAATAAAAAACAGTTTAACAAAGCTTTAAATACTACATTATAATTATATGCACTATTTGTTAAAATGTTTCCATTTTTCAAAGATACAATTGTGAATTAGATTATTTCCTCATCACATGTAATGTATCATAACACTTTAATTTGTATTTGTAAAGTCTTTTTTTACATTTTTTTAAATTTTTTTATGATACATTCTTTAGCAACACCATTTCTGCATCGCTGTAATGTATAATACCACTTATTAAAAATATTGTAAAGACTTTTTTGCAATTTTTTAAAAAATTTTTTATATATAAATAGTACACATTCAATATAATATATATGCACTATTTATAAATAAATTACACCTTTATTTAATCATTGATAAATTCAAAAAAGCTGCAAATACTAACCAAACAATATATGGAATAAGTAAATATGCTGACAATCTATTTTCTTTATAGAATTTATATATCATAATACCTACTATAACAATAAGAAGTAATATCCAAAAGAATGCCAATGTTTTAAGACCTAAACTAAAGAAAATAATCGGCCATAATAAATTAACAGCTAAATTTAAATAATAAATTTTAAGCAATTCTTTATTGTCACTTATCAAATAACTAGATATTCCCATTAATATATATAGTATACTCCATACTACAGGAAATATCCATCCAGGTACAGGTCCCCCATAATTAGCACTTTCAGAACTGGTTATTAAACCAACAATCGTACCAAGTACTAAAGGTATCGCTATATAAATAGCCAACTTCTTAAAATCAATTTTTTTCATAATCATCACCACACTATATAATATGAAAAAAAGATAACCATTATTCATGATTATCTTATATATTAATAATTTTCAGCTTTAATTTCAAAATATGCTCTCGGATGATTACATACAGGGCATACTTTAGGAGCTTCTTTCCCAATTACAATATGTCCACAATTTCTACATTTCCAAATTCTATCTCCATCTTTAGAAAATACCAAATCACCCTTAACATTTTCTAAAAGTTTTCTATATCTTTCTTCATGTTCTTTCTCAATCTTACCAACTTCTTCAAATAAATAAGCAATTCTAGTAAACCCTTCTTCTCTAGCAGTCTCAGCAAATCCCTTATACATGTCTGTCCATTCATAATTTTCACCTTCAGCTGCTGCTAGTAAATTATCCATAGTACTAGGAATTTCTCCTCCATTTAATTCTTTAAACCACATTTTAGCGTGTTCTTTTTCATTTTCAGCAGTTTCTAAGAAAATAGCAGCTATTTGCTCGTAGCCGTCTTTTTTAGCCTTTGAAGCGAAATAAGTATACTTATTTCTAGCCTGAGATTCACCAGCAAAAGCAGTCATTAAATTAGCTTCTGTTTTACTACCTTTTAATTCCATTTACATCATTCCTTCCTTACTAAGTATATCATGTAACTAAAATAACGTCAATGAATTAATTTACAATTTTTCAATAACAAACTTCATAACAATAAAGTTTATTGAAGCCGTAATAGGAGTAATCATTACTTTAGCAATAGCATTAGAATAATTCATGATAAACGAAATATCAAAAGATAATAGATACTCTCTAAATACAGGTAATAATCTAGAAACTGATAGAATCAAAATAATTTGATAGACAATATATATAACATACTTAGTTCTAATACTATACTTACCGCTACTTTCAAATATTTTTCTAGTAGAAAATATAAATATAAAAGTAACTCCTATCAAAGAACTAATAACATTAATAACACTTATATTCATATCAAATAAAAATATGATTAAATTATATATAGAAAAATCAATTAACCATCCAAGAACTGATACTCCAAAAAATTTTAACATTTGCTTAACCGTCTTCATAAATACCTCTTACTTTTTATATAAAAATAATAGCATAAATAAATAATAATTTCAACCTTATGAATAAAATATAATGGTGATAAAATGTATACTTTAAAAGATGCCATTTATGCTGCTAATATATTAAATATAATATTTGATAAATTTACTCCCGAAGATTTCCTAATCGGAATAAATATAGAAAAAGAACATGGAAAAATAAATACCATGACAAATGTAACAAATGACGATATCATAATAACAGCAAAAATAGCATTAGCTCATCTAAATGAATATCCAAATTATTATAATAAAGAATATGGGCTACCTAAATTTGAAGAATTTCTAAAACAAAAAATGAATGAAAACTAATCATTCATTTTTTTCTACAAGCATGCTAGCAAGCTTAGTAACATTACCAGCTCCAAGTGTAAGTATTATATCACCACTATCAACTTTATTTTTCAAATATTCCTTGATATCTTCATACTCACTTAAATGTACAGCATCTTTATCAAGTTTATTAAGTTCTTTAATTATATCTTCTTCTTTAACTCCATACTCATTTTTCTCTCTAGCAGCATAAATATCCGTAATAATAATATTATCAAAATTTACTAAAGATTTAGCGAAATCTTCTTTATGTTTATATGCCCTCGAATAAGTATGTGGTTCAAATATAACCCATGATTTATTAAAATCTTTCTTAAGTATTGCTTTAGCAGTAGCCTCTATCTCTGTCGGATGATGTCCATAATCATCATATACTTTAGCCCCATTAAATACTCCCTTATACTCCATCCTTCTAGAAGCCCCAAAATATTTACTTAAACCATTCTTAATATCTTCAAAAGATATTCCATACATATACGATATACTAATCGCCGCAAGTGCATTAGATACATTATGTTCTCCCGGTACCGATAAACAAACATTACCTAATAATTCACTGCCAAATAAAACATCAAAACTAGCACATCCATCATCATTATATTTAATATCTTTAGCCATAAACATAGATTTATTCTTAATGCCATAAGTAATAACATTAGCTTTAGTATGTTTATCTAATCCAATAGAATTATCATCATCATTATTCATAATTAAATAACCATTACTAGGCAAATGACTAACATATTCATAAAAAGATTTCTTAATATTATCTAAATTCTTAAAATAATCCAAATGATCATTATCAATATTAAGTACTACCGCACTTCTCTGCCTAAAAGATAAATAACTGTCACAATACTCACAAGCTTCTATTATTAAAGTATCACTCTTACCAACTCTATAATTACCACCTATATTATTAAGAATACTACCAACCTGGATAGTAGGATCAATATCTGTCTCCATAAATATACAAGATACCATCGAAGTAGTACTAGTCTTTCCATGAGTACCAGCAATACCTATTGTATTAGAAAACAATTTCGTAATCTCGCCAAGAAACACTCCTCTTTCCATCATCGAAATATTTCTCTTTTTAGCTTCAATCATTTCTGGATTATCATCTTTAATCGCTGCAGTATACACTACAAAATCCACATTATCTCCAATATTTCTACCCGTTTGCGGTACATATACTTTAATACCATTATTTCTAAGTTTTTCTACTATATCAGATTCAACTCTATCACTACCACTTACCTTATATCCCCATGACTTCAATATATCAGCAATACCACTCATACTAATACCGCCAATACCAATCATATAGATATTCTTATTCTTATCTAAAAAGAATTCATTACTATCTTTATATTTAAGAATTTCTTCTTTAAATAACTTCCCCCTCTCTTCAAAGTTAGGAAATTGATCCCAAGAAGCACAAGCAGGACTAAGAAGTATTATATCACCATCTATCGAATTAGAATAAGCTTCCTTTACTGCATCAATTAAAGTATCTACTACTACACACTTAATACCAATACCATCCATAAAATCTTTAATTCTCTTCTTTGTTTCACCATAAGTAACAATAAGTTTAGTATACTTCAAATATTCTTTTAATTCATCAAAAGAATGTCCCCTATCAGTACCACCCATAAGAAGTATCGTTGGTTTATTAAAACTACTTAAAGCTATCTTAGTAGACTCAACATTCGTACTTTTAGAATCATTATAAACTTCTCTACCATTAATATTACCAACATATTCAAGTCTATGTTCTACTCCACCAAAAGAACTAACTACCGATACTATATCTTCATCACTTACCCCATACACCTTACAGGCAAGAATAGCACACATAATATTCTCATAGTTATGCTCTCCCTTTAGAATAATCTTACTAACATCAATAAGTTTTTTATTATCATAATAAATAAAACCATCTCTGTAGTAGCAGTCCTCCACACTACTCTTAGAAAAATACTTATTAATTCCTACTATATCCCTGGTAATACCCATTACTTCATAATTATCATAATTGATAATATTAACATCACTCTCTGTATGATTCATAAATATTTTCTTCTTAGTATTAACATACCTCTCATGACTATCATGAAAATCCGTATGACATTCATAAATATTCGTAATAACCGATACATTAGTCTTAAAATCATACATATCACATAACTGATGATCCGATATTTCCATTACCAAATAACTACCAGGTTTAATATCTTTAGCATAATGTGATAAAGGAGTACCAATATTACCTGCAAGTATTACTTTGTCTCCAAAAGCCTTTTTCATAATCTCATAGATAATACTAGTAGTAGTAGTCTTACCATTAGATCCAGTAATACCAATAATTTTAACAGACTTATCAATATAATGATAAGCAACTTCTACCTCATTAACAACAGGAATTCCAAGTTCTTTAGCCTTAACTACAGCTTTATGATCATACTTAATACCAGGATTCTTTATCATCAAATCATAACTTTCATCAATATAATCTTCTGGATTATCAAGAATTTTAAAAGTAACACCAAGCTTTTCTAATTCTTTAATTTGCTCTTCATTTTGCTCTTTCATATCAGTTATAAAAATGCTATTATCACCAGCAAGTAATTTAGCAACCTCATACCCACTTTTAGCCATACCTAAAATAAATATTTTTTTGTTCTTATACATAAATATCACACTCTCTATCTATTAAAATAATACTACATAGAATTAAAAAAATCAACAAAAAGATTAACCAAAAAAGTTAATCTTCTATTACATAGCTTTTATATACAACTTTATATCCCAAGTCTTCAAATATAGGTTCCAATAAATCATTGATAACAAATACAACATTATCATAATTATTACTATTAAAATATTCATTTAATCTATTAATAACAACTTCATCTTGAATATTTTGTCTAACCAAATTACATAAACAATTACCGCTAGAAGTATAGTACTTAATATTCATCATATCAATCTCAGCGTATTCCTCTTTCATATTCCTATTATCGACAATATTCCCAGTTAAAGAAACATATTCATCCTTACATCTATATCTTTCCCCTAAAATATTACCATAATAATTATCATAAATATTAATAATCAAATGAGTATTAACTACTAAACTTTTATTCAAATAATCAATACATTCATAAAATTTATCAGTAGTTAATTTACTATTAATATACCTAATAGCAATTCTATCATCATCTAAAACCATTTCAAAAGCCAAATAGAAAGTATTTTCTTCTTTAATACCAAATACCTCTAATTTATTAACATTATTCTCTAAATAGGCATCTTCTATATTTAAATCCCCTAAAAAATCCTTAATATTCTCTTTATTTAACTTTTCAATTCTCATAAAATCTCCTAACTCTCTTCAGTCAAAACTATTTTATCATAAATATTATTATTTTTCTATATTTAGACATTACTTTTCTTTTATACGAATTAAAGGCCTATCCTTTATTTTTGTTGCCTCTTTAAGTAAATCATTAAACGCAGCATTGTTATCCATATATACCCTATTAATATTATTTCTATCTCCATATGGAGCAATAGGATTGCCACCCATTTTCGATAATTCAATTAATAAGACACCCGGATACATAGCTCTAAGATAGTCTCCAAATCCCTTATACTCATCACAAGATAATATCTTATAATCAGATTTATATGCATAAGAATTAGCAAGCCTTTCATTAAAAGAACAAAAATCACTATAACTATTAGCATTATTCGCCATTCCATATTCTGAAGGTAAATAATATAACATACCCCCAGTACCATGATAAAGAATCGTAGCAAAATACCTATTCTTATTAACAGATTCATTAATTAGTCTAAGAAGACATTTATTTTCTTCAGCATATTCAAAATTATTATAATCTAAACAAGAAACACCAAGAGGTCCAAAATAATAATTACGTACATTACTTCTTGGAGAATTACCATGTTTAACTATTCTAGATTTAGCAAAATTAATTCCAGGACTAATAACACAATTACCATTTAAATTAATACAGCTACCATTACTATCATGTGTAACTATTGAACCCTTAGGATTTAAATAATCAGAGTATACCTCCTTAATTCTCTTTTCCAAATCACTTGACCATAAATTATCAGGAAGACAATCTTTAAACATTTCTTGATGCATCCTTAATACTTTAGGATTAGTTAAATTTCCATCAGATAAAGTATCCATTAAATTACACATAGCTTTACTTTTTAGTCCATATGATCTACTATATTTATCTTTTATTTCAAATCTTACTACTTCTAATGCTTTTTCTATACCATAAACATCTATATAATTAATTAGTTTTTGTTCAAAGTCACTAACAAAGAATTTTCCTATTCCTTTTCTTAAATTTAGCCATGCTTTATTACTATTAAAAAAAGTAGCATTATCTAATCTATTATCTTTAAATTCACGAATAGCTTTTATAATCAAATTATCTAGCCTATATCTCAAATAATATTCATATGAAGCTTCAGTAAACTTCTTTTTAGTTATATTTGACAAACAAGAAGTAACAATATCAAACCCTTCTGGATTAAGACTAGGTATAAATTTAATAGTAAATAAGTTAGGATCAAACCCATCCATATTAGAAATATTTTCAATAAGCTTAACAACATAATCAACAGTAATAATCTCACTACTATGAGTACCACCAACAACAAACAAATCATTAGAACCATATCCAACACTTAATAATTGAATAGGATAACCATAATAAGTCCAATCAACTATTTCATTCTTTAAACCCATCTCTATTAAATTTTCACTTTTTGATATTTCATCAAGTTTAGCAATATACTTCTCATAATGTGTCATTTTAATCTCTCCTTGAAATTATCAATAATTTCCTTTTCATCAAAAGGATAAATAACCCCTTTAATTTCTTGAAATTTTTCATGCCCCTTTCCTAAAATCAAAATAATATCCTCTTTAACAGCATTATTTAATGCATATAAAATAGCTTCTTTTCTATCAGTAATAATAATATATTTTCCATCACTATCAATAATCCCTTTAACAATATCCTTATTAATATCATTTACATCATCATTTCTAGGATTATCCATTGTAACAATACTTAAGTCAGAAAGTTTACCAGAAACTTCACCAAGTTCATATCTTCTATCAAAACTTCTTCCACCACCACAACCAAATATAGTAATTATTCTATTATGTTCATATTGTTTCATAGTATTAATAATACTTTCCATACTAGTCTTATTATGAGCAAAATCAATGACCACTTTAAAGTCCTTAATATTAAAAATTTCACATCTACCATTAACAGAAAAATTAGCAAGTCCTTTTTTTATTACATCATTAGAAATACCCAATAAACTACATACAATAGTAGCACTACAAGCATTATATATAGAAAATAATCCCGGAGAACTAACCCTAAATGTATCAACTAAACAAGGAATATAAAATTCACCACCCATAAAATCATCTTCATTAATATATTTAATATTTTCAATCATATAATCAGAATCATTCTTACCATATGTTTTTATATCACATGTAGAATTACAAACCATACGTTCATAATAAGGATCATCAATATTAAGAATACCCCTTTTACACATAGAAAATAATTTACTTTTACAATTAACATAATCATCAAAATCAGGATGTTCTCTTGGTCCAACATGATCAATAGATAGATTAGTAAAAATACCATAATCAAACATAATATTATTAACTCTACCAACTTTTAAAGCTTGACTAGATACTTCCATTATCAAGTATTTAACACCACTATCAACCATCTCTCTCATATATTTCTGAATCAAATAAGATTCCGGAGTAGTATTTTTATGTTCATATAATTTACCATTAATATAAGTACCAATAGTCCCAATTACCCCAACTGCTTCACCATTAGCCTCTAGTATACTCTTAATCATCCATGAAATAGATGTCTTTCCCTTAGTACCAGTAATACCAATTTTAATAAGACAATCACCAGGATTATCAAATAAATTAGCACTCAAAAAAGAAAGACTCGTTCTAGTATCATCAATCTTAATAATAGTAGCATTTGGGATAGGATCAATATCTTTACATACAATTATACATTTACATCCCTTTGTAATAACATCACCAATATAATCATGACCATCAGAATCAATTCCAACTAAAGCAACAAAAGCATCTCCTAGTTTAACCTTCCTAGAATCATAACAAATATCAAAAACAGAAATAGAAAGATCACCACATATTAATTCATAATTAATATCTTTAAGTAAATCAACCAATTTCATAATAACCTCCAAATAAATATATAAAATATTATATATTATGTTAATAAAAATATCAAGAACAAAATATACCATCAAAATAATATATACAAAAAGAAGCAAATTGCTTCTTAAAATACTCCAAGTAAAGATAAAATAATAAGTACAATAGTACCAGGAACACCAAATATTCCCACTACTAAACAAGTAATAATATTAATTGGTATAGATACAAGTCCAGTTAAATTAATAAGCCATAAAGCTATCATACCAATCAAAGCATTAATAGCAATACCAATTACTTTCTTCAAATCCAAATGCAAAATAAATTTAGCAGCAAGTATCACTAGTATTGCTATTCCTGCAATCTTTAAATACTCTAACATAATATACACCTCTCTATTAATATTTTACTATAACTATAATAATAATTGCAATGTTTTTTTATCCACAATTCTGTTGACACAAATAAAAGCATAACCCTAAGTTATGACTTTAATAAATATTCTTCAAACTCTTCTTTATTTAATCTTGCTTAAAGTATAAACATTTCTTGTCTTCTCTTCTATGCTAAAATTTTCATCTTTCTTTCCTAATGTACTAGTTAAAAGGAAGCCAAAAACTGATGAATAATCAATACTTTCATTGTAGTCTTTAAGTTTGCAAATAACTTTTTTTACCTCATGCAAAGCTTTCTTATCTCTTACGTCATTTAAATATACTTGAACATCTTTAGTAACATCAAATAAACCACTAATACTCCCAATGTGCCTATATTCATTTGCAATTAGATATACTATTACATAAGTGTAATTTTTCAAATATAAATTTTTAGTCTTTAAAGTATCCACAGCATATTCATATTTTTCATCACCAATATAATATTCATTAATACTCTTGGATACTTCTTCACCAATACTATCCACTTCTCCATCAGTAAATATTTTCATATGTATTTTTGTCGATTCAAATGTTTTTTGATTAGACTCTGGGACCATACCAGGACCTACTGGTCTTATCATATGTCTAGTTACTTCAATAACTTCTATCAGTTCATTTATCTTTAATTCATTTATTTTTAATTTATTATTTTTCACAATCAATTCCTCCTCTTAGTCACCTATTATAATATATTTATATATAAAAAACAATATTATATATCATAATTCTTCTATCCACACACCCTGTTGATACATTACTTTTAATCTATATACAGGTATTTACTAAGTACCAGTATATCCGCGAATTAGCCTTAGCTAATTCGTTAGCGAAGCGGTTAAACCCATAAAGAAAAAGACTAGAAACAAATTCTAATCTTTTAATATATTAATCTAAGAATTCTTCTTCTAATACTTCAGAAGCATCTTCATCTAAATATTCTTTTTCTAAAGAATATCCAAAATCCATATACTCTTTAGCACCAGTACCCGCAGGAATTAACTTACCAATAATAACATTCTCTTTTAATCCCTGTAATTTATCTACTTTACCCTTAACTGAAGCTTCAGTTAGTATTCTCGTAGTCTCTTGGAATGATGCTGCAGATAAGAATGAATCAGTCTCTAATGCTGCCTTAGTAATACCAAGAAGTATTGGTTGACCAATCGCAGGTTTCTTACCTTGAATAATAACATCCCTATTACCCTTAGTAAACTCTTGTAAAGAAACAGTCGTACTAGGTAAGAATAAAGTATCACCAGCATCAACAATTCTAACCTTAGAAATCATTCTTCTAGCAATAATCTCAACATGTTTATCATTAATATCAACACCCTGTGATCTATATACCTTTTGAACTTCTTTTAAGATATATTGTTGAACAGTATTAGGGTCAGTTACCGCTAGTAACTCTTTAGGAGATACACTACCTTCTGTAAGTCTTTCACCAGCTTCAATCTTTTGACCTTTTTCTACTCTAAGCTTAGCACCATATAAAGTAGTATGTTCTCTAGTCTCAGTATCATTCTTAACATATACCTTAAATTTACCACCGGCTTCTTCAATCTTCGAAATAGTTCCACCAATCTCCGAAATAGTAGCTTTACCTTTAGGCATTCTAGCTTCAAATAACTCCTCAACTCTTGGAAGACCTTGAGTAATATCTGCTCCGGCAACACCACCAGTATGGAATGTTCTCATAGTAAGCTGTGTACCAGGTTCACCAATAGATTGAGCACCCATTACACCAACAGCTTCACCAATCTCAACAATATTACCAGTAGCAAGATTTCTACCATAACATTTTTGACAAACACCATGATCTGTCTTACAAGTAAGCACGCTTCTAATTTCTACTTCCTTAATACCAGCTTTAATAATCTTATCAGCAATAGCCTCAGTAATATATTCATTTTTATCAATAATTACTTCCTTAGTCTCAGGATTAATTACCTTCTTATTCGTATATCTACCAAGAATTCTATCATATAATGGTTCAATAATACCGTCTTTATCATCAGTAAACGCACTAACAACAACACCTTGTATCGTACCACAATCTTCTTCTTTAACAATAATATCTTGTGCTACATCAACAAGTCTTCTTGTCATATAACCAGAATCCGCTGTCTTAAGTGCTGTATCAGCACTACCCTTTCTAGCACTATGTGTCGATAAGAAGAATTCAGATACTGAAAGTCCTTCACTAAAGTTCGAAAGAATTGGAATCTCAATAGTTTCACCATTAGGTTTAGCCATTAATCCTCTCATACCAGCAAGTTGTACGAAGTTAGATATAGATCCTCTTGCTTTAGAATTCATCATTATGAATATTGGATTATCAACATAAGCCTTAGCATAACCCTGTAATTCATCTTGAATCTCTTCTTTAGCCTTAGTCCAAATATCAATAACAAGTTCTAATCTTTCTCTATCAGTAATAAGACCTCTCTGGAACTGTTTATTAACTTTCTTAATCTCTTCATTAGACTTTTCAATAACAGCCTCTTTATTCTTACTAACAACAACATCAGAAGCCGCTATAGTAATACCAGAATAAGTAGAATACTTAAATCCTAAATCCTTTAATTTATCAAGGAAAATACTAGTCTCAGTAGTCTTATATCTCTTAAACATCTGAGCAATAGTCTTTTCCAGTGCTCCCTTATTAAATGGAGTAACTAAAGGCATCTCACTAATAGCTTTCTTAATATCTGTACCATAATCTAAGAAATACTTACTAGGAGTAATACCTTCAATATTCTCACTACTTGATTCACACAAATATGGGAATGAATCAGGAAGTATTTCATTAAAGATAATCTTACCAGGAGTAGTAACCAAGTACTTATCCTTATAACTATCTAAGAATACCTTATGTTTAAATGAATTAACCGGAATAGCAATTCTAGTTTGAAGAGTAATTTCCCTTCTTTGATATGCCATTAAAGCCTCATTACTATTCTTAAATACTCTACCCTCTCCAGGAAGACCTGCTTTTTCCATTGTAATATAATAATTACCTAGAATCATATCCTGAGAAGGAGTAACAATAGGGTCACCATTCTTAGGACTTAAAATGTTACCAGAACCAAGCATTAAAATTCTAGCTTCTGCTTTAGCTTCTTCACTTAAAGGTACATGAACAGCCATCTGGTCACCATCAAAGTCTGCATTAAATGCTGTACAAACAAGTGGATGAAGACGGATTGCTCTACCACTAATAAGTTTAGGTTCAAATGCTTGAATACCAAGTCTATGAAGTGTCGGAGCTCTGTTTAGCATAACAGGATGCTCTTTAATAACTTCTTCAACAATATCCCATACTTTAGGATCTTGATTATCAATCATCTTCTTCGCCGATTTAATATTATTAGCAAGACCCTTCTCAGTAAGACCATGAATAACATGAGGTTTAAATAACTCTAGTGCCATCTCTTTAGGAATACCACATTGATACATCTTTAAATCAGGTCCTACAACAATAACACTACGACCAGAGTAATCCACTCTCTTACCAAGTAAGTTTTGTCTAAATCTACCTTGTTTACTCTTAAGCATTGAAGATAAACTCTTTAGAGCACGATTACCTGCTCCTGTTACACTTCTACCTCTTCTACCATTATCAAATAAAGCATCAACTGCTTCTTGAAGCATTCTCTTCTCATTTTGCACAATAATAGAAGGAGCACCAAGTTCAATAAGTTTCTTTAATCTATTATTTCTATTAATAACTCTTCTATATAAATCATTCAAATCAGAAGTAGCAAATCTACCACCATCTAACTGAATCATTGGTCTAAGTTCAGGAGGTATAACAGGAAGAGCTTCAATAATCATCCATTCAGGTCTATTACCAGACTTAGCAAAAGAATTAATAACATCTAATCTCTTAACAAGTTTAACTCTTCTCTGACCTGTAGCACCATCTAGTTCTTTTTGAATATCAGCAAGTTCTTTTTCAATATCAACTTCAGATAATAACTCTTTAATAGCTTCTGCTCCCATACCAACTCTAAAAGTATTACCATATTTCTCATAGTAAGCTCTATACTCTTTATCAGATAAAGTCTGCTTTTTAACAAGAGTCGTAGCCCCTGGATCTAATACCACATAAGAAACAAAGTAAATAACTTCCTCTAAGTCTCTAGGTGACATATCAAGAGTAAGTCCAATATAAGATGGAACACCCTTAACATACCAAATGTGACTTACTGGAGTAGCAAGTTCAATATGACCCATTCTCTCTCTTCTGACAGAACTTTTCGTAACTTCTACTCCACATCTATCACAAACAATATTTTTATATCTTAGTCTCTTATATTTACCACAAGAACACTCATAATCTCTCGTAGGTCCAAATATCTTTTCACAAAATAGACCATCTCTTTCAGGTTTTAATGTCCTATAGTTAATCGTTTCAGGTTTTAAAACTTCTCCATAAGACCAAGATCTAATCTTTTCAGGTGAGGCAATTCCAATCTTTAAAGCCTTAAAATCATTAGCTTCTAACATTATAAATCGCCTCCTTCCTCAAAATCATCATCTGATGGTTCATCAAAATCATCAAAATCATCTTCTTCATCAAAATCGTCTTCATCATCTAAATCCTCATCATCTAAGTCTTTAAATAATTCATCCTTATCAATAACTTCCTCTGCTATTGGATTATCTTCTAAATCAGCTTTTCTCTCAAGTTCATCAAAAGATAATACATCATCGCTATTATTAATAACAGAAATATCTAATCCTAAAGCTTGGAATTCTTTAATAAGTACTCTAAATGCTTCTGGAATACCAGGTTTAGGAAGAGGTTGACCCTTAACTAATGCTTCATATACCTTAACTCTACCTACAACATCATCAGATTTATAAGTAAGAATTTCTTGAAGTACATGAGATGCACCATAAGCTTCAAGTGCCCAAACTTCCATTTCACCAAATCTCTGTCCACCAAGTTGTGCTTTACCACCAAGAGGTTGTTGTGTAACTAATGAATATGGTCCAGTAGCTCTCGCATGTAATTTATCATCAACCATGTGATGTAACTTAATCATATACATTACACCAACAGAAATTCTACTATCAAATGGCTCACCAGTTCTACCATCATATAGAATAGTTTTACCATCAGCATCCATTCCAGCTTCTTTCATCTGTTCAGCTAAATCTTCCATCGTAGCACCATCAAGTACTGGCGTAGCATAATGAACACCTAACTTCTTCGCAGCCATACCAAGATGTAACTCAAGAATCTGTCCAATATTCATACGAGAAGGAACACCCTGTGGATTAAGCATAATATCAACAGGAGTACCATCAGGTAAGAATGGCATATCTTCACTAGGTAATATTAATGAAATAACACCCTTATTACCATGACGACCACTCATCTTATCTCCGACAGAAATCTTTCTCTTTTGAATAATATATACTCTGACAACCATACTAACTCCACTTGGAAGGTCATCATTATCTTGTTTAGTATAAACCTTAACATCATGAACAATACCATCTCCACCATGTGGAACAGTAAGAGATGAATTTCTAACTTCACGAGTCTTTTCACCAAAGATAGCATGAAGTAGCTTTTCTTCACTAGTTAAATCAGCCATTCCTTTAGGAGTTACCTTACCAACTAGAATATCCCCTTCATGAACCTCAGTACCAATTCTAACAATACCTCTTTCATCAAGATTCTTTCTAGCATCTTCTCCAACATTAGGAATATCTCTCGTAATTTCTTCAGGTCCAAGTTTAGTATCACGACATTGAAGTTCATAATCTTCAATATGTAAAGAAGTATAAACATCATCTTTAACTAATCTTTCATTCATAATAACAGCATCTTCATAGTTATAACCATTAAATGTTGTAAAGGCTACTACTACATTCTTACCAAGAGCAAGTTCACCCTTATCAGTACTTGGTCCATCTGCTATTATTTGCCCCCTCTTAACCTTATCTCCTTCTCTAACAATAGGAGTATGATTAAATGTTTCACCTTGGTTACTTCTTTCAAAAGTAGCTAAGTAATAAACATCTTCACCTTTAGCATTCTTAATAACAATCTTTTTACCATCAGCATAACTAACAATACCATCAGCTTTAGCAACTACTACTGATCCACTATCTCTCGCAGCAATATATTCAGCTCCAGTTCCAACAAATGGAGCTTCAGTAGTAAGTAAAGGTAAGGCTTGTCTTTGCATGTTCGCACCCATTAGTGCACGAGTAGCATCATCATGTTCCAAGAATGGTATCAAACTAGTAGTAACTGATACTACCTGTTGTGGAGATACGTCAATGTATGATACCTTATCAGGAGATACTAAAACATTTTCTCCCTTAAATCTACCAGCAACAATACTATCTACTATTTTACCATCATCATCAACATTAACAGTAGATTGAGAAATATAAAAATCCTCTTCTTCATCTGCAGTTAAGTACTCAATTTCATCAGTCAAAGTACCATTAACAACTTTTCTATATGGAGTAAGAATAAAACCATATTCATTAATCTTAGCATAACTAGCAAGTGAAGTAATAAGTCCAATATTAGCTCCTTCTGGAGACTCAATAGGACAAATTCTACCATAATGTGATGAGTTAACATCACGTACCTCAGTACCAGCTCTATCTCTCGATAAACCACCAGGTCCTAAAGCCGATAATCTTCTCTTGTGAGTAAGTTCTGCTATTGGGTTAGTCTGATCCATAAATTGCGATAACTGGCTACTACCAAAGAACTCTTTAATAACCGCCGTAACAGGTCTAATATTAATAAGTGTTTTAGGAGTAACAGTCTCAATATCTTGAGTAGTCATTCTCTCTCTAATAACTCTTTCCATTCTACTAAAACCAATCTTAAATTGATTCTGAAGTAGTTCTCCTACCTGTTTAACTCTTCTATTACCTAAATGGTCAATTTCATCATCCTTACCAATACCATCATTTAAATTTAAATAATATGATACCGTAGCATAAAAATCAGATATAGTTAAGTTCATCGCTGTAATCTCAGGATCATTACCAATAACCTTAACAATCTTCTTCTCATCTACATTAGAATATAAGTGAATAACTTGAATTCTATTATGACTATCAAGTTCTTCATTAATAGTACACTCTTCTATACCATAACCATTATCTAAATAAGCACATAATTCATCATATACTTCTTTAGTAATTAAAGTGCCCTTTTCAATCTTAACTTCACCATCAATAATAATATCTTCAGCAAGTTTATTACCTAAAAGTCTATCTCTAACATTAAGTTTCTTATTAAACTTATATCTACCAACTCTAGCCAAGTCATAATGAAAATCATCAAAGAATCTAGTAATCAATTGGTTCTTTGAACTATCAAGTGTAGTAGGCTCACCAGGTCTTAATTTCTCATAAATTTCAATAAGAGCCTCATCAGTATCGTGAGTAGAATCTTTCTCAATCGTATTCTTAAGATAAATATCATTATCAAATAAAGATAAAATATCATCATCATGAGATAATCCTACTGCTCTTAGCATAGTAGTCATAGGGACTTTTCTATTCCTATCAATTCTTACATAAATAACATCCTTAGCATCAGTTTCATACTCAAGCCAAGTACCTCTAGAAGGTATAACCTTAGAAGCAAATATAGGTTTACCATCCTTATTAATTTCCTTAGAAAAATATACACTAGGAGATCTAACAAGTTGTGATACAACAACCCTTTCAGCACCATTAATAATAAATGTACCACTATCAGTCATAAGTGGCATATCGCCTAAGAAAATTTCCTGTTCCTTAACTTCTCCAGTCTCATTATTAAAAAGTCTAGTTTGAACTTTTAAAGGAGCAGCATATGTAGTCTGTCTATCCTTACACTCCTTAATAGAATATCTAGGAGTACCAAACTCATACTCTCCAAACTCCAAAGATAAACTACCAGAGAAACTTTCAATTGGTGAAAATTGTTCAAAAACCTCTTTTACCCCTTCTGATGCAAACCATTTATAAGATTCCGTTTGCACCGCAAGTAAATCACTAATAACTAGTGAATTCTTAATCATAGAAAAATTTCTTCTCTTTCTATAATCTCCGCTTTGTCTTAATTTATAAGCCATTAATCTCTCACCCCAATACCAAATTTTAATAATACAGTCACATTAAAAGATGTGTTACCAATTTATAATTTTATCAGTAATCAGTAAATAAGTCAACACCTTTTAACAATTTTTCAAAACTTTTTTCAGACAAAAAAATAAATAAATAAAAATCAAGACCAAAATCTTGATTAATAAATATATCTTAATTGCCATTTTCATTCGATGAATTACTATTTTTATTTAAAGTACCAAGATCAAACAAATCATTCCACAATTCATCAGATTGATCAGTATATTTCCATTGAATTAAAGTTCCTTCTACTCTAAACTCAACTTCTCTACCATCTTTACCATCAATCCCATTCTTACCATCTATTCCATCCTTGCCATCAATACCATTTCTACCATTAATTCCATCTTTACCATCAACCCCATTAGTACCATCTTTACCATTAACCCCATCCTTACCTTTTAATTCGTTAAGGTTATAAAGATTTTTCCAACTCGACTCATTATCATCATACTTCCACATCAAATAATTATTTTCTTCTTTTAAAATAACTTGTTTAGCATCCATAGATTTCTTATATAATTCAACCTTTTTATTTAAATAAATAACACTATAACAAGTAGCAAAAAAAGATAGTATAGCAATAACATATAAAATAGTACAAGTACTCTTTTTCATTACTACATCACTACCTTCCTACTATATAAATGATACCATATCAAAAATAAAATTTCAATATCTTTTACAACATTTAATAATATAAAAGCCTTTTTCTTTATTTATAACTTCTACATCAAAAATACTTTCTAACTCTTTAATCATCGATTTAACCCCATGATCTTTTCTCATAACAAAATATAAAGTACCATTATCTTTTAAATAATCATAACTCCCAAGTAAAAATTTTCTTATTACATCTTTACCCGCCCTAATAGGAGGATTAGTAATAATAAAGTCATATTTCTTATCAATATCACTATATACATCACTAATAAATACATTATTATCAAGTTTATTTAATACTAAATTCTCCTTAGTTAAAGATATAGCCCTCTCATTAATATCAACCATATCAATATCAATATTTTTATTAATAGTACCAAGTATAACACCTACTACTCCAATACCACATCCCAAATCCAAAATATTACCAGATAAATCATCAATATCAATACTCTCAAGTAATACCCTAGTACCATAATCAAATCTATCTTTCGAAAAAACTCCATTATCGCTAATCAAATTAAATTCTCTATTTTTAAAATAAAACTTAATATTTCTCTTTTCGCTCTTAATACTCTTATCATTATCAAAATACTGGCTCACAAAATCACCTAAATAGATTATATATTTAAATAACAAAAAAAGCAACTACACTCGTAGTCACTTTATACATCAAACTATTTAAGTTCAACAGTAGCTCCAGCTTCTTCAAATTGAGCTTTAATCTTTTCAGCTTCTTCTTTGTCGATGCCTTCTTTAACGTTTCCACCATTATCAGCAATGTCTTTAGCTTCTTTTAATCCTAAACCAGTTAAATCTCTAACTAATTTAATAACAGCAATCTTGTTAGCACCAGCAGCAGTTAAAACAACATTAACTTTGCTAGGTCCTTCTTCAACTGCAGCTGCTGCAGGTCCTGCTACTGCTACTGCAGATGGATCTACTCCAAATTCCTCCTTCATTGCTTCTACTAATTCATTAACTTCTAATATAGACATTTCCTTTAATGCGCTGATAAATTCATCTCTTGTTAATTTAGCCATTATAATTTCCTTCCTTTCTAATATTTATTTTATTTATTTTTTAATTATTCTTCTTTTTGTTTAGCATATAAATCTAAGCAAATAGATAAGTTTCTAACAGTACCCATAAGTCCTGAAGCAAGCATTGTAAGTAATGTTTCCCTATTAGGAATAGCAGCATACTTAGCAAGTTCTTTTGCATCTACTACTTTACCCTCAACAATACCAGCCTTAAGTTCAAGTTTATCATGACTCTTTGCAAAGTCACTAATAACCCTAACAGGAGCAAGTTCATCGTCAGAAAAACTAATCGCAGATGGTCCCTCTAAGAACTCGTCTAACTTAATATCCAAACTATTAACAGCTCTCTTAGCTAATGTATTCTTATATACTTTATAATCAGAACCATTATCTCTAAGAGTTCTTCTAAGTTCAGTTACTTCAGTTACATTAAGTCCCCTAGGATCAAATACAACTACTGATTTAGCATTCTCAAATTTACCTTTGATTTCACTAACAACTTCAGCTTTCTTTTCAATAATTTTTGCATTTGCCATAGTATCATCCTTTCCTATGCCATAATAAAATCCCTCTAAATCGAGGGATAAAAAGACTTATTATTTTTTATTCCTCGGTAAGATTTTCAAGCATTATTGCCCTTACTGTCTTTGGCATAAATTTCTTTCAAACAAAATTATTATATATTAAATAAAATTATTTGTCAATTGAATTTAAATCAATTTTAACACCAGGTCCCATAGTTGAAGAAATACTAATATTCTTAACATAAGCACCCTTAACTGTTGAAGGTTTAACTTTCATTATTGCTTCAACAAAAGCTCTAAGATTTTCTGCTAATTTAGTTTCATCAAAACTAGCCTTACCAATAATACCATGAATATTTCCAAAACTATCAGTTCTATAATTAACTTTACCTTTTTTAGTTTCTTCAATAGCTTTAGCAGTATCAACAGTAACAGTACCAGTCTTAGGGTTAGGCATTAAACCTTTAGGTCCAAGTAATTTACCAATTTTACCTAAAAGTGGCATCATTTCTGGAGTAGCAATGATAACATCATAATCAAACCAATTTTCTTGTTCAATTTTTTGAATCATATCTACATCTCCAACAAAATCAGCACCAGCTTCTTTAGCAGCTTTAGCAGCATCACCTTTAGCAAGAACTAAAATTCTTTTACTCTTACCAGTACCATTAGGAAGAACTACTGCTCCTCTTAATTGTTGATCATTCTTTTTAGTATCTAAGTTTAAATTCATAGCAACTTCAATAGTACCATCAAACTTAGAATTAGAAGTCTCTTTAACTAGTTTAACTGCTTCTTCAATTGTATAAGCTTTACCCTTTTCGATTTTTTCTAAATTAGAAACATATCTTTTACTTCTCTTCATTTTTCTTCCCTCCTTATGTGGTAATTTGCGGACTAACGATCCTTCCACATAGGCATAAACCTATATGACATATAATTATTCTTCTACTTTAATTCCCATATTACGGGCAGTACCTTCAACTATTTTCATAGCTTCTTCTACTGTATAAGCATTTAAATCAGGTAATTTAGTCTCAGCTATTTCTCTAAGTTTATCTTTACTTAAAGTAGCAACAACCTCACCCTTACTAGATCCAGATTTAATACCAGCAGCTTTCTTAAGTAAAAATGCAGCTGGAGGAGTCTTTAATACAAAGTCGAATGTTCTATCTTCATAAATAGAAATTTCAACTGGTAATACATCTCCCATCTTATCTCTAGATGCATCATTAAATTTAGTACAAAACTCTTGTAAATTAATTCCTGCTGGTCCAAGTACAGTTCCTACTGGAGGAGCTGGTGTTGCTTTTCCTGCTGGAATTTGTAATTTAATTTTCTTAGTAACTTCTTTCTTAGCCACGAAAAACACCTCCTATATTTTTTCTTTTTTCGCGTGTGGTCCTATCAGCTTTTCATTTGTCCGCCTTCCACTTACTAACATAATAATATGTCTCGCGTAAGTAATAATATCACACTTTAATTCTTTTTTCAACTATTTTTTTCATATATTTAAGATATTTTTATTTTTAATCACTTAAATAGTCTCAACTTCACCTATTTCAACCTCAACAGAAGTCTCTTGACCAAATAAATCCACTAGTACATTAAGTTTTTGCTCTTTCAAATCAATAGAATCAATCTTAGCCATCATATCTTTAAATGGACCAGATATAATCTTAACCTTAGCTCCCTCTTTAAGATCCTTACTAACATCAACTCTACTCATACCCATACTACCAAGAATCTTATCAACTTCTTGAGGCATCAAAGGAATTGGTTTAGCCCCTTTACCAGATGAACCAATAAATCCCGTAACACCTTGCGTATTTCTAACAATGTACCAAGCTTCATCAGACATAACCATTTCCACTAAAACATAACCAGGAAACATCTTCTTAACTTTTTCTTTTTTAACACCATTTTTAATTTCAATTTCCTTTTGTTCAGGAACAATAACTCTAAAAATATTTTCCTGTAAGTCCATTGAATTAATTCTCATTTCAAGTTTTTCTTTAACTTTATATTCATATCCACTTACCGTATTAACAACATACCATTCTTTTTTCATTATAAACTACTCCTTAATAATGCTACTAGTAAATCAATTACATAAAAGAATACTCCAAAAAACAACATAAATAAAACTGTTGATACAGAATATTTAATAAGTTCTTTCTTACTAGTCCACTTAATTCTTGATATTTCCTTTTTAACACCTCTAAAATATTCAACCATTTTAACTCCTCCTATAAATTTGATTAAAATAAAAACACCTTTCGGCTAACAAAAATATACCACTATTCATATATATTGTCAACAAATTTAAATAATTTTTTTCAAAAATTATGATTAATTTATGATAATGTCTTAAGTGTTATCGCTTGAAAATGTCTCACCAGTAATATATACTATGTCACTTGAGGTGACTTATGAGAAAGGTTGAATTAAGAATGAAAGAAAAAACTAAGTATTACGTTATCAAAGAACTAGTTGATCATAATGGTAACAAAAATAGGGCTGCCATAACACTTGGTATCTCAAGACGACAAATAGATCGTCTAATAATCAAATATAAAGAAAGAGGTAAAGAAGGTTTTGTACATGGGAACCGCGACAGGAAACCAGCAACAACCTTAAATAAATCTCTTTCTGAAGATATTATACTACTTTATAGGAACAAATATCAAGACTGGAATTTTAGTCATTTTAAAGATTTCCTTGAAAAGAATGAAAATATTAAAGTTTCATATGATTATATTTATACTACTTTAACTAAAGAAGGTATATTATCTCCCAAAGCAAGAAGAAAAACACGAAGAGATTATGCAAAGAAAAAACTACTTGAAGAAAAGAAAATTAATTTAGCTATGAGTGAAGAACAAATTAATACAATAATATCTCATGAAATAGCACTTGAAGATTCCCATCCCAGGGGTGAAAAGCCAAAATATTTTGGTGAAGTTATAGAAATGGATGGTTCAATCCATCTTTGGTTTGGTGATAGAAAAGTATGTCTACATCTTGCTATAGATAAAGCAACATCAACTATCGTAGGTGCTTGGTTTGATTATCAAGAAACATTAAATGGTTATTATCACATATTCTATCAAATATTAACTAAATATGGTATTCCTTATAAGTTTTTAACTGATAATAGAACTGTATTTAATTATATGCTTTTAAATCCTGATAAAAGAGTTAGTGATAAAGATGTATTAACACAGTTTGGATATGCTTGTAAACAGCTGGGAATTGACTTAGAAACAACTTCAGTATCACAAGCAAAAGGACTTATAGAAAGAACTAATGGAACATTTCAAGGAAGACTAGTAAATGAGCTTAAACTACATGGTATTACAACAATTGAAGAAGCAAATAAATATTTAACCGAAGTTTTTGTACCTGAGTTTAATAATAAATTTGCTATGGATTACAAAAAGTTTTCAAGCGTATTTATAGAATCACCATCTGAAGAAAAAATCAATTATACACTGGCTATTTTAACACCAAGAAAAATAGATAATGGTAATTCTATCAAATATAAGAATAAATATTATCAACCATATATAGATGGTGAAATAAAATGTTTTATGCCTAAAACTGAGTGTTTAGTGATAAATGCTTATAATGGTGAATTATTAGTGACGATAGATGAGAAAGTATATGAATTAAAAGAATTATCAAGAAACGAAAGATTTTCTAAAGAATTTGATGAAGTACCAGAAGTTAAGGAAAGAGAAAAATATATACCACCAATGACACATCCTTGGAAATATGAATCATTTAAAAAGCAAATGCAGAAAGCACATTATCAGCATAAATATGCATAATATATTTTTCTCCCGGTTTCTTTGTTTCATTTCTTTTTCGTAAAAGAAATGAAAAGCCTGACCGACTTGAGGTCAAAAAAACGAGATATAAAATCCCGTTAATGTTTAAATTTTTTTGAGACATTTTCAAAAGTTATTGACACAAATTTAAATAATTTTTTTCAAAAATCCGTATATTTCTTATAAAAACCCATAAAATATTAAAAAAAGTTAAAAAAAGTACTTGATTATTTAAAAAATGTATTATATAATTAAGAAGTCTTACGGAAAAGTATTGGCCAATTAGCTCAGTTGGTAGAGCACTCGGCTGTTAACCGATAGGTCGTAGGTTCGAGCCCTACATTGGCCGCCATTTAGTACTTATACTCTCACAATGTGAGAGTTTTTTTATACCCTTAGCAGTCAAGTGCTTATCAACAAACCAAGATAATTATCTTTATATCAACAACCCCTGTTGATATGTTTTTTATATTTACTAGAATCATCTACTAAAGGTATTATCAAAGTAACTCGTTACTTTGACCCGCCAAAGGCGGAAATAAAAAAAGAAAAACTATAATTTCTCTAGTTCTTCTTTAAGTACCATATTAGTAACACCAGGATTAACCTTACCACTAGTCTTCTTCATAATAAGACCCATAATAAAACCATTAACATTCTTACCATTCTTATAATCCTCTATTACTTTAGAATTCTCACTAAATACCTCATTAATAATTCTTCTAATCTCTTCCTTATCACTAATTTGACTTCCCATCTCTTTAGCAATATCCATAACATTCTTATCTTCTTCGATAGCCTTAGTAAAAATATCTTTAGCCTGTTTATTAGATATCTTACCATCATCCATCATCTTTATAATAGAAGCAAAATCCTCTTCATTAATCTTAATATCCTCTAAAGATAAAAAGTTTTTATTCATATAACCAAGTAAGAAACCCACTATCATATTCGAAGTATCTACTGGATTACTACCATAAGAAATGATCTTTTCAAAATAATCAGATAATTTCTTATCTTTCGTTAAAGTATACGCATCGACTTTACCAATACCATACTCATCTATATATTTATGTCTTCTTTCATACTCAAGTATAGGTAAACAATTCTTAACACTATCAATAAAACTATCTCTAAGTCTAATCTCTGGAATATTACTTTCTCTATAATATTTATAATCAACAGCATCAACCTTACTTCTCATAAATACCGAAGTACCAAGATTTTCATCATATCTTCTTGTTTCCTGTTCAATAACTCCCCCAGACTCTAACACTTTAGTCTGTCTATCAATTTCCGATACAATAGCCTCTCTAACAGTCTTAAAAGAATTAATATTTTTCATCTCAACTCTTGTACCAAGCCTATCATCATTTTCTTTCTTTAAAGAAACATTAACATCAACCCTAATCTGACCAAGATCTGCTCTCGCATCACTTGCATCTAAATATAAGAGTATATTTCTATATGCTTCTAAAAATAATATAGCCTCATCAGCAGAATTAATACAAGGGTCCGTTACTGTCTCCAAAAGTGGTACACCAGCTCTATTATAATCAATTAAAGAATAAGTGCTCATATGATCCATATTAGCAGTATCTTCTTCTAAATGCGTATCTTGTATCGTAATCCTTTTAGAGCCACTATCTGTATCAATCATAACATAACCATGAACCCCAATAGGACTACCAAACTGTGTAATCTGATAACCTTTAGGTAAATCAGGATAATAATAATTCTTTCTATCAAAACATAACTTCTCAGGTACAGTACAGTTCAAAGCCATAGCA
>ODAI010127679.1_pt1 | contig 25636 bp, 24 predicted proteins | sample 1539321 | NCBI WGS metagenome assembly ODAI01 (sample SAMN02144231, study PRJEB22623) | gut metagenome | biome: sheep rumen | host: Ovis aries | place: New Zealand
CACGCCTACATGTGATATACATACTATTGGGGGAACGGAGACTAAGTTATGCCTGAACTGAGTTTTGACGTGTACGTCCAACAGCCTGACACTAAACAGAAGCCTCAAAGGGTGCTTGATACCCGGTATGTGAGCAGCAGGGACCAGTTTCTGTCTGATTCTCGTTTTGCGGGTATTGAGCCATTTTTGTACAAGGTATGGTTGTCCAGCCCGACCATGCACGGAGATGAGCAGCGTTATGTGGATGAGGCAATTCGTACAAATTGGGTTTCGACGGTTGGCGAGAACATTAATCAGGTTGAGGAAGCGTGTGCAGCCATAATAGGCCGGAAGTATGGCGTAGCGCTGTCTTCGGGGACGGCAGCGCTTCACTTGGCTATCAGACTCGCCGGGGAACGGCTGTATGGCCCCGCTCCTGTCAATCGCGGTACGCTGGAAGGTAAAAAGGTATTCTGTTCAGACACCACTTTTGACGCCACTGTCAATCCCGTTGCCTACGAGGGCGGCGAAGCGGTATTTATCGATACCGAGCTTGACAGCTGGAACATGAGCCCGGAAGCGCTGGAGAAGGCGTTCGCCATTTATCCTGACGTCAAGCTCATAGTTATTGCCCATCTCTATGGCACGCCGGGCAAGTGCGATGAGATCAGGGCGATTGCCGATAAGCACGGCGCGTTGATCGTAGAGGATGCCGCGGAGTCGTTTGGCTCTACCTATAGGGGCATTCAGACCGGTATGTTCGGTGATTATTCTATAATTTCGTTTAACGGAAATAACGTCTCCATGAAAGCAGCTTAACGAGTGTCATGAAGAGGTACGCTTAAATGATAAGCAGTTCACTTTGAAAGTCCCCCGTAAACAGCCACTTTACGGAAAGCACCGAAAATCGAGCCAAGTTTGTCAGTAGGGATAATGTTCATTAAAAATCGCCAGTTATCGGCCGGTGTAAAGAACATTTGAGACGAATCGCCAGCAGAAACAGCTACAGTTATTGATATCACATTCTGTCTTAAAGAGACTGTCGGGGTTGGAGGATATGTGATTTACATTACAAGAGACGGTCGGCATGAAAACTACATTTTTATTGGAGGGCTAAACCTCACTGACTGTCTTAAAGAAGTGGTCTTGGTAAAAGAAGATGAAATTGAATTAGCGGATGTATTTTTCATCTTCTTCAATGGATACTGATGGTGTTTAAGACAGTCCGTGATGTATTGAGGCCCAATAAAAAAATCTCTGACGATTCGAGCCGACAGGGAACTGCCGGTTGGAATGGGCAGAGATGTCCAGACAAAAAAGAACCACCTCCCGAAGGAGGTGGCAGGCGGCCAAATCGTCAGGCGGCGATTCGTTTGGTGATAAGCATCGGGTGTTTACTCCGCGACGGCTTAAACTCAACCACCTTGATGCACTCGTAACACCCAGTGTTATCGCGAACCTCACAGGCTTCAAGAATGTTGAAGCTGTGGCAGTCCCTCAAATCACGAATGGTGTCATTGGGGAGCACAAACGTTTTGGTATCGCCTTCATCCACGCTCAGCGCAAGCAGCGCACGGATGTCTTTCCCTCCCAATTTAGAAGAGGGGATTGCGACCCAGATCGGAACCAACGATGCGTTGGTCCAGGCCTCCAAGAGTTTGGTGTTTTTCATAAGAAAAACCTCCTTCTTAGTTTTCAGGAGCATCCCTCGCGGGCGTCCCTATGTACACGGAGGCAATCTGAACCGCTTAAGACATTATAACACAAACTGAACACATGTTCAATGAATGCGGTCTTACAGTTTGGTAAAACCCGGGATCGTGCTGCCCAGGCTGAAGCTGCCTCCCTTTAGGTAGTGTGGATATTACCGTCGGTGTGCGTTAATAGCAAGTCATAATAGCGACAAAGATCAGGAAAGACATTTGTGGGGATTGGTGAACATTATCCCCGGAGCAATACCGGGAAGAATGTACATTATCCCTTGGAGATGGTTGCAGGCATGGCTGGCTCTCAATGCCAACGGTCTCTTTAAGAAAGACGTTCATCTATTATGTTGGAGATAAAGTGCAGATAATTTAAGCGTTTCAATGGAAAACGAACGTCTTTAAGATAGAAGGGGATGTTGATTTTTGTAACAAAGCACCTAATTTAGCCGCCTAAATAACCACGCTATTTGTTCAATCTGCACAATAATCATCATCTCAAAATTTATTATGTACAAAACATAATCGGAGCAGCCCAGGATGATAAGAACATAGCACCAGAGAATCCAGTGAAGAAAAACTGCTCACTATCCATCTTAAACAGACGGTCTGAGGAAAAGAATATGTAAAAAACATTACAAGAGACGGTAATGAAAAAAACAGATGCACGAGAAAACGCCGAAGGGTCTTTAAGACAGTTCGTTATTAACTTTTCATGATACTGAGCATCTTAAAGAGGTGGTATGGAAGGAAGATGGTGACGGGGAAGTTTGAAAAGGGATGTATTGAAAAGAGTGAGTTCTCTTTCGATTCGAGTCGGTGTGGTAATCACGGCGGTTGGAATGGGCAGAGAAGTGAAAAGCCCGGAATAAAACTAACCACGCAGCGGCTTGAAAAAAACGATGAGAGCTACTGCGATATAGATATGTTTGAGGACGGATCAGATTCAAATAAACATTCCGAAATGTTCAAGAAGAAATTATAAGGTTAAGGGTGTCTGAAATGGAAAATAGTAAAAAGCAATTCTGGTTGAAATTGTTGATGATCGTTTTGGATATCGTGGTTGTTAACGCGGCGTATTACATCGCACTATATGCACGTTTTTTCGGCTACGACAATCTTACAGAGCTGTTCCAGCAGAAGCTCAATGTCTGGAGACAGTTTACGCCCATCTATACAGTCATCTGTATCATCGCCTTTGCTCTTTTTGGCCTGTATAATGGCGTGTGGAAATATGCCGGAATGCATGATTTCAACCGCATCCTGGTGGCTTCTTTTTTCACAAGCGTTATCCACACGATCGGCACATGGGTATTCCTGGAGCGAATGCCGTGGACCTACTATATTCTTGGGGCCTTTATCCAATTTGGCTTTATATGTGCGATTCGCCTGGGCTATCGCATATTTCTGATGGAGAAGGCAAAAATCGTGCGGCACCTCTCTCCGGCAGAGAATGTGATGATTATTGGCAGTGGTTCCATTGCCAAGAGAGTCATGGAATACCTTGAGAACGACAGAACCCGCAATCTGCGTCCGATCTGCATCATTGACGATGAACATGGCATGAGCGGGATCTCAATAAACAGCGTTCCGATTATCGGGGGTACGGACCGTATAGAGTATGGCATTGAAAGGTACAAGATCAGTAACATTTATATCGCAAATCCATTTCTGGACAATGAAACCAGAAACAAAATAAAACAGATATCTGAAGAGCGATATTTGACCGTCCGGGACTATGCGGGCTATTTGATGTCCATGGATAACGACGAATCTTTGCTGGACATCGTCAACGTGCCGACTGAAATCAACGTGAAGGGTGTGGGCGAGCGCATCATACCGTTCAGTCCGCCGGATATCAGCGAGAAGGAAATCGGCGAGGTTACCGAGGCCCTGAGAAGCGGCTGGATCACCACGGGCCCCAGGACCAAGCTGCTTGAGCGAAGGCTCGCCGCGTACATAGAAACCGGGGATACCACCATCGACTGCAACACGGATGAGAACATTGCCAGGTATTCCAACCGTTTGGTCTGCCTGAACTCAGCCACGGCAGCGGAGGAGCTGAACCTCCGAATCCTTGGCGTTGGCCCGGGCGACGAGGTGATCGTCCCCGCTTACACCTACACGGCTTCCGCCGCAGCTGCTATCCACTGTGGAGCGAAGGTTGTGTTTGTGGATATCCAGAAGGACGGTGACCCGGTTACCCACATGCCGGAGATGGACTATGACGCCTTGGAGCGCGCCATCACGGAGAAGACCAAGGCCATCGTGACGGTGGATCTGGGAGGCATCGTGTGCGACTATGACAGGGTATTCGGAATCGTCGAACAAAAACGGGGTCTCTACAGGCCCATGGATGACCACACCGATCCGTTGAAGGATCTGGGCAGCAGGATCCAACAGGGACTGGGCCGCGTTGCGGTGGTGGCTGATTGCGCTCACAGTCTCGGAGCGAGCCGTGTGGTGAGCAGAACAGGAGAAGGAGAAATAGAAAAGAGCCGCCGTTACTGTGGTAGAATCGCTCATTTTTCAAGTTTTAGCTTTCATGCGGTTAAAAATTTTACTACCGCCGAAGGTGGAGCAAGTACATGGTTCCTGCCGGAGAGTGTGTATGCTGAGGGAGTAGCCGATGCTCAGATCTACAAGTTCTATCAGCTGTTAAGTCTACACGGTCAGAATAAGGATGCGCTGGCAAAGACGAAAGTCGGTGCTTGGGAATACGACATTATCGGCCCGTGGTACAAGTGCAACATGACAGATATCATGGCGGCAATTGGGTTAAGGCAGCTTGATCGGTATCTTGGTCTGCTTGAAAGACGCGAAGTCATGATGAAACGGTACGATGAGACCTGCGATGATCTGGGAATTAGCCACATGATTCATCACGTACCCGGAATGGACAGTTCTAATCATCTGTATTTAATCCGCATTCCTGGCATTGATGTAGAAGCCAGAAATCTGATCATCGAAAAGATGGCAGAAGCTGGAGTGGCGACCAACGTCCACTATAAGCCCCTGCCCATGATGACGGCCTATGGCGCGGATTGCTCTGCTTTCCCGAACGCATACGATTACTATCACAATCTGATCACACTGCCGCTGCATACACTGCTGACGGACGAAGATGTCGAGTATGTGTGCGAGATGCTGAAGGAAGTAATCCTGGAGATACAAGGATGACGTTCGAGGAATACTGGTCCGAGGTTGAAAAACTGAAAGCTCTTCCGAATACAGCAATAATACAGATTCCCTTGGCGCTCTCCGCAGAGACAAAGAAGAAGCTGATGAAGATGAGGCCAGAAGAGACAGAGAGTCTGATAACTACAGTAATCGATCAGATCAATCACGGTTCAGTGGAAAGAGTAGATGACCTTGTGAGAAAACAGCTGTGAGCAAGAAATGGCAAAACATAATCGTAATTGTATCTCTTGCCGCTTCGGCTGCTCTTATCTTGTGGCTCACACTGTTCTCTAGACTTGGAACAGAATCACGCCTCTTTAAGCCGCCATTCTGGTCATATAGAGCGATCCTGAATGGTAGCGGTAAAGCTCTTCTTGAGGATATCGGCAACATAGTTCTTTTCATCCCGATTGGTGTGGCAATTACCCTGTTCCTTGGAGTTTCTGCAAAACAGAGTCTGTTAATTGGATTCACACTCTCTCTCGCTATCGAAAGCTGCCAGTGGTTTTTCTGGCTTGGAGTATTTGAGGTAGACGATTTGCTCCACAACACCATTGGAGCCGGGATTGGGGCATTCCTTGTTTTACAGACCTTTTTGGGAACGGCGCTCAAACAGGGAAGTAGAAAGAAGAGTCTGATTGCTTTTTTGCTGTTGACGGCCTTGTTAATCGTCTCTGGTTCTGCATATCAGAACTTGAAATGGCAGGAGATGAAGCGGCATGCCGCTTTGAATGATAGAGCGGATGGAACGAAGAATTTGTTGGTACTGGTTCCGGAGCCAGTGTATATCGGAGAGACAGATTTCATAGTTACTTATAACTCAGACGGGAGCGTGTTGATTGAAGGTTCCGCAAAGAACAGAGCATGGATAGAATTTGGTAGGATAACGCTTGAAGCTGGTTCGTATAGCTTCTCCGGCTTGTCCGGTGTCAATGAAAAGACCATAGCCATTGAACTGGAGTGTTATGATGCTGAACAAGGAAAGTACCGGAGACTAACGCCCGATGTTGGGCCGATTGAAAAGACAGAGTTTGAATTAGCTGTCCCAACAAAAGTGCGGGCGCTGATCGGACTATATGAAGGTGCTGAGGGTGCATATACTGCTCGGCCTGTTATTTATCGAGAGGATTATTAAGCCGTGCTTAAAAAATGGGAAGATTTACCGGAGTTTATGAAAACTCCAGAAGTGAAGCCATATTGGGAGATACTGAATAAAAAACGTGGTCAACTGGTATTCAAAAGAGGCTTTGATCTCATTGCTGCGTTGATACTCTTCATCATCCTTGCCATTCCAATGGGTGTAATAAGTTTGATGATTAAGGTGGATGATCCGGGGCCGGTCCTCTATAGACAAGAGAGAGTTACCACATACGGACGGCTTTTTAAGATCCATAAGTTTCGCACTATGGTTGTGAATGCTGATAAGATAGGCACAGCTGTAACGGTTGGAGAAGACCCTAGAATAACTAAGGTCGGGAAACGGCTGAGGAGACTAAGACTGGACGAACTGCCTCAGCTTATAGACGTTCTACAGGGTACGATGAGTTTTGTGGGCACGCGGCCTGAGGCAGTCAGGTACGTCGAGAAGTACAAGCCAGAGTATAATGCAACGCTACTCATGCCAGCGGGGATTACGTCAGAGGCAAGTATCAGGTATAAAGATGAAGATAAACTGCTCAACGCTGCAGACGATGTTGATAGAGTTTATATTGAGAAGGTTCTTCCAGAGAAGATGAAATGGAATCTTGAGAGTATTCGCCGCTTCCGTTTTCTTCGGGAAATATTAACCATGTTCCGCACAGTATTTGCCGTCCTTGGGAAAGATTATAACTAAAGTGGCTGCGGCCGCTAATAAGAGGAGTAGCTACAAATGGAAAAATACTCTGTCTTAATGACAGTATACACAAAGGATAATCCTGATTTTTTCTCACTTGCTTTAGATAGCATGGTAAACCAGACCTTTAGACCTGATGAAATTGTATTGGTAAAAGACGGACCGGTTGTGGAGTCGTTGCAAAAAGTTATCGATGATCACATCGCATCTGGTGCCCCTATCGTACAGGTGCAATTACCTAAGAATGTAGGGTTGGGTTTAGCTCTTAACGAGGGAATAAAGGTTATCAAGAATGAGCTTATTGCTCGAATGGATTCTGATGACTATTCTATGCCTGAACGCTGCGAGTTGCAGAGTAAGGAGTTTGAGCAGAATCCTAAGCTTGATATCATCGGCTGTCCGGTATTGGAGTTCGTTGACACGATAGACAACATTGTCGGAGAGCGGAAAGTACCCCTCACCAATGAGGAAATCTATAAATTCGCCAAGAAGCGAGATCCTTTTAATCATCCAACTGTAATGTATAGGAAGAGCGCAGTTGAAGCTGCCGGCTGCTATTCAAACTACAGAAAAAACCAAGATACGGATCTGTGGATTAAAATGCTGTCCAACGGTGTAACCTGTATGAATCTTTCAGAACCAGTGTTCCGTTTCAGATTTGATGAAGGTACATACAAGAAGCGTAAGTCATGGATCAATACAAAGATTCTTATTAAAATAAGATATAAGGCTTGGAAGTCGGGCTTTAATTCATTCGGAGAATTCCTTTTAGTAGCTGTTGCACAGCTTGGAATGTATATCCTTCCCGTTGGTTTCCAGAAGTTCTTGTATCAGAAGATTTTGAGGAGATAATATGAGCCTCGAACAGAAGATTAACTATCAACTCAATAAATACCCTGGTGTAAAGAAAGTTATAAAATCAGTTTATCAGCACGCCATGTTTGCTATTTCTCCGAAGATTAAGAGTGAGGGTAACATTATTCGGATCTCTCCTGACGATGCTTCTCATGACTATTTTTTCGGTTATTACGATAAGTCTCCGTGGGATTCTTCTGACCGTTATATGCTGTGCATGCGAGCCAACGATACATGGTCTGATGTTAGCCCAAAGGAGAAGGCCGATATTCTGCTTATTGATACCAGCTTGCCAGAGACTGATAAAAACAGAGTCAGGAAGATTGCTGAAACCAATTCATGGAATGTCCAACAGGCATGTATGCTCCAATGGCTTGGCCCGGACTTCTCCTCTCGAATTCTCTTTAATGACTATAGAAATGGTAAGTATGTAGCGGTAATAAAAGAGGTGCAGAGTGGTATTGAACGGGTAATTGACGCTCCGGTGTACACAGTTTCTGCTGACGGAAAAACGGCTCTTACGCTTGACTTCTCTCGACTCTATAATCTACGGCCTGGATATGGTTACTACAATGTGCCAGAAATAACTGCTGGTGTTGCATTACCTGATGCGACAGCCGTATGGAAGATAGACCTGCATAGTGGAGAAGTAACAGATCTCCTTACCTATAAGGAGTTTGCCGCGTTCCAGCCTCGTCCTGAGATGCAGGAAGTTGGTTCTATCCACAAAGTCAATCATCTAATGCTCAACCCAAGCGGAAAGAGATTTATGGTGCTTTACCGCTGGTTTGTTGGAGAACGAAAATACACACGTCTGATTACGTGTAATGTGGATAGATCGGAGATGTATGTCCTCTCCGATGATGATATGGTTAGCCATTGTTTCTGGAAGGACGATGAGCATATTCTTGCATTCGAGAATAAGAAGGGAAGCGGCACAGGATACTATCTGATGACAGATAGAACCCAAGAGTATATTCATTGCTGGCCAGAACTGACTGGTGATGGCCATCCGAGCTACAGTTTTGATCGGAGTCATATCGTGACTGACTCCTATCCGGACCGAGCAAGAATTCAGTATCTAAGGGTTATGAAAGATGAGAAGACAGAGCCAGAAATAGTGGCAAAAGTCTTCTCTCCCTTTAAATATGATAATGACACTCGCTGCGATCTTCATCCACGTTGGAATCATGCAGGAGATAAAGTATGTTTTGACTCAGTGTTTGAGGGACATAGGGGATTGTACATGGTCTCAATTGCCAGAAAGATAAGTGGTATAGAATTGAATGAAAAAATATCAGTTATAATTCCGGTTTATAATGTTGAAAAATACTTGGAGCGTTGTGTGGGATATGTTATAAGACAGACCTATAATAATATAGAAATAATCTTAGTGAATGATGGATCTACAGATGGCAGCTTGAATGTGTGCAAGAGACTTCAAGAAAATCATCCACAGATAACAATTGTTGATAAGAAAAACGGAGGCTTGAGTTCCGCTCGTAATGCGGGAATAGCAGCATCTCACGGCGACTATATCGCATTCCTCGATAGCGATGACTGGGTATCCCCCGACTGTTATGAGTATATGCTTAGGCTTGCAGTTGCCAATCAAGCCGACCTGTCTGATATCATGATATTCCAGGTGAAGTCAGAACGGGATAAGGTGCCTGCGGTTGAAGAAAAGATCGAAATATATTCGGGAAGAGATATCCTTGAGCACTATATGTATCGTGGAATGAGTGAACAGAATGGAGCACCATATTCTGCTTGCAGGAAACTCTATAGGAGGGAATTGTTCTGCGGTGATACAGCTAATTTTGTCGAGGGTACAATAAACGAGGATATTTGTTTCAATTATCGCATATTGAGAAAATGCTCAAAAATAGTAGTCAGTAATCAGATTAAATACTTCTATTTTCAGGGTGAAGTAAGCATAACAAATGGAGCAATGAAGAAGAAAGATTTAGCATTGCTGACCGTTTCACGTGATCTTGTGAAGTTGGCAGAGGAATCCGGAGATGCAAAGATTATCGAGCTTGCTAAAATGAAAGAGGCACGGGGGGATTTCTCCCTGCTGGCAAGAGCCGCGAAAGATGGCATTGATGAAATGAGCATTAATAATGCTGATGATTTGATTGATGATTTAAGGAAAAGGCTAAGAAAAAATTTGAGCCTTCTTATGAGATCTCCTATGTCTTTAACCAGAAAGGCGCTTGCTGTAGCTTTTGTTACAGATTACAACCTGAGTAAGAAGCTGATCAAAGCGTTGCATGTTTGAGGAGGATGAGAGAGCATCGTGAAACATGCTTTCCTGATTTCGGCATATCACCAATTTGAAATACTTGGAAAAATGATTTCGCTGCTGGATGATAAGAATTGCGATTTCTTTGTTCATATTGATAAGAAGACAAAAGAGAATCCGTCAGAATATCTCACGTCAATGGCAAAGAAGTCAAGAGTGATTTTTATCGATAGAATCCATGTGAATTGGGGGGGATATAGTCAGGTCGACTGTACTCTGAGACTGTTAAAAGAGGCAACTCATTCTCACTATGACTACTATCACTATTTGTCGGGAGCTGATTTTCCGGTAAAGGCCAAAGAAAAGGTACTTAAATATTTTGACGAAAACAACGGCACCCAGTTTGTTCATTTTGAACGGCCGATAGTACAGGAGAAATATGTTGATCGATTAAAATATCATAGTTTTTTCCAGGATTCTGGAAATTCACTTCTGCAAACAGTAGATAAAGGTATTAGGCAATTGGAACGCACGATAAAACTGGATCGAGTTAAAAGCAGAAACATCAGCTTTCAGTATGGATCGCAATGGTTTAGCATAACCCATGATTTTGCAGAGTGGATAGTTAAGCATGAGCCGGAAATTGAAGAATTATTTCAATACACTCGGTGTGGAGATGAACTATTTATACAGACAATGCTTATTAATTCCCCATATGCAAATCAAGTCCCAGAATATGCGTATGACAATGACTATCGTTCTTGTCTGCGATTTATTGATTGGAAGCGAGGAAAACCCTATGTTTTCCGTTTGGAGGATTTGAGTGAATTGCTGGATTCTCCGTTTTTGTTTGCAAGAAAGTTTGATTTGAATATTGATTCAGCTATTGTTGATGCGCTGTTTGACGAACTGAACTAACGTGGTTTCGGAAAGGATATGAGATGAAGATTGTATTTCTATCATACCTGCACGGCTTTGGCGGGGCGGAAAAGCAAAACGTTATGCTGGCAAACGCCATGGCGGAGAGAGAGCATGATGTAACGCTCATCTCTATTTCTGCTGATAATAATTGCTATACGCTGGATGAACGCGTGAAATATATCTTTCTGCCAGACAGGAAAAGCGGTGCGCTTCGCATTCTAACAAGATATCAGGATATTAGAAGAAATCTAATAACGATAAAGCCGGATGTTACGGTCAACTTCTGGTTTCAGTCCGCATATCTGACATCCATGATGAAAAAAAGCATAACAGGGAAGGTGATCTATTCAGAGCGAGGAGATCCCGGGGATGAGGAATACAGCGGATTATTGGGAATCATTAGAAAGCTGACGCTCCCACGTATAGACGGTTTTGTGTTCCAGTCAAGAGGCGCACAGAGTTTTTTTGACAGCAAAGTTCAAAATCGCAGCACAGTAATTCCAAATCCTGTATTTGTTAAAGCAGAGGATTATCCGGAAGTTGAAGAACGGAGAAAAGCAATCGTTACTGTAGGACGACTCCATCCACAGAAAAACCAAAAGTTATTGATTGAGGCATTTTCGCTCATTGCTGATCAGATACCCGAGTATACCTTGGAGATATATGGTGATGGTGAGTTAAAGGATGCGTTGCAGAAACAAATTTTTGACCTTGGACTCTCACAACGTGTATTTCTTATGGGAACCAGTAAGGAAATACACAAGTTAATCTATGATGCGTCATTGTTTGTTTTGAGTTCTGATTATGAGGGATTGCCAAATACATTATTGGAAGCTATGGCTCTTGGTATTCCGAGTATTTCGACGGATTGCAAACCAGGTGGTGCTAAGGAAATAATTAGAAATGGTGTGGACGGGGTAGTTGTTCCATTCCAGGATAAGATGGCACTTGCCAAGGAGATGCGGAACTTACTGAAGGATCTTAATCTTCAGAAGGAGTATTCGAAAAAAGCATCAGAAAATGCAAGCAAATACGCTCCATCCCAAATATACAACAAATGGGAAGAATATATTAACCATGTTGTAGCATATAGAGGCAGAGAATAATGAGACCTTTCATGCTTTTGAAAAGAAAATCCTATAACACTGTAGCATTAATACTATTATTAATCTCTAATATATGTTTCTACAATGCTCAGGATGTCACGATATATAGGGTACTTAGCATATTGGGAATCGGGATAACATTTATTTGTAATTACGGCTCATTTTCATTAAAAGTAAAACCTAGGAGCTGTATTCTTTGGCTAACAATGATGTATGCCATATATTTTATATATGGGCTCTTCATGTTAAGAGCAGGGGAGTTTAATCGTGACATAATGCTGTTTCGTTTTCTTGAAGCAGTTTCAATTGCTATTATTATTAATTACTTGATGCAGTATGAAATTGAGGATGTAATTAAACCATTCGCAATTGCCGGTATCTTCTCGATGACGTTGTTATTATTGAGAGAAGGGACCAGGTTATTTATAGGGGGGCTCAGAATTGGCGAATCGCTCAGCGGTAATTCAAACACTGTTGGGTTCAATTTTGGCCTTATTTCTTTAGTTACAGTATGGGGTTATTGCACTGATAAAAAGAAAAAATATCTTGCGTTGTTTATTATCCTTGCACTGTTCGTATTGGTAACAGGCTCAAAAAAAGCTCTGATCATAATAGTATTTGACTTCCTATTGATGCTTATCTACCAAAAACGTGACGCAGGAATATGGCTTAAAGTTGGAATTGGATTGGCAATTGTTTTGTATCTGGTTTTTAATGTTGATTACTTTTATAACATTATTGGCATAAGGATCGAATCAATGCTATTTACGTGGACAAAAGGTTCTAATATTTCTTACTATTCATATTCAACGGAAATGAGAGATTATATGATACGGGAGGGGTTTGGCTTCTTCTTGCAGCATCCGATATTTGGTGGGGGATACAATTACTTTTATGCTCATACTAGTACGGCATATGACTACTCGCATTGCAATTATATCGAGATGCTCTGTAGTTTTGGCATCATAGGGACATTGTTATTTTACTTAAAACATGTTAGCAATTTAAGGAGACTAATTAAAGATAAAACAAATAAAGAGGGGAGGAATAGAAACCTAAAGTCTGTTGGCATTGTAATGATTTTGGTTTCGATAATATTAGATTGGGGTGCTGTAACCTTTTCTGCACAAATAGTTTGGTACATACCAGTTATTTTTGCAAGCTGTGCTATTGAACAAATATATCGAAACAACGAGAATGAGATAGAAGGATAATAGATAATGAGCAAAACGCAAACGTTTATAAAGCTATTACATGAGGATAAGCGACAAGTATTTGTGGCCCTTTATAATAATATAGTTCACACAGGTATCACAAATATACTTTCTGATAAAGCCTATCTGAAATTAACATATCGCATTCGCTTTGGAGAAAAGCTGGATCTGGATAATCCTGTCACATTTAATCAAAAGATACAGTGGCTGAAGCTTCATGACCGACAGGAAAGGTATACAGATCTTGTAGACAAGGTGAAAGTAAAAGAATACGTGGCAAGAATAATAGGTTCGCAATATTTAATTCCTACACTTGGCGTTTTCAATTCGTTTGATGAGATTGACTTTAGAAACCTTCCAAATCAATTTGTCCTTAAGTGCAATCACGATTCTGGGAGCATCGTAATCTGTAGAGATAAGTCTACATTTGATGTAGAGCATGCAAGGAAGAAGCTAACAAAAGGTCTTAACACAGACGCATATTATTGGGGTAGAGAATGGCCTTATAAAAATGTACAAAGGAAAATTCTGGCTGAGGCATATATGGAAGATGATGATTCGGAGGAACTAAAAGACTATAAGCTGATGGTCTTCAATGGTAAAGTAAAATGCTCCTTTGTTGGTAGCGAAAGATTCACTAAAGATGGGTTAAAGATTACTTTTTTTGATACAGACTGGAAAGTAATGCCCTTTGAACGTCATTATCCAAAGAGCAAGCGGGATATCAAAAAACCGCTTAATTATGATGAAATGGTTGTGCTTGCAGAAAAACTTGCAAAGGATATTCCGTTTGCAAGAGTAGATTTTTATGAGGTGTCTGGAAAAACATATTTTGGTGAAATTACGCTATTTCCTGGCTCTGGTTGGGAGGAGTTTACCCCTTCTGAATGGGATAAGACACTTGGGTCTTGGATAAAACTACCTGCGGGGGGTACTGCTAGCTAAAGAAAATGAAGTGATCCATTTTCCTTTTCAGCAGTCGCAGGATTTAACAGATTACAAGTTTTTCTGCTTCAACGGTGAACCACAATATTGTCAAATTATCACGGGGAGATCAAAGAATGAAAAGATTGATTTCTACGACATGGGGTGGAATCTGCAGCCATTTGTGGGTTTAACAGCCTTAGTAGGAAACAGTGGTTTTGCTTTCCCCTAAGCCGATCCATTTTGATGAGATGAAAGATATTGCTATAAAACTCAGTGATAGCACACCATTTAGTAGAATTGATTTTTATGAAGTACAGGGAAATCTTTACTTTGGAGAGTTTACATTGTATCCAGCGTCTGGATTTGGCAAATTCAGTCCAGATGAGTGGAATTTAAAATTGGGAGACATGATTACTCTCGGATAGTGAGGGCCTATTTATGGGTTCAAAGATAATAATTACCGCAGATATCGTGCCTACAGAGTCAAATTATGATTTGTTTGCTAAAGGAGATATGCAGCAGCTTATTGGTGAGGATTTGACAGCATTGTTTAATAATGCTGGTTTTGTAGTAATGAATCTGGAGACTCCTCTATGTGATGAATCGTCACCGATCATAAAGTGTGGACCATGTTTGAGTGCTCCAACGGATACGCTGGAAGGACTTAAGATGATTAATCCGTTTTTCTTCACTTTAGCGAATAATCACATTATGGACCAAGGCACAAAAGGACTTGAGTCGACTATAGCTGCGCTTAACAATGCTGGTATTAGTTTTGCTGGCATAGGTAATAATCTAAAAGAAGCAATTAAACCATATATCACAACTGTTGGCAACAAGACAATAGGCTTCTATTGCTGTGCCGAGCATGAATTCTCGATTGCGACAGAGAATAAGCCAGGTGCTAATCCTTATGATCCGCTGTACAGCTTTGACCATGTAAGAGAGATGAAAAATCAATGTGATTATATTGTAGTTCTATACCATGGTGGGAAAGAACATTATAGATATCCGTCCCCAAATCTGCAAAGGATTTTTCGTAAATTTGCAGAATGTGGGGCGAATCTTGTAGTTGCGCAACATACTCACTGTATAGGATGCATGGAAGAGTATAAGGGCAGCACATTAGTTTACGGGCAGGGTAATTTCCTATTTGACCATTCAGAATCAGAGTATTGGAAAACGTCCCTTCTTATCGGTATAGATGGAACGTCTCAATCATTTGAATTGTCATTTATACCAGTCGTAAAAGAGGGGAACGGCGTCAGAATGGCAACTGGAAAAGTACGCGAAGAGATACTGAATGGATTTAAGAATAGAAGTAAAGAAATTCAACAGGAAACCTTTGTAAAAGAAAGATATATAAGATATGCCAAGGAAATGGAAAAGGAGTATTTTCTTCGACTCTATGGCAAAAAGTCAAAATCTTTGATTGTAAGGGCGCTAAATAAGATATCTGGTTATAGATACATCAAGGCACAGTATCCGAATATGAATAAAGCTGTTGTTAGAAATGTAATTGAATGTGAAGCACATAACGAGCTAGCAATAGAGGTTATGAATCTCTCAATTAATGGAGAATGACGATGGCGTTAGAAGGTAAAATTGCAGATATTAGAATTAGTGTTTTGATCCCGGTTTATAACGTAGAACGGTATCTTAAAGAATGCATGGAGTCAGTACTTCAGCAAACCAAGCAAGTATATGAAATTATACTTGTAGATGATGGTTCTACGGATATGAGCGGGGTGATTTGCGATGAGTATTCTCAGCGGTATCCATTTATAAAAACATTTCACAAGGAAAACCAGGGGCAGCTTTCCGCAAGACGATTTGGAATCAGTAAGGCGTCAGGCAATTGGTATGTCTTTCTGGATTCGGATGACACACTTAAGAAGAATGCTATCGAAGTATTGTCTGCGAGAATCACAGAGGATAGCCCAGATTGTATTATCTATGGACTTGATAGAGTGCAAAATGGAAGAATCATGAGGGAGTTTAATCCTGAAATAGAAAAAGATAAACTGGTAACAGATAAAAGCGAGCTCTATGAACTGGTGTTCACACACAGTGCATTGAATTCTTTGTGTAGAAAAGCAGTAAAGGCGGAGCTGCTTTCAAGAGATTACTCGCAGTATTATCACATTTCACTCGCAGAGGATTTGCTTCAAAGTATTGAAATATATGAAAAGGGAAATAGGTTCTTGTTCTTAACAACATCTCTCTACAACTATCGCTATAATGATTCGAGCATAACGAATACAGTTAAGATACAGAATTATAAAGTTGACTTCACTGTTAGAGAAATGGTATTGTCCTTTCTTCAAAAGGAAAATGTGTTTAGTGATAAGCAATGGAATACATATAATGATTATTCTGTAAAGGTGTTCTTAGAGCAGGTGAAGACAATTTTGACATTTAACGCCCCCAGAAATGAGATCAAGAAACTGTTGGATAAAGTCAGGGAATCAGAGTATTTCAAGAGATATATATCACTTGCTGATAGTACCAATCTTACAAAGATGGAAAAGGCAATGCTATTTTGCCTAAAAAGGCACGATTATACTTTGATGATTGGTATGAATAAACTGTACATCGTTAAGAAGAGGTTTCAATGAGCAAAAAAGTCCTTACAATTTCTGTAGCTGCATATAATACAGAACCTTATATTGAGAAAGCCATAAATTCCATCATCGAGTCTGGAAAGATTGAGGATATACAGGTCATTATCGAGTTAAACGCTTCTAAGGACAAAACAGCAGAAGTTATTAAGCCGTATCTTCAGCAATATCCTGACTCCATCATTGCGATTGATGTTGAGCAAAATGGTGGATATGGGCTTACAATTAACAAATCCATTGAAAACGCGACAGGTAAATATCTGAGGCTTCTCGATGGAGATGACTGGTATAATTCGGCAGAGCTTGCTGCGTTTGTGGACGAGATAAAATCCATAGATACAGATATGATTTTGTGTCCATTCACCTATGTATATGAGGAGACTAATACAGAGGAAGCTGTTAGTTTTACATATGAAAGCAGAACACCATTACCAGTAAGCGATATATCACGATATTTCATGCATGCGCTTACAGTTTCGAGTGATGTACTTAAAAAGAATAATGTAAGAATTACAGAGAATTGTTTCTATACAGATGTTGAATTCTTTATTAAGTCCATGGAAGCTTCGGATACTTTCATTTATCTTCCACAAAACGTGTATATGTATCGACTTGGAAGAGCGGGACAAAGCGTAAGCTTAACAAGTTATTTGAAACACATTGATGAGCACGAAACTGTTACAAAAAATGTTCTGGAGATAACAAAGAACAACTCCACATTTCAGAATATGTCGAAACATATAGATGCAATTGCATTACGGCATATTAATTTGTTGCTTTGTCTTGATCCTTCTGATAAGAATCAGGATTCTTTTAAGAAATTCTGTCAATATATGAGGACCACACGTCCTGATATCTACCAAAAAGTGAAAGGATATACAAAGCTAGCAGCGATATTTCCTGATTTGCTTTATAAACCTGTGTGTAAGCTGAGAAGAAGGAAAAACGACATTAGATGATGAACGAAGGATATTTGGAATGTCGAAAGCAAGAGTGATAAAGAACTACATCTATAATGTGCTATATGACATATTTGTAATAATAACACCACTTATAACGGCTCCGTATGTCTCAAGGGTACTTGGAAGCAGCGGGTTGGGAAAATACAGTTTTACAGCTTCGCTTTCATCATATTTCGTTTTGGTGGCATCTCTCGGATTTGGATTATATGCAAAACGAGAAATGGCAAGAATTCAGGGAAACAAAAGAGAGCAGAGCAAATTGCTTTGGGAAATAATTGTTGCCAGGTCAGTTTGTGTTCTGTGTGTGACAATAGTATATTTGACGGTTATTCTCTTTGGAACGTTTAAAGAATATACGCCCTTAATGTATCTCTATGTTATTAATATTTTAGCCGCAGGATTAGACATAACTTTTTTCTTCCATGGAAATGAACAATTTGGAACGGTTGTAATTCGGAATGTCATTATCAAAATTATTGGAGTTATCAGCATATTTGTATTTGTAAAAACGGAGAAGGACGTCGGAATATATATATTATGTAATTGTGTGATTTTGCTTCTTTCAAATATGTCTCTATGGATTACCTTGCCGGGGAAAATTGTCAAAGTTGCATTCTCCGAATTAGAGATTAAAAGACATTATATACCTACCATCAGACTGTTTTTGCCAACTCTGGCGACTTCGCTATACACGATGCTTGATAAGACCCTAATAGGAATTGTTGTACCTAATGAAAACATCATAGTATCAACAAAGAATGGAACAATAATTGCAAAACTATCAGATGTTGAGAATGGATACTATGAGCAAGCTGATAAGATAGTTAGAATGGCGCTAACGATTGTGACATCGCTTGGAACTGTGATGATTGCACGTAATTCAAACGAGGCTGCAAGGGGGCACGAAATAGCAGTTGTAAAGAATGTGTACAAGGCGCAATCCTTCACATTCCATATAGCTATTCCTATGTCATTCGGGCTGGCAGCGATTGCAAACAATCTATGTCCCTGGTTTTTTGGGCCTGGTTATGAAAAAGTGCCCTTGTTAATAATGATTTTGAGTCCTCTATTCCTTGTGATAGGTCTAAGTAATGTTATTGGTATTCAGTATCTTCTTCCAATGAAGCAAGATAAAAAGTACACCAAAGCGATTTGCTTTGGAGCAGGATTCAATTTGTTACTTAACATACCACTTATTCATTTTATGTATTCATATGGAGCAGCTATTGCAACAGTGAGCGCAGAAATGATGGTGACGATTATGATGTACCGGATGGTTGGCAACAAGATTTCATTCCCGATAACTGTCAAAGAAAACTGGAAATGTATCGTTTCAGGTTCGATTATGTTTGCTAATTTATTCTTTTTTGATAAGGTTCTTACTTCATCAATAGTTAATACCTTAATCATGCTTGTGGGAGGCGTACTCATTTATTCTCTATGCCTGATTGTTATAAAGGATCCTTTCGTTAATGAATTCAAAGATATGGTGTTGCTAAAGTTTCATAGAGGGAAGGGAGCAACAAATGAATAAACATGCCTACCTAATCATTGCCTACAATCAATGGAACTTACTCGAGAAGCTTATTCATCTTCTGGATGATGAGCGAAATGACATTTATATTCATATAAACCAATTAATAAAGAACGTTCCATTCGACCGTCTAAAGAAATCAGTAATGTATTCAAATCTCTGTTTTGTGGAAAGGGTACCAATTAAGCGCGGAACATATAGTATTTTTGATGCGGAGATGAATCTAATCAAAACTGCATGTAGGGGGGGTACTGAGTATAGTTATCTCCATTTATTAAGTGGACAGGATCTACCGTTAAAAGATCAGGATAGCATACACAGGTTCTTTTTTGAGCATTCAGGAAAGAATTTTATCGATGTTATACCACCTGAAAAGATAAAAGAGGATTGGTATCAGAGAAGTTCACTATATCAATTCCTTGTGCCTTATACTCTAGGGAAGTCATTTGAATCTAAAATCGCAAAGGGCATTCGTAAATTGGCGTTAGCTGTTCAAAAGACTATAGGTATAAATCGATTCAGAAGATTTGAAGACGAGGGTTATAGGATGTGTTACGGATCAAGCTGGTTTTCGATTACAGAAGACTTTGCCCGTTTTATAATCCGGAACGAAAAAAAGATTAAAGAGATGTACGAGAAACATACTTATATTCCGGAAGAATCAATATTACAAACTTTTCTATGGTCATCAGAGTATAAGAATACTCTTTATGATGATGACTGGCTGGATAATAAGCTGAATAGGGCAAACTTAAGGTTGATATTCTGGTCTGGAAATACTAGCCCTGACACAATTACTATGGACCATATCGATGAACTATTGCACACAAGAAATTTGTTTGCAAGAAAGTTTGATATTGAGAAATACCCAGATGTCATTGATCGTGTTGTAGAAATGGCATCAAAGAGATTGGAGGAGCATACATGAAAGTTGTGCTTTTAGCAGGTGGTAAAGGAACAAGAATTTCAGAAGAATCACATCTTCGTCCAAAACCTATGGTAGAAATTGGAGGAATGCCGATTATTTGGCATATCATGAAAGGGTATTCTTCTTTTGGCTTCAACGAGTTTGTCATATGTGCAGGCTATAAACAAGATTATATAAAAGAATGGTTTTCTAATTATTTCCTCCATTCTTCAGACATAACATTTGACTTTACTGAAGGGAATAAGATGATTGTACATCATCAAAATGTAGAACCTTGGAAAGTGACAGTAGTTGATACTGGATTGGAAACACAAACTGGAGGAAGAATCAAAAGAATTCAACCATATGTAGGTAATAATACATTTCTCATGACTTATGGGGATGGCGTTGGAAATGTAAACATTGAGGAATCCATCAAATTTCATAAGAAACATAAGAAGTTTGCAACGCTAACCATGTACAACTTTGGACAATCGAAAGGCGTTCTTGAACGCGACAACGATGGAACAATAAAGGCATTCCGAGAAAAATCTAATTTTGATGGCAATCTTATCAATATAGGCTTTATGGTTCTTGAACCGGAAGTATTCAACTATATTGATGGAGACGAGAACCCATTCGAAAGAGAACCAATGTCCAGATTAGTAGCAGATGGGCAACTTGATGGATATGTACACCAGGGGTTTTGGCAGTGCATGGATACGATGAACGAAAGAGAGAAACTCGAAAACCTATGGAATAAAGGAGAAGCTCCTTGGAAAGTGTGGTAAGTATGGATTCTGATTTTTATAAAGGGAAGAAGGTCCTGTTGACAGGGCATACAGGATTTAAGGGTTCTTGGATGAGTGTTGTCTTAGTCAATGCAGGGGCTACGGTTATCGGTTATTCATCTTGTAGCAAAGACGAAGTCAGACTCTTTGATCTCTGTGGTATCAAGGAGCAGATCACCCATATTAAGGGAGACGTGAGGGATCTTGATCATCTCAAGGAGGTCTTTTCTACTTATAAACCCGAGATAGTGATTCACATGGCTGCGCAACCGATAGTCCGCACGAGCTATCAGGATCCTGTCGGGACCTATGATACGAATGTCATGGGTACTGTGAACATCCTAGAGTGTGTTCGCCTAAGTCCTTGTGTGAAATCCTTCCTAAATGTGACTACTGATAAAGTTTACGAAAACAAAGAATGGGAATGGGGCTATCGGGAGAATGAGCCTCTGGATGGCTACGATCCATACTCGAACTCCAAGTCTTGTTCAGAGCTTGTAACCCACTCTTATAAAAACTCTTTCTTCGCAGATGGTCGTACTGCTATTTCCACTGCACGTGCCGGTAACGTTATCGGTGGTGGAGACTTCGCAAAGGATCGGATCATACCTGATTGTGTAAGAGCAGCATTAAAGGGAGAAGACATTATTGTCCGTAACCCTTATTCAACCCGACCTTATCAGCATGTGTTGGAACCTGTGTGCGCTTATCTCATGATTGTCGCGAAACAGTATGAGGATGGGAAGTACGCCGGGTATTATAATGTTGGCCCTGATGATCGAGATTGCTTTGAAACCGGTAGACTTGTAGATACCTTTGTTAAGCATTGGGGTGGTGGCCTACAGTGGATCGATAGATACGATGGTGGTCCACATGAAGCAAACTTCCTAAAGCTGGATTGCTCAAAGTTGAAAACTACCTTTGGTTGGCAACCACGCTGGGATTTAAATACAGCAATTGCTAAGGTAGTTGAGTGGACAAAGTGTTGGAGCGAAGATGGAGATATCCGTGCATGCATGAACTCACAGATCGAGGAGTTCCTGGGAGGACTTGCCAGATGAGGTCTGTTGTAATAACTGGAGGAGACGGATTTATTGGTAGCCATTTAACTAAGCATTTAATTGAACATGGCTATGAGGTGTGGGATATCGTCGTTAAGGGAAGTCATCGCAGACATAGAATTGATGGACTTGAACATGTTCATGTAGTGGAAGCGGATATTAATCACTTTCAAGAAGTAGTTGCTTGCCTTCCTCAAGAGCCAGTGGCCTTTTTCCATTTCGCATGGGCGGGTGTTACTCCGGATCAGCGGTCAGACTTCGTGTTCCAGATGCAGAATATTGAGCTGTCTACCAATGCAGTGAGACTAGCCGTTGCTGTCCGGTCGAAGAAGTTTATATTTCCTGGATCAACAATGGAATATGTTTACTATGGGAAACCTATTGACAAGGATGCAATTCCTTCACCGCCTAATGCCTATGGAGTTGCAAAAATATCAGCTCGATATGCTTGTCAAATCCTATGCAAAGAACTTAATATCGATTTTCTTTATGCGGTTATTTCAGGAATTTACTCTGAAGATCGTAATGATAATAACGTAATTTACTACACAATTGATAAACTTCTTCATAGAGAAAAACCTTCACTTACAAAACTGGAACAACTATGGGACTATGTGCATATCGATGATGTTGTATATGGATTGCAGCTTGTAGCTGAAGAAGGCAAAAAAAACGCCTTCTATGCAATTGGGCATGGTGATAATTGGCCGTTGTCAAACTATATCTATCAGATAAGAGATGCGATTGATCCAAATCTGCCTCTTGGAATAGGGGATGTGCCGTATTCAAATAATGAGATGCCGTGCTCTTGTGTGAATCTTCAGCCCATATTTGAAGATACAGGTTTTATTCCAAGAATTCCATTTAATGAAGGTATCAAAAGAGTTATTTCGGAAGTAAGGAAGAAAGGGCAAAGCTCATGAATTATGTTATTGTTGGATGTGGGATATCTGGTGTAACAATTGCAAGGATACTTGCAGAGTCTGGTCATAAGGTAGAAATATGGGAAAGACGTAATCATATTGCAGGAAATATGCACGATTTTATAGATGAGTACGGAATCCTTGTTCATCAATACGGCCCGCATATTTTTCACACAAGCAATCAAGCTGTTTGGGATTTTGTCAACAGGTTTGAAGAATGGAAACCTTTTAAACTTGTTTGCGGCGCCACGTGGGCAGGAAAGTATACTCCTACAGCTTTTAATTTTAAAACAATAGATACCTTCTTTCCACCTGAGAAGGCAGAGATGCTGAAGAAGAAGTTACTGGAGGCATATCCCGGACGGGACTCCGCGACTGTAGTTGAAGTTTTGGAAAATCCAGATGCGGATATAAGAGGTTATGCAGAATACCTATTTCAAAATGACTATGCGCCATACACGGCTAAGCAGTGGGGAGTCTCGCCATCTGAAATAGACCCAAGCGTACTAAAGAGAGTGCCCCTTCGCTTCTCCTACGATGAATCATATTTTACTGATAAGTATGAAGCCATGCCAGTACATTCATACACAAAAATGTTTGAAAATATGCTGAATCATCCGAATATTCAGGTTAAACTAGGTGTGGAAGCCCTTGATAGACTATCTATTATAGATTGCAAAATGAGAGTCGATGGCAAGCCTGAAGTATGTGTTGTTTATTCTGGGGCACTTGATGAGCTATTTGAATTCAAGTATGGAAAGTTGCCGTACAGATCTTTGCGATTTGAATGGAAGCATGATGATATTGATAGCCTTCAGGAAGCGCCTGTTGTCGCGTATCCGCAGGAGCCTGGATTTACGCGAATTACAGAGTATAAGAAGTTGCCGATACAATGCGTTAAGGGAACATCTTATGCAATAGAATACCCTTTGCCGTACGTTCCGGGGGAAGTGAATGAACCATATTATCCAGTTTTAACAGTTGAAAGCCAGAAACAGTATGAACAGTATAAAGCTTTGGCAGATAAAGTTACTAATTTGATATGCTGTGGAAGACTTGGCGGCTTTAAGTATTATAATATGGACCAAGCTGTAGCAGCGGCAATTGATATCTGTAATAATAAGTTGCTTTCATGATAAGAATTGCATGATACTATCAAAACGAAGACTGGTATTCCAAATAAGCTATAGACCTTGGGTCAGTTCAGTAGTAAAATTGACCCAGCAGAGAAGTAAGAGTGGGAGATGTTCTTAGCTTTTATCTTCGTTATATCAATATGCTAAGTTTGACAAGCAGCCAAAATGTAAAAATCATATACATGCAGTAAGTAAGTGCTTATCGTCGAACGAATAAATTGTATGTAATGCCAAAAGCACCTGTTAGATGAGAGTAACAAATCTTTTGTTCGGGCCCGGTAGAAACAGCCATAATGGTCATTTCTGCCGGACGCTAACACTTTGCATGATTCTGACCAATCCCACATCCTAAGAAGCCACCTAAAGGCGGTGTCATACTCGAGGATGTTAACGGCGTGACATCGAACGGATGTTCCGGGATGCTGGAATGATTGAAACTGTCAAACAAGGTCGCTATCAGCGAGTCTCATTTGACAGTTTCTAATCTTTATCTTTTATTAATCATCCCGTGTTGTATAGATTGTTACAACATATAATACTCCTTGTACCACTTGGCAAACTTGGTGAGGCCCTCCAAGATGCCGATGCTGGGAGTGAAGCCGTAATCCCGCTCCAGCGCTTCGGAATCAGCATAGGTCACAGGCACATCGCCCGGCTGCATCCCGACAAGCTCGCGGTGTGCTTCAAAGTCATAATCGGCGGGCAGGACGCTGGCGCTTACCAAGGCTTCCTGTAAGGTCGAGACAAAGTCCAGCAGATTCTCCGGCTGACCGCCGCCAATGTTGTAGACTGCGTAAGGCGGAAGTGGCAGTCCATCTTCACCGGTGCGCTTCTCAGGAGCGCCTCTCATGACACGGACGATGCCCTCTACGATGTCGTCCACGAAGGTAAAGTCGCGTTTGCAGTTGCCGTAGTTGAAGATCTGAATGGTGCCGCCCGCGACGAGACGCTTGGTGGCGCTGTAGTAGAACATGTCTGGACGCCCCGCTGGGCCATAGACGGTAAAGAAACGCAGACCAGTGGATGGTATATTATAAAGCTTGGCGTAGCTATGAGCGAGAAGCTCGTCGCTCTTCTTCGTTGCGGCATAGAGGCTGACCGGGTGGTCAACCATGTCGTCCACGGAGAAGGGCACTTTCTTATTCCCGCCGTACACGCTACTGCTGGAGGCGTAAACAAGATGCTCCACAGGATAAAAAGTCACCTGGGACGGTTCTGCTTGACTCCTTTTGCGAATGGAAGAAGTCAACAAGAACCGTTCCCGGTGACTTTTAAATGGGGGTTGAAGATGACTATCTATTTTGGTAAAATATGATTTGTCAATAGGTTTTGGGAGATCACCAGACCCAAAATAGCAATCTTAATATCTTGACAGTTGAATGACATGGAGGGGTGCGCCAGTTCGGCGCTTGTAGTGCAGTTCGGTGAGAGTCCGAACCCGGCAAAGCCGTAGCGGGCAGCCGGTACACAGCCTTGGAGCCTGGGTCGTGAGGCCGGGTTTAAGCGTAGGCAGTGGAGTGCGAGAGCCGCAATGCGAGAGCGTGAAGCAATTCAGCCCCGTAAGTAATAAAGAGCGGAAGCCGATACTTTCCTTCGAGTCGCAGGCAGCAAGAATCGGGCGATAAGCGAGTCCGAGGAGATTCCGCCGGGGTCTATAGAGCGTGGCGAGCGTACAAAGGATTACAAGCGTACCTGGGAGGTCTGACCGTCTCCGCGATAGCGGTAAGGGGGATTGAA